>JAAUYG010098286.1_pt1 | contig 19319 bp, 16 predicted proteins | sample 7278091 | NCBI WGS metagenome assembly JAAUYG01 (sample SAMN14350201, study PRJNA611818) | marine sediment metagenome | isolation source: surface marine sediment (0.6m) | place: French Polynesia: Moorea | collected 2018-08
ACACAAATGCCCCTATTAAGTACTGCTCAAACGAAAGATGCAGCACAAGAGGTATCATGTACCATACCCATTTCTAGTAAACAGAGATCTGCAAACGTTAAGATATAATAATACCAGGAGATATAGTCAACTTCATATGACTTCTGGCATGGCATTACACGTGTGCTACTGCCATCATGAATACATGGATAGGTATCATACATTTTGTATATCAAAAAGAGTCAATAATCCTGCACATAACTTGACAAGGTTTATGTAACATGATAGAAAGCTGAGAATTAAAGCAAACATTCCCGACATTGGGGGCTTTCTGCTAATCCAGCTAAGCACTACAGTGGTCCCTCTCCTAGCAGCAGTCCCTCTCTTAGTGGCCACTCTCATCAGGGGCCACCCTCCCTAATGTCGCCAACATTTTGAGGGGTTGGCACTATAAATGTCTTTACTACTCCCTCTCATCAAAGGCCACTTCCCTAATTCGGCCAAAATTTCTTGAGAAATAGGGTGGCCTTATTCGAGGGGGGGGGGGCACTACTGTGTTGCTTCCTCTGGCAAGATTGTGTTTCAAAGATGATCCCACAAATGACATACCTCTGCCCATGATATGACACACGTCACTGATGGAGGCATCACACACCGATATATCATTGACAGTTAGAAGGACGTCACCAACGCGGAGCCCAGCACGGTCAGCTGCACTGCCTGAGAAGGACCGACAAAATCAACATGATAAAAGTACAGTGGGCCCTTTCTTGAAGGACAACTCGCTAAAGAGAACACCGCTACACTACGGATAAAACATTTTTGACAGTAAGTACAATGAATTCATGTGATGCTCCCTCTCACCAAAGCACACCTTTCTAATAAGTAAAGAATTGTTTTGACAGAAGGGGTGTCCCTACAGGGGAACTACTTATATTCTTATCACTTTTGATGGATAAGTTAACTTCTTCTATAACAGTGAACCCTGGCTCAATTTAGACACCGTCATTTGTGGAGAATTTGTGTCAACCAAATCATTTTTTTTTAATAGTGAGCCTTGTGGCTGTTTTTTACCATAAGCTAGTAATGTACGAATACCGCTATTTAGCACAAAAACATATAAACTCCAAGGAAGCAACATTGTATAGCATAATAATAGCATTCCAGCTCACCAGCCTCAACTGTTGAGATGAGAACAGGCTTGCTACCCCATAGGTGGAACCCAAACTCAGTTTCCGAGTTCTGTTTGAGTAACGTCACAATACGCGCCACATCTGAAAATAGCACAAAGGCACCACTGCAACAGCTGCAAAACAAAACATCACCAACCACAATGAAAACTGGAGACATGCACGCTTACTGAACCTAATAAAAGCAAGCAGCATTATATACTATGTACCGGTACATGCATATATCCCATGTACATGATGTAGAAATGTATAATTTCAAGTGGAATAACGATTTCTTTGTGTTTAGTTATAATTTCAAACAGTGTTGGCCCACAAAAATTGTGCAACTACCCCCCACCCCCACCCCACGCCACCCCCCTTCTGTTTTTCCATCCCTTTAGTCATATTTTATTAGTAGTGTTTGTACTTTCTGACCTTGTGACTTGGGTATTAGCCTCTGGGGAACGACTGGGGAGACCTCCACGGACTGGTTCCTCAGTATGCGTGTCTGGTGGCGCTTGGTTCGGTGGAAAGTTAACTCGGAGACAGACGAGGAGGAGGAACTACCGTCAGCTCCCTGGCTGGAGGTCTTCCTGTACTTTCCTCCACCACCTCCTATAACAGCGGAAGTTTGAGTTAGATTTAACCATCCTCAGAATCTTAGCATTTCTCTTACTATACATATGATACCTGTTATATTTCAATAATCAGAATGGCTTTTTTTTTCATGACAGAACCTCATAGCTTATAAATTGTTCATTCGTATAATATGTATCACATGTACTAGTTATTTATATAAAATATGTACAAGTTTTTTCAAGCTTTGTTATTTGAGCATAGTGTTAGTCACCTAATACGACCTAATAGCTGATACTCGGAGAAAATTAATCTGTCTGCAGATATCTGTCTCTCTGTGAAGAATTTTTTCACACTCTCCAGGAGAGGACCTGTATAATGTATATTAATGGGTCCCCAAAACTTCTTCCCAATGAAAACTCTATCGGCATGTTCAGTGGATACACTGGATAAATAGATAGCAAGTACATGTATGAAGTCATGAAGTGATGGTAATTTAAAATGCCTAAGAAATGAATTAAAATTACCTTAAGGACAACAAATCCTTAATCTGCTACAGTATGCTGTACATGTACTCTTCAACAAGGAAAAAAATTCTTACTTTTCTTTTTTCCTTTAAATTTGGAAACTTTGGTTCCCAGACTGGTGTCAAACGTGTCCTCATCTTTAGATGTGTCAAACACGCTTTCAACGAGTTCCTCTTCCAGACTGATACTGCGGAGTGACCCCGACCCCTCAGAGCTAGTCGTCGGAACAGACAGATAGGAAGAGGAGACACTCCCATTGGACGATGGTAAACTAGCTTCCTGGAGGTCGCTTATGCTACCAATGCTATTATCAAGGTCATCGGGCTCGTACTGCCGTCCCACAAACATGTAGGAAGAGTAACGGAATGTCGCATCATACACACCTGTCAAAATCAAAGAGAAACATCCTTTTTTAAAAGCAGAAAGGCTAACATCACCTGATCATGTTAAACAGAAAGGGAAAACTGTGCACAAAAAAAGACTCAGAATTGCCAATCTTTATAAAATTTTGTAAGTCGTCTGTTGACTGGAGCCAATGGCATAAGAATTATGGCTTGACACCAATTTAGGTGATGAATTCACAATTTGTCCAAAACCACTCGCATCAGACCAACAGATAATGCCAAGTATTAGTAGTACAGACTATATAGAAGCACATACATCCACATTTAACATGTTTAACATGCTTAAATCAGTAAACAACAAATGATCTCACAGAGTCTATGATCTATAAGCACAACCAATGACCAACTTACCTGCTGCCACTGGCTGTGTACATTTATGCCTATAACCTGATGCAGCCGACAGATACTTGAGGCTGGCCAAAGAGTATACCTCTTCCTGATACAACTGATCCATAATATGGTAAATCCAGAACTTCAGGTACTTAGCATGCTTTGCAGAAGACAACTGTATTAAATATTCAAATATATTTTTCCTACCACAAAGAGTTCCTATTAACTTCTTACTAGTAACACCCTTATCATGCTTATAGAGGCATGCTTCACACCATGTTTAATACACATCATGTGATATAACTATGCTACTAGTATACATTCTACATATATCTGTGGATGTTTGTGTGTCATTATCATCATCATGATCATGATTATTGGCAATTCACGTAATTTGATATTTCCAAAAGATCCTCTGATTTACACATTTAACAGATCTTTCAAGGAGGCAAGTCAATGCCAAAGTGCGGCAGATAGAAGCTGCATTCAGTGTCACATCACAGATCACTGCATCAGACCCCAAGTCATGACTTGGCCTGCAAAGATCGTGACCAGAGTCCATGCAGCTGTCATGCATGACTGAACACAACAGCAACGGGGCTAGCTGTCAAGACTCACTAACCCTTTAATTCATTTTACTATTTTTATTTAGTATAAAAGAAATTATTACAATGCCACAAACTTTAACATGTTTAAAATAAAAGAAAAATCTGAACCTAAAATCGCCGGATCTGAACAAGATCATTACTACACTGTGATAGTAACATGATCTATTTACCTTCCATAGGAGGTGGGGGGGGGGGGGACTCCCAGAGCAGTGCTAAGTATGTATGTAAAGTAGTACAGGGATGTGCAGGGGGGCTCTGGTTCTGTTTGCTATGACTCCCATATCCCCATCAGCCCATTGGGTGTTAAGGCTGATAATACTTGCCTGTATTTGCCGGACTCATTCCCAAGTGGCATTGAGTGGGGCTTGCGGAATATTTACAGCAGGCTGCTCTCCTTCTGTGGTGCGTAGACCGAAACCATTGAAAGGCTTTATTGGATATCTCCCAATTTGCTCAGACAAACAGCCAGATTTACTAAATGCCCACCAAATTTCTCCACTGTTTTATCTTTTAACTACTAAAGAGATTGTTTACAGCAACATGATCAAAGGCCAAAATTTTGCTATCCAACACAAAGTTGTAAACTTGGAACAAACCTGTACATGCTGTATGCATGAATATACCATGTATACGTGTAGCCATAGAACAAGCAAAGAAAAATAGCTAAAAAAGTTACCCTTAGTATGCCCTGGGATTTTAGTTTTCCTCTTCAGATGCCTATGACTTGCTAGATGCCGGTGCAACACCAAAACCCTTTTATGTGTAAGATTTTAGTCCCTCTCCCCTTCCCCATGTTGAAATGCCTGTTTTGGTATGTAGGTATATACTATGTACAATTAAACATGTTGAGTAGTATGTGTGCCTGACATGTAACTGTCCATTTTGGACCCATCAGTTAAGACAAACACGTGTGATACATATCATATGTAATATTATGTATCATATAATATGTACAGTCTAACCTGGGCTGGAGCTCGCGAAAGTCCTAATTTTGACTTAAGTCACTAATCTGACCAATGTGATTGACTAAGAATACAAGTCAAAACTTAGACTTGCCTTGAGTATTTTGAGAACTGCTCTAAATCCGGCTCTAAATACAACCAGTACATACTAGTATTACATGATTAACCATGTATCATGATCGCCTGGTGGTAACATAAAGACTACATTTTGTAGATCCCAGAGAACACTGTATAATTCCATGTTACGTATATTGTACATAAAAACGCCTTGTCTACAGTCTAACTTACCTCCATCATCATCATCCTCATCCGAGTCTTCTCCGGTATTCACAGAATCACAGCTCCCACTGCGTGATCCAGAATGTGTTACAGCACCAGAAACACTGCTGGCTCTGGAATCCGGGGAGCACGAGTGACTGGAATCCCGGGTTCGACTCCTTGATTTATGCTTCAGCCTTTCCCGTTTGATGACAACAGGAGACTTTTGGATCTGACTGGAATCTGCCGAAGTGCTGGCAGGGCTGACGTCTGCCTGCTCGCTCTGTCTCTCTGCCTGGCATTTACAGTCTGCCGAACTACACTTAAAGCATGACGTACTGTTCTGGTCCGATTTTGCAGGGCTGTTGTGAACCTCAGCAACCACTAGTACATCATGCGTGCTTCCTGCAGTACTGGAGTCTATGTGATTATGTACAGTGCTGGTTTGGTCAGCTGCACCATCGTCATCTTGCACACAGTCCGACTCTTCTTCCACCACAGTAACCAATCCACCATCCAGATTACAAGCTCCGGCAGGCTTAGCATCCTCTGTGTTCTCAGTAGGGAGAAACTCAAACATTTCGCTGATAAGTCGAGTTTCATGATGACGCCCTGATGCTTGTGATTGGCCATTTGCTTTTAAGACTTCTGTTCCTTCACTGATAATGTCTCTGTTTTCCTGATTTCTCATAGCCACTGAGCTGTCTCCATCCTCTCGAGACCCAGCCTCAGTGGTTCCCATGTCATCCAGAAACTGAAATTCCTCCCTGATAAACTGAGTCTCCTGTCGTGGTGCCGCTAGTTCCTCGGGAAGCTTGCTTCGCATGGGAACCTTAGAAACATCTTCCTGTTGTGCAGGATCGGTTGTGTCATGGTTGTCTCCACTAGCGTACTCATTATGTTCATCAGTATTACCATTGCAACTCGCCTCAGTATCTGAACTCTCATAGGTTATACTCTCACCGGTGGAACCCAAACAGTTATTACCTGTTACCGATTTGTACTCAATCTTTTCTTGGTGTGCTCCGCATTCATTTTCACTGGATGATTCCCGGTCACTAGGCTCAGTAGAAGCTGTGACGTCCCCGTTGCACTCTATATCACTCGTTTGCTCCTCCTCACCATGCTCACAGGGCATATCCTCCAGAAACTGGAACTCGCGGATGACCTGGGACTCCCGCAGTACCGACATTGTGGTACTGCGATGGCCATCGCTGCAACTGGTGCTTTTCTCTCGCATCAGAACTGGTCCAATCTCCTCCTTGATATCCATGACACTGCTGGATGCAACTTCAGCTATCGAGTATCAAGCCCTGAGACCTAAAGTACTAGTACCATAAGAAGAAGAAACCGCATCCACCTACGTGTAGACCGCATGTTATTCTAAATAATTTCTCACCCATAAACAGCATCAGCCGTTGCCCTTGGACATGATCACCCTGAAACAAACGTACACAAGTTCAACAGCCTTTGTCACAAAATATTCATGCGCAGGACCATATTACTAGTATGCACAGTGGCACCCTACCTTTCAGACTACAACATGTATTAGTACCCCAGAATATAGACCGCCCCATAATCAAAGATAATCAATTACAGTAACACTGTTCTCTTCGACCAGGATGACAGCCCATAAACTACATGTGTGTTTTATTGTTATCAGTGGCCAGTTTTAAAAAAAGTCTTAAGTCATTAGTCTAGAAACAGACTTAGTTGACTACTATAATGGTGCTACAAGTAACCATTGTGTTTTCCAAGATTAAGGGACTGATGAACATGATTAACTTACCAATGAACCAAGTCTTATGATAACGGTCCTTAAGTTAGATAGGGTAGCATTAAGACATCAAAAAATTAAGACTGCACTGCTGCGACACCATGTGTTTGTTCCATGCATGTTACACTTTGCATGTATAACTTGAACAGACAGGATTCAGTCAATCATACAAACAGTAGCCATCCACTCAGGAGACAGCATGTAATCACACCTTTATGGCACTTGGTGCTCCTGTAACCCATAAATGCCCGTCTACACTATTTACCTACTTAACCTTGATGTACAACAACCAGTGAACCACTTCGCTTTTTCAAACACATCTGTATCAGTATGACCATTAAATGGCCAGCAAAGCACTAGGTTATTGACAAGGAAGGTGACTAGCATACCCGGGCTAGCATAGCAAAACCCAACCTACCTGCAAAACTGTACTGCCAATTCAGGTTAAGTGTCAATAACATTTCATAATGCCGGTTGAAGTTCAAGTACATGCATGGGACTGAATTGCCCCACAAAACTGAAAGTTTTCTATTACAGTGGTCCCTGCAATTTAAGACCCCTCTATTTAACAATTCCCTGTATTTTAAGACTGGGTATCAGTGACACCACTTGTATATTTTCAGTATAAATATCCCTCTATTTTAAGACCACCTTCAATTTAAGACCATATTTTGCTGGCTGAATGGGCTGTCTGAAATCGTAGGGACCACTGTAATCATTCATACAAGTAGGTAGTAACAACTGGTTATAAATTATGGGTTCTTAATCATATACTTGTACTGCATAAGTGTTATTCTTTCTTCACCCAAAGAGATTGACAGCTATGGTTTAGCTTAATTATTGTCATTTTATTTTGTAAAATATACTTTACATTCTTCTACAGTTCTATGTAGTATGCATAGTATTGCATACCATGTCATCATGAAGGCCCAGACTGGAGCCCCTACCATCTAGCAGCCAGTTCAGTCACGCTATCCACATGTACCATGTGTACATGATCTACAAGGCTCAGGTATCTAGCAATAGTTCTAGAACAGCATTACTGTTTTCACTAAGATTCTGAGACAAGTCACTATCGCACATCTGAGACATATTCCAATACACTTAACAAATCCCTCCATTTTAAGACCATCTATCAGTGACACCATTCTTATATTTTCAATATAAATATACCTCCATTTTAAGACCAACTCCAATTTAAGACCATATTTTTCTGGCTGAAGGGATGGTCTTAAAATGCAGGGATAACTGTATGGGGCTTAAACAAGTCTTAATATAATAATTGTCAAACTTTGAACACATTAATTGTCAAAAATCATCAAAAAGGCAAAACTTGTGGTAGTTAGTTTGGATACTCTCATATATTACTCTGCCTATGATTTTTGTTAACTTCCATTCATAATGGTGCAGTTAGATTCTCCATGTATCACCACAATCACTGTTTACTACTGTTTGATACGAAGCATTTTTATTTTAATAGCCACTTCAGCATGTCCAGCTTGAGTGTTTTTATGTCCAGTATTTTGTCCTCTAAATTTGCAGCCGATATTCTTGATATCCCAGTGTGTTTTGTACATCTTCCACATCTGCCTGTGTAAATTCCAAGCAATTCTCAATTTCCTTCACAGTGAAGGAAATTGAGAATTGCTTGGAATTTACACAGACAGATGACAGTTGATTTCAAGGAATCTGTATCCTCTTTAATTTTTCTGATGTCCTCCTGAATGGTGGATATTAAGTTTATCTTCTGCAGGATGTCATGAAGTATAGAATCAGAATGTCTTTCACTGACTTTCCACTCTGTAAGCTTTCCTCTAAACACACATGATCACATTTCTCTTGCTTATTTTCTTGTTTCAACATTGTGGCAACCTCCAGACCAATCCCAATTGTTTAACTACTCTGCTCTATTCGGCTCTTTAACAATGTTATAGCTGCATGTGGCTACAGTTGTGCTGCAAGGGGTCTGGCTGAGTGTTCGCTCAACCATAGCAAAAATGTCCACTTGCTTTCTACGGGTACTAGTGACAAACTTCTCTCACATATTTCGTCCTATATATCCCTTTTCCATTTCAAATTTGGCTGCCAAAGGTATCCAGGTACCTTTATCATGTTTATAAAGCCCATGACATTTTCAAAGCTGTAGACACTCTCTTTGCTGTTCAAAAAACACACCGAAGCCAGAGCCTCAGCCCTTGCTGCCTACAGTCTGACTGACATTGCTCATTCTCTCAGCTCTAGATCTCTCTAAATACAATGAAATAAGCCAAGGCATGGACAAATGATGGAGGAAGTCATATTTCTTTTACATAAAAGTTCAGGAATTAAAGTAGCCCCACATGCATATTGGAGGGGGGGGGGGCAGTCCAAGCCATGCGTGCTTTTGGCAGGAACACACCATCTGCCAAACGAAGTGTCGTTTGGTGACAGAAACACCATATCCATTCACTTGCTGCCAAGCATTGGCATCCTTTCTAGAGGGGCGTCTTCCCTAGAGTGTCCTGCAGGAGACTGGGACTACAGTAGTTTAAAATATACATGTATTATTTAGGGGTGTAACGAGATCACGTGTCTCATGGTATCGCGAGACTAGAGTCCACGAGACAATATATTGTACAGCAAAGCAGACTGCATACTGCATGATATATGCAAAATGTACTCAAACTAAACAGTTGTGCATCATCCAACTTTTTAAAATATTTTAAATAACTACCCGGCATTTATTTATTTAACTCTAATAACTACTTATCATGATTACTGGTTGTCACCAACTTATTTAGAGTATCAGTACATATGGTTACCGGTATTGTTACCAATAGTTCCATTGCCTTATTGTCTCATTCACATCTGTATTTGTTATAAACTTTTTTGTTTGAGTATACATCTCTACCAAGCAGCATATGGGTTCTATTGAACTTATGTATGGTCACCATCCTGATATCAACTATTTTATACCTAGTACCTGGTAGGCTGCCTTCAGTCCTTCCATCATTGTGTTTTTTAAAAGAACTAACACATTTTTAGCAGTATACAAAAGATTCATTGCACAATGAAGGTTTACAACTCCTACCTGCAACTGTATTGCTCCATCATTCTTTGAAAGTTTTGTAAGCAAGTGAAATGTTTCTTTGAACTCAATAATAACAACACAACAACAATGATAATAATACTAATAATAATAATACTACTAATAATAATAATAATTTAATTTAAAACCCACTTAATCGAAAACCCACTTTTACAGTGCTCTAAAATTCCTGACAATGTAAATAGTTAATTTGTACCGAAAATTAAGAAAACAGCAGATACACTTCAATATTTTACGAAATTCTGACACTAGCTCTAGTAGGAACAATGAGGTAATGTCTGCTATTAGTAATGTCACATTTCATGCTAGTATATGTGTAAATACACTCATCAGCATGATGTGGGCACATTAATATGCTGTTGGTCTGGATGGACTCTGCAGATCAGGTCCCATTCTGGTAGGTCCTACATACGTCCCAGTCTAGCCTATATATGCTAGAACTAGTTTTTATTATGAGAGATAATCATTATCAAATACAGCATGACCTTTTGTGTAATCATGATAATGTAAAGTATACCATTATGGCATTAATCAATGTGAATGATATTCGGCCCCCCAAAATATAAAGTCATGTGGCTGCCTTGTTTTCATGGGGAAAACAAGTGCATTATGTTCAATCACACAAATACCTACCTAGGCATTATTATTGAAAATGGAATGTATTCGGACGACGTTAGCCAAGAGTTAATGGAGTTGGGCACTGCTAAGAAAATTTCGAAAATTTGGTAGATGCTGACATCTGGACATATTGACTCGAGATCTCATAACATATTGAACAAACATATTAATTGTGGTGCTTTTTGGAATGATGCCACTACGAAGTGTGTACAAGTGTGTGTAAGCACCGTATTTCTCTAATAACAGCTTTAGAAAATTTTGATTTTAAAAAAAATATATATGAAATATATCGTGGGCGATAATAGCATAATTTATTGGAAATTATGCCCCGTGGGAAAGAATGGCAAGCTGCTTACACGTATTTTTGTCAATGTAAATACCATTTGCTTAGATCTATTTCACATTGTTACCTGTAACATATAACAGTGAAGAAATTATTAAATTATTCTATTATTGCTCTTTGGACTTAATGCATGCCGACATAATTTGTAAACAAGACTACTTCCGGGTTTGGAACTCGCGCGCCCTCTGATGGAAGGCAGCCTTTTCGCGCCAAGTTGTTTTGGCGCGAAAACCACTTGGCGCGGCGGGAAACTGCGCGGACCCCCGGGAAACGTTGCCTTTATCAGTGTCCATAGTGAATTAAACATAGTGGGGAAACCAAGGAATAGACTTTAAGTGTAGAGACAGTGTAAATTGTCATGTGAGTGCAAGCTGAACCTTCACGCTCAGACATAACCACAGGCATCAAGCGGACACTATATAGCCCCAGCCAGCTGGTCAGAGGCTATACTATTAAGCTATTAGCAGCTGATTAGAGACGGATACTCAGTCTAGCCAGGGGCAGATGCCTAGAAGCAGGCATGTGCGATGTACTAGGGATTCTCCATCATTGTGGTCACTATCACTATAAAAATGGACCCAAGAACCTCAACACATCAAGAAACTGTATATAACCCAAACTGTTGACAGTTGCAATTGGCTTGATTGTGCAGCAGTTCTACTGTACCACGTTTGAAAATAATCAAATCCTGCCTTGAGTTGAGCACCAATTATCCATACTCGAGAAGCTGACAATAATCAAAGCCTGATATGAACTGATTGCCTGATCGCGAATTCAGAAGCTATCAAGTTATCAAGGTAAGTACGGTAATTACTTATTCAGTGCATAAGGCACTTGGAAATTACTTGGGGATTGGGAGGGTGGTTAAAACTTCAGTGCATATTCGTGTCCTTAATATAATCTCTGACCACCCCGTAGCATAGTGGTTAGAGCATCTGCTTTGGGTGTGGGAGGCTGGGCTTCGATCCCCGACTGTGTCACACTAAAGACATAAAAACTGGGAGGTAAAATTACACTTCTCAGCTTGGGCTTGACACTAATGAGTTAGGCAACTAACTGGCCTGATTGGAATCAGTATAATTATCTGAGTGATTCATTTATGCTCACCTGTAGTGGAATTGAGTCGGTGGCGTGGCACCCAAGAACTGTCAGGCATAGATCGTTTGGCTCAAAATTAAATCACCACACCTACACCCGCATACACCTGCATGCACCACTGAATCCATCTTGCAGTTGGTGATTTGACCATGAGGGGTTGAAAGCTGACTTTAAGTCTGATTCACTCCCCCCTCTATAATTTCCATGTTTATTCCATGAAACTGTCTCAGATCACAGAAAAAAAGGAAGTAAAAGCAGATATAACTTACCGGTAGTAACATTTTACCTTTAAAACGTAAGAAAGTGATAAGAATCAGTGGGTCAGAGAACCTATAACACTCTGTACACAAATGCACATGTTCATGTCCCATGTATTTTGCACCAAGCGTGAAGGTTGCAATTAATTTTCTAGCAGGTTCTGCGATACAAGACATGGTTGAAAATTGTCCAAAGTCTGATATAGAATTTTGTGCCCATTAAAATGAAAGCTCTGTGTGATGAACATGTTATCAAATTTTAAACTTTTAGGTGTTATTTTGAAGTTCCAAATGTTAGGTTTAAATTCATTATTCTGGCAATTAGTATTGGGATACCCATTATACATAAAATACAAACAATTTTCAATATATATTGCCATTTTCATGATCTTCGGCAAGGCGATACAATCGATACAACTGCATGGCCCTAGATTTGTTTATAATACTAAAATGCATTGGCCAAATAGTGACAAAATATAACAAATCAAATGTCATTTCCCTACAATCTGCAGTCCCAACTAAATGGCCATCTGTGATCATTCAGTAGCATCAAAGCTTAAAGGCTGACCCACATTTCAGTATTGCAACAAGCTTCACCCATCTTCACTCCCTGGTCTCTTCTGAACACAAGGCTCCCAGGCATAGAACAATGAGAGACAGTATAGGGAGACTCGAGTACATGTATCACAATTGTTATAAGAACAATTAAAAGTGTAGTGACTGCATGGGTGAGGATAACTTGAACTTAGGAAGTTCTATTTGAATATTAATTCCTACAGGTAACAAATCCAAAAAGAAAATACCAAAATTTTCAATCATTATTGCTTTTATAAGAAGACTGATGAAATTATCATTTATTGCTTTTTTTTTTTGATGGGGGGGGGGGGGAATTCTCTAATTTTAGTCAAGCCACCAAACAGTATTTGGTGGAAACGCATATGCCAAATTTTGGGTCTGGGCACATTTATATTGAGCTGTTGTAAATCATTTTACATGACTGTTTCCCCTCTAGAGATCAAATATATTATCTGACACCAACGTCAATTTTAGAGTGCTTGCTGGCAGGTAGACAGATCCTCGGGGAAACAAGAGATATACTATATGCAGTGCCTCACAAAGGGTACAGGGTTACCAGACCAAAAAGTGTTTAACCAGTTAACTTCATTTTTGGTGGTTGGCCTTCCCCCTGACCCAGGGATGAAGTGGTTCAATTTTTGAGAAAAATCGCCAGGGGTGGGTGTGGAGGTACATAGAGAAAATTTTATAGAGCGATTATAACAGCAAAACAGTGAGGGATAAACATGCGGTTATTATTATACGTTAATATGAAGCCATATACCGGTATCAGGAGTCCAATGCCACCACTAGATTTGAAGTTGGGTGACCTTGAAAGGGCAAATTGAAGGTCACTAAGGTTTTGAAAGCTTGTATCTCATAAAGGAGCTTAGGTTGTATACTACTATTAAACATTACACAAAAAAACATATGGGGAGTCCAATGGCACCATCAGATATGACCTTGGGTGACCTTGAAAGGTCAAAGTCAAGGTCACTCATTTCAAAGCCTTGTATCTCATATAGGAGCTAAGTTAGGCCATACATACTATTAAACATTAGTAGCAAACTATAAATGGGGAGTAGTCTACTAGAACAGCACCATCACATTTGACCTTAGTCTAAAAGTGAGTACCATGTGTATGTGAAAGGATGCAAATTAGTTAATGTGCATACATCTTAAACAATTACTAGTGTATTGTCATTTAATTAAGTGGGCCATTAGGTTTCACTTTGTATTTGTAAGTGTCTGACTGAGTTGCAAGCAGTTAAACCAGGTACAGGCATATATGAGTACATTATTCAGTTCAGTTCATGTTTATTTCAGCAATAAAGCTATGAATTTATAATAAAGGACACAATAAGAAACATATTGTATAAAAATCACAGGTTAGTTGCCAATGTTCAAGCAGCCAACAAGGTAGTATAAAATGCTTCTATACTGTGAAGCAAAGCACCAAACCAAACTTTGTGATGATGCCAGGCCAAACCTCTCAATAAATGCCTGGATCATTTGTCTTTTGATTTCTCTTTGGATGTGAATATCACAGGAATATAAAGCATACATTTCACTAGCACTATTATAATATTATATAGCATTGTAGTACTAGTACTAGTTGTGTCAGTGGTGTTACCATATAATGTATACAAAGTGCAATTGTAAAATATGAAAATACGAAGACCTTCTATTATCAACTCACAATATATTTAAACAATCTCTTTAAAATAATCTCAAAAAGCTACCACCATATCCAGCATAACTGGGTTAAATGCATTATTATAACTACACACTGTTGAATAATATAGCAGTTGGAAAGAAAAAAGGTACATGTATACAGGTAAAATACTGGTTGTTCAAACAAAATCTGTAGACCAATGCTAAGAATGAAAAAAATCCTCCTTTGCAAAAATTGAATGCATTGTCAGTAAATATTCATCCTGGACTTACATATATAAATTTTAAATGGCACAATATTAGTAGCAGGATTTGTCAATCTTGGCCTGTTTCCACTGACACTTTGGCTTATCTTCACTGTACACATGGTACAGGCAAAATTCTTGCAGGTTATCATAATAGCATACAAAAGGACCATGTTATGTTGTGTGGCGACACCTGGTGGCTCTATAAGCATACAGTATTCAAAGTCAGTATGACTGATCCATAAGTACGGGTAAGTACTTAAATGGTGCAGCCACATGGGCAGTCTCCACTCTACAGTTTTGACGGATTGACACCTTGTTGAATCAGGGAACGTAGGTATTTGTAGTAGGACTCGTGGACCTGAAGTGTAGAGACAGAATAAATAATGATCTACACCTTGTTAAATCAGGGAACGTAGGTACTTGTAATTGAACTCTTAGACCTGAAGTTGGGGGTGCTCATTATAGATTGATACAATATCTTTACTGGAGTTTACTAGGGTAAAGAAGGCCTGCTCATTATGCATGGGTGTTCATTATACACAGGAATGTTCAGTACCTGTAGTTATGCTGTGTGTATGACCCAGGCAACATGCGGCACCATTGGTTCAACTTCTTAAATGGATAACATATACCCAGGTACTGGTAATGCACTAACATCTAAGACATTAATATCATTTAATATTTTGTTACTGTTTTTTTTTTTTACTTGCATACAGTGGTCCCTCTCTTAGTGGCCACTCTCAACAGAGGCCACCCTCTCTAATGTGGCCACAACTTTATAGCACTACTACTATGAATGCATGTACTTCTCCCTCTCACCAAAGGCCACCTCTCTAATGTGGCCACAATTTCTTGGCAAATAGGGTGGCCATATTAGAGGAGGACTACTGTATTGACATTTACTACAACACGTACCTCTTCCTTATTCAGAGGTGAATTCTTGGCCCATTCAAACAGATTCTCATACACATTGCCGTCATATCTTCCCAAGACACTTTCTAGCAACTGGTCAGCAAAGTCGAAGGCATCCACCAGGGCCACGGCGTTTGGTCGAAGGTCACTAAGCAATGTCAAGAGGCAAGACTTCACCATGTCCAGTTGTTCAGGACTGAGGAATCCATCCTTAGTGAATGGAAGAAATGAAACATACCACCTGAATATGCTGTTGCTGTTAAATTCCATCACCATATTTTTGACATAATGGTTCACAATATAAATGTATGGTAGTGCAATAATTCTGTTTTAAAACTATGTATTTGTGGTATCACCATGAGGTGTTCATATGCCAGATGGTTTAAGGTCAAAGAGCATAATACCAATATCAAGTGGTTTTAAATCAAAAGTTTATAATTGTACCCTTAACTGGGATGTGAGAATACAAGTTCAGTTTTTTCCACCAGACTGGCACAAGTATACAAATATATGGGTCTTGGTTACATGCAACTACAAGCAGATGATCAATGATGATATTACATGTGTAGCCCACTACTGTATGCATGACTGTAATGTATAAACTTGACAGTCAGAAAATTGCCAGCGTTTTGCACAATTCTATTGGTTTAACCACCAGGATGAAAAAAATATTGAATTTTAAAATTACAAGATAAATTGCATCCAGAACTATGTGTGTACTTACAATCAGGAAATTGCTTGATTTTTCCACAATTCCGTAAGCGCCATACACCTGGCACAGCTGTGTGAGGACTCGGGCCATCTTGGCATCAGAGGCTCTGTCTATAACACTGGCAAAGGTCTGCAGAACATTGCTATGACAGTGGGCCTAGAATTAGATGTTCCATACAGCTTCATGAAGCTAAATTCAGCATGAGTAAATTGGCCTGTAAACTTAATTTGTACCAGTACTTTGCTTCTTAGTGAACTGGGCTGCATGTGGGTATGTCTTCAAACTAGAATAGACCTACAGCTTAGGCTTATATGGAACTAATAGGGTTTTTTTCAGAATCCCAGACATCACATATTTGACCTACAAATAATACATATACGAGTACATATGAAACATTTTCAAGTCTTTCAACTATACTCACCAGTGTCAAAATACATGTACCCACACAAAAAGTAAAGCAGATGGTACAATGATCAGTGTTACAAATACCAACCTCGGCAGCTTTGACCAGACTGACAGAGCTCAGGTTCCAGGCATCATGGATGTCTTTCCCCTGGTGCTGTACTTTCTGGATCAACAGAGCTGCACTCTTGATTAACCTGCAGATCAAAACATTTTTGCAAAATTTTCAGTTGAATTATTTATAGCATCCAGAATTGTCACAATGACACTATTCCTGCCTACATACCAGGTATATACATATACATGTAGATCATAAAGAGTGTATTCATACTGTAATGATCTAAAATGAGCATGTCTACATGCAGCTGAAAGTAATTAGTCAACACTTTTATTCAATTCTTAAAAACCCTAAAACACCAAAGAAATGGGACATATATACATAGATTATATAGTAACATCAACTAAAAGATGGACTAGCAAAATTCAAAAGGAAGTCATTGTCACACTTATAACAACAGTCCTTCAATATGCTCCACAGCTGACCTTCTTGCAGTATGTTGGTAAGCCTGAACCAGGTCCCGTAGCTTTAGGTCCTCACACAGAGACGATTTGCCCGAGTCCCGTTCTCCTATATATGACACTGAGTCCTCGATTTTCACTCCAGGCTGACTGGTAGCACTCTGATAGACTTTCACCAGATATCTGGACGAATAGAACAAATTCCCGTGAAAACTTACGCCAAAGTGTCTTAAAACTTATAGTTCCTCAATGATTGGTTAAATTCCATGAGATCACGAAGACTCGGTGAATTAAATATAAATACAATTAAATTTAAATGAGATGAAATAAGAAGATTGGATGAAGATGCAAAATGGCATCTTAAAGCCATTAATTGTAACAAATCTCTCTCTGTAGAATGACCAAGAAACAGAAAAATTCTGACACGTGAATACCGGTAAAACCCAAGGAACCTGTTAGGTCCCCATAGTGCATCCCATGTATAAATACCTTGCTGTTTGCAGATACAGCACAGTGTTTTCTCCTTCATAGGTACAACCTGGGGTAGTCACTTGATAAATCTTAGGCAGACCACTAGCATGGGAGTAGCCATGACCACCACAGGCCAGCCGGCATCGTTCAACACCCCACATGGCTCCATCAGTGGTAAAAGCCTTGATACCAGCTGACAGGGCGTGAAGCTGCAATTTAAAGATATAAAACATAGATATATATATGGCTGTCAGCATGTATGAATAATAATACCTGTTCTGAATATCTGAATGGTCCTCTTCTTTTACAATAAAGGCAGAGCTGTGAATGATATCTAATCATATTTACACATTAACTTTGTTAGAAAATATCATAGGTGGAAAATATGTTACAAAATAAATTTGAATAATATTTTGCATCTACATGTATCAGACATTATATGCGTATGTACCGCTATTTTGTATTTTGCCTGATAGATGATACATTTGATGTTGCTGGCATACTTTGGACAACAACTCACCAGGTTTCACTGTGCCATGTATACTTTATACCCATATTTCTCAAATTAAACTAGACTAATATAAGTAAGCTGTCTTGAATTCATACAAGTACAATCTTTTGAAGTCACTTATAGAAATTATGTTACTGGTGTACATACATCAGGCAGATGGTCAGTGTTGCCTTGCTGGATTTCATCACTGATGGCAAGGAATGTGTTCTGTATGTGTTGTCCAGCAAACCAGTAAGCATACGCTGAGGCTACCAGAGGCAACAACTTATACTGCTGTGTTTGGTAATCCAGAATCTGAGGTTCTCCTTCCCTGAAGGACAGTCACTGTCATCTTTAAATTAGAGAACTTTTTTATGGTCTACTGCCAGTACAAGCAATAATCTATACACCTCCCATCAGTAATTTTTGTGTTACCAGTATTAATTATATATGTAGTACACATTACAGTTGTCATGGGTCTTTTTAAGGGTTAGTGCACATTGGTACTAGTTATATAATATATTATACCGGTATATACATGTAGAATATACATGTACATGTATAGTATGTATAGAGCATAAACACTTATATACTATATTGCATCAAAAACACATACATTGTGTGTCACTTTGAAACATATTGGGCTCCCATAGGACTCCAGCTTTTGCTGGGAATTGAGCATAAAACATTAAATTGTTTCTAAGTGAAACCAAGTTAGCAGTTAAAACCAGAATCTAAGGCTTTTTTCCAAAATATTTATGTCCGGTCCATCATTTATTGTCTTCCTGAGAGATTAATTCAGTTATATCTGACAAGTTCTGTAACTGAATCGATATCCCACCCTGGTTTCATCTCGGACTGCCTTCGAACTGCACTGTAGCGCACCGCAATAGTGCAAGCTTTGGCCAGGCCATGTGCTGCCACATGCAGTGATATTGTTGCCCTGCTAAACACCATGGTGAAATAGGAAATTTTAGAGTGGTTGCTGGTCTTCACATAGGTCCCATCTGGGTGAACCTAAACAGACATACATGCATACATCATGTGTAGAAAGCTATACACCGTCTTTATACCATTGCCAATCCAGGGCTTTTAATAGAGAGCTTTAATTACAGTATACATATGTACCCCCCAGAAGATTAGGCCACTATACTAATGATACAGCAGTTCTTATTTCTGCACACAACAGAAAGTAAGGCGCCTGATCATGATCTCTATTGTTAGGTAGCTGCTGTTGTATTCTGGTAATTTTAGTGATGTCGGGCAGTTTGACAAGAAGACAAAACTTTAACCTTTTCACCACTGTTGCCCCCTGCGAGATAGCTATTTGACGCTGCAAATC
>JAAUYG010121677.1_pt1 | contig 19318 bp, 14 predicted proteins | sample 7278091 | NCBI WGS metagenome assembly JAAUYG01 (sample SAMN14350201, study PRJNA611818) | marine sediment metagenome | isolation source: surface marine sediment (0.6m) | place: French Polynesia: Moorea | collected 2018-08
AGGAGGAGTAGCGTTTTGAAATTTTTGCTCCCATAGGGTCCCATGTTAACGAAAACGAAAAATATTCGTAAAAAATCAAAAAAAATTTTTTTTCAAAAATTCAAAAAACTCTGCTGACATAGTCAAGCAGAGCTAAAAATTAATTTTAAACTATATACTTTCATAAACATTTATGATATCTGTGTGTTCAGCTTAAATGCTTCAGCTACCAATTGTCACTACAAGCTCCTAGTTTTCAGAATCTACTGTAATATTAACAGCCTGATAAAAACACTGGTAAAAATCATAAATAAAATATGTCACAGATGCATGTACTCTTTGGTCATTACATGTTTGTTCACATGTTTACCTATATGGTGACACATGCTCCCGTGGGACTCGTCCCTTATCCAAATTCTGTAGTACCACAAACATACCAGTATATACCTGTACCAATGTCCCCCCCCCCCTCTGTACGTGCTTCACTAACCCATGTATAGGGTATGGGGGTGACGGGGTCACCCATAGGCCTGTAATGACTTGACCTGAAGAACACTTGCGGATGTTGAGGGCTGGTGCTCAGACCCCCTGTCTGCAGCTATCACTCTGTCACCATAGAGCTGAGATCAGCGGGTGACACTTCTTGTCGCCACGGCAGTCCCATTGATCTGAGTGTCCCCAGGACTGAAGGGGAAGCTCGTCTGCCTTTGACAAGTTGGTTAATATGACAATTAGACTATCCCTGAGCTATTGATACTCTGTGGTGACTGACTGTGGTAGCAGAAGTGAATAGAAGAGATATTGTACTGGATAGCTGTAGAGCATCGAGTACAGTGTGTCTTAGACGAATGGAAGACACCTGCGGATACTAAATACTACATATTGCATATAAATTATTTTTGGTTTGCTTGTTTAGTTTCTGAATTGCCAGCCAAATTAAGATGACTTATAGTCAAGTCCTTTGCCTCCGGAAATCAAGACTGGTGAAAGTTTGAACTTTGAAGTGTGTAAGCCACTGCATTGTGTTAAAATGCTGAAGATATTGAAATATAAATCACTGGGCTCACTGGCACCCCAAAATTGCCAGGCTGAGATCATCAAAATAAATGCCCCAAATTAACTCGTCACACCTGCCACCTGCATATACATGCACACACAAACACAAATTCAACTTGCAGCCCATGCCATTATGATCTGGATAGGTCAGAAGCTGACTTTGACCCTTCACCCTCTCAAAAATTAATACCTTTCATTTTGGCTTTACAGTGTAGACCTATGCAGTATAGGTCCATGAAAAAGACCTGCCACAAACTCTCAAAGTGTCCTGAATTTAAGGTATTCTTTTATAGTTTTAAGAATAATAGGACCTCAACTCCAGAAAGGATGTTTTAAGTTACTAGAAAAGCCTTAAATATACAAAACAGCTTCCGAGTGCCTTTGCCTTAAGGGGTGGGGGGGTGGGGGGGGGGGGTGAGCAGAAGGTGCGCAATTTCATGGCTTGCCTCCTGCTGGTAATGGGCACGCGTTCAGACTGAACCGTAGTAGCACTTTTTCCTCCAGTATCACCACAATAAGCCACATAGGAGCACTGCAGCTACTGCAAAAATCACGTGCATATCAAAAGAGATTTTCATTTTCAAACTTGGAATCAAACATATCTGTGGTGTGGGTACTCCGAGGTCAAGGGTGACAATTGTTGACGTTTCTGGTTGTGTATTGGTCTGTAACTTATATATTGAGCAGACGCCCCCTGTCATTTATCATTGCACTATTTGAATTGTGGTGACCTTTGACCTTGCTCCTAGTACTGCTGCGGCTAATCCCCCCAAAAAACCCGTTCACACTGCTTTGCATCTGGCATAGAGTTAAATCCGGATCACTAATCCACCTCTTCCAGCCGGAGTAACTAAACCGGCACAACTGCAGATGTGCCGCAGGATCGACATGTTCACACCAAAATTTCATCCGGAACTTCGGTAAAACCAAAGCTTCGGTTGGCAGTGTGAATGGGGCCTTACTCTCTGAAAGCTCATGGCTTTCATCAGCACAATCAAAAGGGTGTTTGCTGCTAAATTATAGCCCTTCGACAAATGGAGAATCCTTGTCACAAAATTTGGCTTCCGATACTGACTGCAAAATTACATGGATCATTATAGGCCATTGTTTCATGATGTGTTATTAATAATAGTATATCAAAGCTAATGCCTATGTTAATTTGTCCACAAATGTTATATGTTTAATGGTGGGTGGTCTGAATACAGGCTGGCCAGATAGCTATAGGCAATATTTATTTACACAGGATAATATTTCAGAATTGTAACAATGAACACACATGTATGTAAATGTCACGGCATACTTATATTGAAGGATATAATTTATCTAATAATCAATGTGATATATTTTGCTTCAAACTGCATAAGTTGGTTTAGACCAGGGTCAATTTAAACACCCAAAGCTCATCTTTACCAGATGTGCATTCATGATACTGAAATGCCATATTTTGTTGTGTTAATTTCATCCGTTAAATGAAATCTATTGAAGTACTTGTAGTGTTAAAATAATGCAAAGAATTGAGTTCCAGTGAACTAATTGAAAATATCTCAAGTTCAAAAGTTAACTTTCTTTTCTCATGTAATAGAAGCATTTCATTATTAAATTGACAGCTTAAGCAACAGGTACAAGACAGACACGTAGGTTTAAGACTCACTTGAAAAATAGGTTTGGATGTATATAGTTAAGAAACTGTCACTCTGTACCCTCCTTAGAGGAGGGGCTGTTTATTTCATTTTGTACCAAAGCAGCACATGTATAGCTGTGTCCGGCTCAAGAGTTTGGCTGAAAAAAAAAACTTTGTCATCAGTCGTATGGCTCGTACTGTTTGCTCGACAAATATCTTCCACAAAAGCTTTTCACTGGCCACATATTTGCTCTCCATCCCCCATAGTGGTATCTAACTGGGAGACGAGAGCAACCTGGGGCTAACCTGTGAAACAAATTTTGCCTGTGTTCGACACACTGTGCCGGGTGTGCGTTCGGGGCAGCTTTTTTTCTCCGAACGGATCTCAAGGAACAATTGGTCGGTGGAATTTGAGGATTGGTCTTAGCATTTGAAGTATGCTGCAAATGTAGAGTCATCAGGTTGTGTCAATTTGAAGATGGCCTTAATGCAGGATTGCTCAAGATTTGCCATGTCAGTTTGAAAAGTTCTTTTGATGTGGTTGGTAAATTTGGGTGGAAAGTGACCGGCATTTGCAAGCATCATGTAATGTGCATGTACATGTGAAATGTATGTAATAATTTGCCAATTTAATTGCTTCTTTATGTTGTGCAGAAAACTGAGCAGTTGGTCTTGATAAGTGAGGTTCCAAACTTATAATAGGTTGTGTAGGTTAAACATGATGTATAGCCTACATAGCCTATTTTAAGTTTGAAATCTCACTTCTTAAGTTATGGATTGAGGAATGAAAAAAGGTCATCAATCGGGGTATTTCCACAAATATACATGCATATTGTATGCATTCAAACAATCTTTGGAATGCGGCCTGTACCAAGGTGTGAAACTGGAAAACATAGATTGTTCTCTTCATGACAAAGTATTTGAAAGGGAATATTTCAAGAGTATAATTTCATCATAAACTTAAAATATCATAACTCCACAGAATCACAGTCATGTGACCCCTGTCAGCCCATGCAAATTCCCAATTCCCCTGATTGGCAGTGAGATGCTTGGCAAATATTTGGGAACTAATTCTATTGTCCAGTTTTCACCAGACTCAGTGTTTACAATGACAATTTTCTGCATGCATGGATCTTGTTTTTGGTCTCAGGCATGTGAAATGTTAAACAACATGAAGTTTTATTTGTAGCTGATACTGGATATCAGGTAGCTCTTCCTGAGCTTGCAGGCATCACTGGCCATCTTGTATTATGAATCCTCAGAGTCTAGCACATTCTCATAACATTATAATACTGTTTTGCATTCCCAATCCGTTGCAGAGATCTCAGCAACAATCGGATAGCTCGATTGGCTCCTGACGCTTTTGATGGTCTTGGATCACTGAACTCTCTGTAAGTATTATTATAACGGTGCATGGTCCCTGAAACTTAACATCACCCATTCAGTCAGACAAAAAAAATGCTTTATAGGTTTTAAAATAGATGGATAGTTATATTGAAAAATATTGGAATGGTTTCACTGATTCGTGATGCTAAAATACTGGCTGCTGAAGTCTTAAAATGGAGGAATTTAAACCATAGGGTGTGGAACTATAGTGGCACTCTGCTAGTGTACTTAAAGAGTTCATGGGAAAAATCTATTTCATGGAAATTGCATAAAGAAGGCAAGTGGCAAAGTTCAAATTAATCATACAACAGTTCTTTTGGGGGAATTACCCTCAGCAACTGTAAAAGACAAGCATCCCTCAGTACAAATGTATTTACATATTTTAGTTACCATGCTAAAAAATGCAAAATTGCAATTTCTTAGCTTAGTGTAATGTATATAGGTTGCTGCCAAATAAAAAGGGACCAGGTGGTGGAATTGTTGTTACTGCCATGTGTTCTAGCATGTTGCAAGGCATGGATTTCCACTCTTTTGCCAGATTGGTGGGCTGGGTTCAATATGGAGAATGTTTATCTTTAAACAAAACCTAATGTGGGTTTCACAGAAACATCTGTTAAACACTGCAGTAAACATACCAGTTTGTTATCAGTAAATTCACAAATTTTATTGGAGGGTGGAGACCGAGTATTTAAAGCAGCTTTTTGTAAAGCAATTGTATGTTGATAAAAAGCATGATATAAGTGGCTATGGTATGTGGAAGATTTTGATGTGATAATTTGAGATTAAATTTCTGGAGATTTACATTATCATATAGTATCTTCACTGGGGGGGGGGGGATGTACTTTATAGACATGAAGTAAATACAGATATCTCTAATTGTGATCAGACTCTAAAAAATCCTAAATCTACAAATAGACTTCAATTCACACATCACTATGGCAACAATTGTCTATTGCATGCTTAAGGTCACTTTTGGATTTAAATTTTCTTAAGAAACTGCCCCTGGAATCTGCGAAACAAAATTCCAGGCTGCAGACTGATGACTCTTGACAGAGCCACGTTTCTTGACAAATACATGTATTTCAAACCTACATGTACCTTTGCCGAGACTGCATTTCTTTTCAAATAAAAATCATTGTCTTGTCCCAAAAATAATAATCTAGTAGCGTTTACAGCCTACATACGTATGCTGCAATTTTTATCGCTAATAGTGCTGTCCAATGCATCATTTTGAGAAGCACTGAGGGATTACGTACAGTTATGGTCATTTAAGCCATTCTATTGTTATGTACAATGTAACTATAAGCATTACTCTGTATTTGTGTCGACTTTGACATTTCTGTACCATCATAGCAGACACTAGGGGTTTGCGGAAAAAATTGAAATGTGATCATAAGCATGGAAAAATAATAGCATGGGAGTTAGTGAACTTGACTTCCTTTATAAACTTTAGATTTTCCCAGAAATTCAAGTCTTGAATGTTTGAGATCTTGGACTACTAGTGGATTCATTACTTTAAATTTGCCTCCCTAATAAATTTTACTCACAAGCTATGTGTTTTCTGATAATATCCTGAACTTAAAAACCACTTTTATTGTTGTTTGGGTGATTCCAGTGTAAGTATAATATCCAGTTTCATAAAAATGGCTTTCAGTTTGGGCTAATGGTGCCATTAAGATCCAGACTACAGTATTACCTGGGATGTATGGCATGACTGCCAAAAATATGGAAATCTTATCAAGTTTTTTTTTTTTAAGGCTTTCTATAAGATCATAACTTCAGTACTTTCTCTGTATCTGTCTAAAATTCCGAAGTCTTGATGAGAATAAGTAATTGGCTGTGATAATTTTAGTAACTTTTTAATGGTGCCATGCTTTTGTGTCTTCCAGGGTCTTGTATGGCAATTTAATAGACGACCTGCCCATCGGTATCTTCCATGGCCTGACATCTTTACAACTGCTGTGAGTTTTTGCTTTATTAGCTGTTGACATCTTATCGTCATTTTACCTTCCATTTTCCATGGAAAATATTTGTCACCACCAAACATTATCAATGCAGAATATATTATCATTGAAGTTATATGCTACTTAGTTAATGGAATGAATGTACTGTACTGATACTTGGGCTCAGATTGTAAATGAATGAAGAAACCAAGGATAGGTATGTTGTACCTTTCCATGTCAATTCGTGATTGGGTACTGAAGGCATGCCATTATGTATGTTGTCTGTAAACATGAATGTATATTTATATGGATGGGGTCTTCAGCCAATGACTGCATCCATTTGCAGTTTTCAAAAATGGTATTTGCAATTTCTTCAAGTAGCTTAAGACCATATTTTGTGTCAGCCTAATAAAAAAAAGAAACCTCCATTATCAAGAGTAGCTTTGAAATTAAAAATGTAAAACTGTGGATGTGGAATACAAATAAAAAAATTATAAAACATTTAACATGTTAAAAACATGTTTATGCATGTTAAAGTTCTGAAAATGTATACATTGCATAATCGATTCAGCCTCGAGTCATTTCCGACATAAGTATTGGTCACATATTCTTGTGGTTCAGCCAAGGATGCCAAATACCAGCTTTTATCTTTGTGCTGGCATACCAGCTTTTATCTTTGTGCTGGCATTTAACTTTGAAGAGAACTTTCTGTTCCAACTCATTGACCATAGCTGATGTTTTCTGTGCATAATATTCCAAGCCCTTCCCCCTTCTCCCTCCCCCCTACCGTTACCATACCCTACCTTATAAAGAACAACCTTTTCCCCTCTGCACCACTTACACCTCAATACTTGATAATTAAATCTTGCTAAAAGGCCATTAAACCTCCATTTGTCGTTGGAGACAATGGTGTTTGATGGAGTGCCAGCGTCCACCAGCTTGACGACCAGGTGACCCGTTCATTAAAAGCCGCATCAATGCCCTGCGGCTGTCAACCTATCCGTCTGACTGTCCTCTGTGTGATCACTCGTGGAGGAGAGGGCAAGCTGACATCCCAATAACCACTTTCATGTGACATTTATATATGTTACATTATTTTTTTTTCAACATACCAGCTATTGTGAAGCTTGGTTGTTTATAATATCTCTGTCATCATCAAACGTTGCCCATGTTTAGCTGTTTGATCATTTCCTCTTTACTCTCAACTAAATAAAATGTGAGGTATCCCACATGATATTCCTGTTGTTGAATAAAAAGAGAAGTTAAACTCAGTGCAATTTGGCCTGCATTCTGTATCATGGCATCAATGACCTTTTCAATGTTGTAAGTTCTAGTTCATGATCCACATAAGCTTCTAGCTGGAGTATTATGTGGATTATTGTCCTCATTAGTGGTATCCTGTGTTATTTAAAGCTCAATAACAATTTCAAGACAAAAATATTTAGATAGAGACTATTGTGAACTGGAAACCATTTGGTTTAAACTTAATTTATATTGTGACGTTTTCAACATTAATCATAATGATATACAACTAGTTTCCTCAAATGGAAATGCTTGTATTAAAGATGAGTCAAGGAGCGATGCTTAAATAGGCAATGTAGTAACTGGTATTCTTCAGATCGATGAATTCAGTCCAGGACACTTTTATCTCTGACTTCATTACCTGCATGCTGCTTGGCCCCGTTTAGCCAGCCATTATCTGTGGAATAAAAGAGCTAAAATGGACCGTTTGATTTTTAATCATGGATCAGACATACATATATCGCTATTCAATATGTTTGTTCTGGTGATTTCAGTCTGCTGAATGCAAACAAGATCACCTGTGTACGACTGAATACTTTCCGGGACCTACACAACCTCAACCTTCTGTAAGTCAGTGTCCAGCTTGAGCATGTTGTCCCTGTTATTTTTCAGTCCCAAGTTTTGCAAATGAACTCCATGTAGTACAGATAAGAGAAACTGATTCTTCAATGTTCGTTTTGTGAAATAACACTCTTAATGGTGTTCAGTTTTGGCTGTCCATAAGCAGTTACAACATATAGAATCCACATTTATTTTCTGTGTTTCAGAGGTGTGTACTCCTTATCAGGTTGCTTACCCATGATTCGATGATTGTATAATGTACTATGTCATATTGTGACATATATATTTTCAGTTTTATAATATATCTTTCAGCTCCCTGTATGATAACAAGATCCAGTCTCTGGCCAATGGCACCTTCCTACCTCTCAGGAACATCCAGACCCTGTAAGTATACTCAGGCAGTGTGAGCAAACTTTCCATTTCTGGTGTTACGTTTTTTTTGTGGAAAAGTTTTCTTTAAAATCTTGGTCATGAGGTCTATTCTGATCTGTCTATCAGTTTAGCCTGGATGTCACTTGTGCTTTGAGATCAGTTTTGATCCTGCTTGATGCCTTCATTGTGTCATCAGTTGCAGCTCTGAATACTGGTACATGTACTCCTTGACCCCTTATGATCAGTTGAACCTACATATAGTCTTTGGTCTCAAGATGAGTTGACCTTAGCTGTCTTGGTTCTGACTGTCGTCATTCGATCTTGAGATGACCATAAAATATTCTTATGGCCTAGAGTAAAAGATGGACGTGAGACCTTTGGTCATATATGAAAATCTTTTGTTTTCAGGACATGAAAGGACCTCCGGTCTCATCCATATAAAGGATGCTGATAGATTTACTAGTTTCTTAATTATGATGTCCTACAATTCAGGCAAACGCCTTGCCTTATATGCATCTACAATTTAGTTGTATGACTAAGTCCATGATTGAGACATCATGACATAATTGGATGTTTAACGTCATGTGAATTTTATGCGTAGTTGAAGCGTGTGTCCCCTCTAGATGTGTCACCGGCTGCAATTCTCTGTCACTCTGATCATCCCTTTGTGTTTTGATTGTCAACCTTTCCACATCATTGTCACCTCACCGGTGGAACTTGTCAAAGGGGGGACATCTGGTTAGAGGGGGTGGGACCGAATCCCACCAAACTCCCTAGCTTTTAGGCCAGGTTACCCGCAGCTTCCGCCGCATGTGAAGGTATTTTAATGGATATTATAATAATCGCGGAAAATCGAGGTATCTGTGTGCGATCAAAGCCTAGCCATGTTTGCAAGGGCGTGCTACTGCATTAAGCAGCTGCCTTCCTGTCGAGTGGGGGGCCTATTATACCTAGCCATAATTACATGAGTGTCACTCCCGGGTATAAACTTTTTTGGACCAAGCTGTCGCATTAGAATTCAATGGCTTGGCTGGATTGTACAATATGCGCTAAATAATAGTGACAGACGCAAGATGGCACATTTCGTCACGTTTCTAACTCTGTTATCCAAAGTCTCCAGATCTGTTCATTTAGTATACATTAAAAATTCTTGGTCCGAGCTACATGTATATGCTTAGTTGAGGTAAATGTACACTGTGGCAAAGATCAAAAGCATTTGTTTTGTTACATACCCTCTTATGAGTTAGGCTATAAAAATCCCGCAAACGGTACGATGTAGCCGATGTAGCCGACCCATGGAAACTTGGGGTACAGTGAAACCCATATTGAAAGACTGCCCCATTGGGCATAAAAATATAATCTCTCAAGACAGGTGGCCTTTAGTTACAGATTCGGCTGCGTTGAAATATAGGGCCTTCTGGCAGGAATATGTGGCTCTTCAAGACATGGTCTGGCATGGCAGTGCATGGTCTCATAACAGAGATTTTACTGGAGCTATTGGTATTTTAGCCTTCATTTCTATCTGAAGGTTCCTGCTTCCCATTGTGACATTGCAGATGCTTCCGTGTATGAGAACCTGATTATAGATCTTCCCTTTGATGTCCCTAAAGCATAAATTAAATCTCCTCTTTGAACACTTAACGACACCAAATAGCAATTTTGCATGTTTGTCTGGCCTTTATCATGCTCAATAAACCCATTGACCCCGAATTACCCCCATCTACATGCATATACTCCAGTCTGCATTGGTGTTTCACATGGAAAAGAACCCTTGTCATGATTGGGCTTCCCTTTTCTCTGTTAAAAGTCACTTTTACACGTTTATGTGCACATCTTCCATATTATATTATATCACATTGATTGGCAAACTTGATTAAGTTTTATCAAGTCAGACTTCAAGAAAGAAAAGAGTTTTTGTAAGAGTATACATTTAGATGAACTGTAGTTCAATACTATGCATAATAATCTTTGACATCAAAACCAACATAAAAACACAAATTACGAGATCGAAAATGGACCCCATATTGAAAATGGTCCTAGAGTTTAAATCCCAGAGTGGAAAATGAAGAGATATGTATTGTACATTTTCCATATAGCACCAAAGATATTGGAATTTGTCAAACATTTCCAGCTCTGATTCCTACGGTCACTAGTGTCAACACAGTATTCTGCCAATGAGAATTGAATTTTTCAAGTCCACATTCTGTCAATTCATGTTTGCGTTCTCTCTCATAATCTTTTAAACCTTAAATCTGTTTTCAGTCACCTGGCTCGCAATCCATTCATCTGCGACTGTAACCTACAATGGCTAGCCGAGTACCTACACAACCACCCGATTGAAACCAGTGGAGCGCGATGTGAGAGCCCCAACCGCATGAAGAGGAAAAAGATCGGCATCATCGATAACGACAAATTCAAATGTAAAGGTATGCACTTTAAGGCACAGGTCTGGGATGCAGAGGCTGGTTTCAAGAAAGACCTTAAGTCTAGAAATCTATCTTAAGCACAAAAAAGTGGTTGCCAAGGTGATTAGTATGGACTTAAGTCCATTTCTGGATTTAAGATTTTTCTGGAAACTGACCACTGGACACACAAATGTTGTCACTGAAGTGAAATCTTGTGAAGAGGTGATTAATAATGAGGAATCACAGTCCATGATATAGATCAACTCTTTATGCCACATAAGTTGAGTGGCCAGAAGCAGGAACAACTATCGTAATAACATAAAAGTTGAGAAATTTCACTGTATCGATAAATACATACATACGTGTAATTTATGTTGGAGCATATTGTCAATTTTAACAATTTCTGTTCACAGAGAATCTGTTCGCCTGTTACCTGGATCATTGTAATCACAATGTTTGCTGTTACATTGTATTCTAAAGTAATATACAATGATTGTTCTTATATTGTAATTACAATATTTGCTGTCATGGTAAATTACAATGCTGTGTATTGCATTGTAACTACAATAAGTGCTATTACATCGCTGGCTGTTTCATTGTAACTGCAATGCTTGCTAGACAAGACGTGTAATGTAATTAAAGTGTAATATACAATGTAACAATGTGTGTGTTGTAAAACGTGCAAAAACTAAGCTCACAGATGACTAAATTAACTTTTTAGAGCTGACAAGAGCTCCTGTGATAGCATATCTATGAAAAGAATACTTGTAGTCACACAAATAGTTCACACAGAAAGGTTTTGCTTTCTAATATATTTGTTGTTAAAAGCCAAGAACCTGGCTATTTTACATCAAAAATAAATTTGTCTTTATACCCATCCTGTGGCAGTTAAATAATTGTCTATGTGACTGCACAAATTCACCAAATCTATTTATGGCTCACAGAAGACCCTGGATATCCCCAGCCAAATACATGTATCAAACACTTGATTTTAAAAATGTTCCAGGAAAGCCAATATATTTTATCTTGGTTTCTACATATATGTGTTTTAGGGGGAAGTCTGTGGTTTGTGGGGTGGGGGCTGTTTTTGGGAGGTCCACCCCTCCCTACATCCCCTCCCGCATCCTCATTAGAGGTCCTATGAAAGTATATATGTGGTGGACCTGTGTCATACCATTTCGAAAACAGTTTGATACCTGTCCACACCTGATACACACCTTTCCTTGCATGGTAACCCAACCCCACCCAACCTCCCCCTACCTCCAAACTTGTCACTTTCCATGTTTACCCTCATTCTCCGGTTACCTACCCCACAGGAATGGGGTGGTGATGGAGAAAAGTGACTTTGACCCTCCCGAGAGTGGGTCTCACACCTTTAGTGTTGAGTTGGCCACTGTTTATTTGACATTACAGGAAAAAGCAGAGAGCTCAGTGTGTCCTTAAGACTCTTGCTCCCTCATCATCATCATATCGGGCCCAGAGATCTTCAGACTCCAGTGCAACGGGTAATAGGCTGGGTGGGGTGTGAGGTCTCGCCCGGGTGTTTGTAGAATGCACTGATAGAGAGATAACCATCTCTGACTTTAAGCAACTGAGATACGGTATAACTGTTCCCCCTCCTGTTCCTTCCTATAATGGTTAACACGCAAGGAGACTCGCAGCCACAGTTCACTACATCAGTCGCTGTGGCTGCGCAGAAACTTTGTTTATTGCCTTGTAGGAACAAAAATCCTCCTGAGGGTACATTGTTCATGTAAACTTTAGTATCATCTTGAATGGTACCTTCAGTTTTACAGCATATTTTCGTTGAGGCAAGTTTGAACATTGGAGCATGAACAAATGACTCAAATGACTAATCCATCCAAATGGGCAGGGATGTCATTTATTTATGTAGTACAGTGACTCCTCTCATAGTGGCCATTCTGTAAAGAGGCCACGCTCCCTACTGCAGCCACGAATCTGCCATTACAATACTACTATGAATATACATTTATTGAAATTTCCATCCTCTCTAATGTGGCCACAATTAAGCGCATATTAAAGTGTGGGCTTATTTGGAGAGCAGTTCGGTATTAGGCATACTGTATATTAGTATATGTATCAAAAAATACATAAAATATATAAAATAGAAAGTATAAAATCAGATGAAACCACATGTCCGATACCAGGTATGTATCTTTGTTTTTGGAGCAGCAACCCAGTATAGAATTTGGAGGAAAAGCGATTTACATGAAGCCTGCTAGCATAATATTGGTTCTGCAATGGGGATAATAGAAATATCACCGCAATGCTTCTGAAGGCATCATTCATTCTGATAACAAGTCATGTTTGCTGATTATTGGGCCCAGACAGATTCCACGCATTGCTTGTATTATATTTTTGTTGCCTCAGCCTGAATTGTGTAAATTACCCGCAATAATGTACTGAAAATATAAGATGGGCTACATGTAGCTGCCCAATGTACACAACTTTTTTTGTAAAAGTAGCATGGTTTTTCAGTTGACCAAACCGGACAATAACGGTCAACCAGTTCATTCACTCACTGTCCACCTCCTACCCTTGCTAAAATCCTCAAACATTGCTAAACCCTGAGGACAAGTCCTGGTAAATACTTTATCCCTAAGGGATACCCTGACCCTCTCCCTCCCTTCTTGCGACTCAATACTGGGGATCTGCCATGGAATAAAAGACCTGGGATGATCGTGGCGCCTTCACGGGTCAACAGAATTTGCTCCACCTCAAAACATTTACTAGGAAGTGTAAATTGCAGACATTGGGGGTTTAAGCAGGCTTTTCTATGGAATAAGCTTTGGACAAACAGCGTTGGGTGGACTGGGGTTCGTGTCAGGGTGGACTGGGGTTCGTGTCAGGGATGTCGCAACTTAGTTTGCGGATTAAATTGTCTCAACCAAAAAGGAGCCCCTTGGCTTTCTCTGTGGCTAAATTCACTGGTCGATAGATATATAAGTGATAGATGTATTTATACTGGTATTTAGATGTGTTTGCCCATACTAAAGTCTTAAAATCAATGTGTATGTCCATATTAAAGACCAGTATGATTTGCAAGAGTGAGCTCCAAAATTCAGATAAAAATTATTACCAATTGAAAAATTATACATGTGTGAAAAATAAAACTTGTGGAGGGTTCTGCTTTACCGGGTATATCAACATTTTGCCGTACTGGAAGCTAGTTGCAAATTGTTTGAACCCAATTAGTTTCCCTTCAGCAAAAAAAAAATATTTTTAAAAATGTTAATCAAAATATGCTATGTAATTATTGCTGCTATTAGATTTATGTGTTTGTCTTAAACATGTTAAAATGCGCAAAATTTAAATTTATACTGCATCGTGTGTATGAAAACCAATTCTTGATCACCCTAAGGGAATTCTAGTAGTTTTGAGAAACTTTCGACATTTATTTTGCCATTCAAAAACCTAAAAAGAATTTAGAGTGAAATTTTTTTCCTGATTGAAGTATTTTCTAAAGCCACGGTTCATTTAACAGATTAAATACAGTAATTACTACAATGTTTTGCATAATTTATACCTAAAATATAAAAACATATATATATATATATATTTCCTATATATTATGCCAATCAAATCTGACATGTTGTTACTTTCTTCAGGATCAGAGGAATTCCGGACGCGTAATGCAGATGAGTGCGTGATTCACACCGCGTGTCCAGATCAATGCCAGTGTTCAGGAACTGTTGTAGACTGCCATGGACTCAGTTTGACGGAAGTTCCCCGGGATGTTCCAGCTTACGCTACAGAATTGTAAGTGTTGTCCACACAGTGAAACCTGTCTTAATAGACCACTGACCTGAGACACCACCTGTCTTGAAAGAGTGTATACAGTAGTCCTCCTCTAATAAGGACACCCCTTTTGCCAAAAAATTATGTCCTTATTAGAGAGGTGTCCTTTGGCGAGAGGGAGCACCACACGCATTCGCAGTACTTTACTGCCAATAATGTGTCCTATGTAGAGGGGGGTTGTTTCTAGAGAGTTTCCTTTCAGAGAAGAGAGAGACCGCTGTATTTGTACCAGTAGGGTATGCATTTCAGTATAATTTAACCTGTTAATATATACCACCTGTCTTGAGAGACAGGTGGTATGGCTTATGGGGATGTCTTTCAAGCCAGTTTCACCTTTGCATTGATGTTTGTGTAATTAACTGTTTTGTACGGTAACTATAGATAGCATGTTTCTAGGCCTTGTCCGTTTCATAAAATACTTTTCTGTATGATTGAAGCAAACATTTCAGACATGTTTTGTGCAACAGAACACACACTTTGATACTTTGTTGACCATTTACAATTGTCCTCTTTTAGTTTTACAAAAGGTGGTCTACAAGATTTTATGTCAACAAACGACTTATAAAATCTGTGCTTTCACCTTCAGCCTATAGTTCCCTTTTACGTTAAAATAGGTTGTCAAATATCTCTCTATTTGCTGTTGTTAACCAAATGTTGCCAATGTGTCAGAGAGCCAGGAGGGAGCCCACAGTGTTATTCGCGATGTTGTATATAATCTCCAGTTCCTTGCCATGTTCCCCATTCGCCACATCCCTAACATGACGCAGCGCCATCCGTTCTCATCAAACTGTTTTTAGGAGTCATTTGCAGCGGGCGCAACAGTGGTTGATTCTCCCACAGTGATACATCGTACCATTTCCTGCCCCAAGCTTGGCGAGCAAGGGCGAAAATGTCGCCAAGGCACTAACTGTCACCTCCATAATGCGTTGGAAGGAACCACTGAAGTTACAGGGAATCAGCATCCTTAATATGGGAAGGATACCAGAAATAGCTTTTGTAAAGTGGAATCATGGTCTTGAAGAATGATTTGCCCATGACTGAGTTTTGTAAAATAGATGGCTTCTGGTGATAAGTGCAAATTATTGAAACTGTATTTAAACTTCTGCCCTGAATCCACCAGTAGATATATGGTCTTTCAAGACCTGTGGTCTCTCGAGGCAGGTTTCACTGTAAGATACAGGATTCAGAGGTAGAGGAGGAGGGGTTATACTGTGAGTATGGGGGGGGGGGGATAAAACAGGACCAAGAGCACATGGATAACCACCATATATCATTATTACCATGGCAGGAATCTGTCCTCAGGAGTGAAAGATTCCCATGTATGGCATAAAGCACAATAATCCGGGGAGAAGAGGATTATGGATCAGCAACTGGGGTCTGTAAGAACATGCTACAGACTGAATTAGGCTTTAATCTGATGTGTCCACATCATTGGTCAAGTTACATGTTGTTTACACTGGAAGCTCATACAGTGATCCCTAGCCTTTTATATTGAACTCCTAGGGTATTTTAAACCCTGAAGACTTCCCTCTTATGTTGCGACATTACTCTTGTATATTGAGTCCAGAGAAAACAATACAGTACTATAGTGAAAGAAGTTATTCAGTAGCTGTCTGAACACACAATGAAATACAGAAGTGAGAGTGAGAAGATGTTCAACTTTAAATCAAAAGTTCACAAGTTCAAATCCATTTGTGGTCATTTCTTGTTACACCTCATTCATTGCCACTGCACTGATTAACCCAATTTAGTAAACATCCCTTGTGCAGAAAAATGACCTAAAACCAATCATTTCTGTGAATTTTCAATCACAGGTAAATACAGAAGTGGTGCATCAGGTGATTGGAAAGACATGGTTTTACCATACCCGAGACTGGATTGTTAGCTCTTCTCAAGCTTTTGGTCATCACTGGCCATCACAAGTTCTTCGAGGATGATGACATTTACTTTACCATTGTTTACATGACTAAGACTAAAAACAACATCTGTGCATGGACTAGCAAGTTTTGACTTCAGATAAATGGGTTGTAAGATTCTAATCTGCTGAGGCACTGTCATTGTGCACGTTGGCCCAGTTTAGCCTGCCATGAGACAAATGGTACAGAAAGAGGACCTGAATCAGGTCACCCTCTTTCATTTCCAGAAAATATTCCATGACATGTAGTCTGCAAGTCCATAGTCTTAGAATCAGGTACATTTTGTAAATAAGTATGATAATTATGCTTAGAGAAACTAGACATTTGAGGACTTAGTACAGTCTGAAATTGATATCAGCAGTCTTTGATTGATATTATTGACAGTCTTCAATTGATATTGCAGAACACATCTTCCTTTCTTCTGCACTGTTCACATAATAGTGACAGATTGAACAGAGAAGGATGACAAATGCCTCTTGATGGCGGTTCTTGTTCCTCAGCCAGTCTGCTGATCTACCATCAGGACTGTGTCAACCTCAGTGGAATATATCCCCTGTTTCCATGCTACAGTGAATGAGATTTCTGCTGTAAATCTTTCCGACTTCCCCTTACTCCCTACCACCCCCCACCCCCAACCGTCCTCCCAACTCAGTACTTCCCATGGCGTTCCTTCTTTTTCACTCCTTAATTGGGCCTCATTATTTCTGCCCCAACACCTTATAAAGGGAATCTACAGGAATATTTCACCAGAGGAGCAGGTCGTTTTCTTCACCGCTCCAAGCCACCCGCCTTGAAGTTGATTTATCATTGTCTGTGGGCAATGAGTGGCTCCAAGATTTCTTAGGTCAGTTCATTCCGATGCAGTAGTGGTGTCATTCCTAGAAAAGAGAGACAGAAGAGCAGTTGACTTGGCTTATATAATTGTGTAGGGACCAGCCAGGGAGCACCGAAATTGCCTTGGATAATGACAGTGAATGAGCCTGGTGGCTGCTACGTTGACAAATGGCCACGTTAGAGTGCACGTAATTATACCCAGAGTTTTGCAAGCACTACTTGACCTTTTTAAATTTGGGAGGGTGGGGGGACTGCCGTTTGTAGAAATTCTGATTTGTTTACAGGTTGTGCATAATCTTTTTTGTGTTTATGCAGTTCCGTTGTAATTATTTGAACACTAATTTGCCATTGCACATGACAGTTTGAAAAAAAAGATGCATATTAATGCAGTTCTCTAGATAGTCACACCATGTGCCATGTTTTGATTTAATTTTGTACAGGCGTAATTTATAGCCACTGGTTTGGGTGCTTTCATCATACATTATTTGTTGTTGTTGTCAAGTATATTATTATTCCTGTGTTAATATTTTGTAAATTGGTGTAAACTCGAGTTGCCGGCAATAATAATGAATTTACTTACTTATATACACACCTAAATTGCTTATCTAAATATATGAAATCAAGTGAAATTGTCTTCAAGGGACAAGTGACAATGACACATGTGCTGTGCTGACAATTTGTTTAAAAATATTCCACCCTGCTATTTTACAATGTATAAGTGTCATCACTGCTTTTAACATTAAACGAGTAGGACTGGAAGTTGGCAGCACAGCACATGTGTCATTGTCTGCTGCAAACAGGTCCCTGACAGTCAGTCCCTGGTCTGTACCATCCCTGGTCACAGTGTTTATGGTGGCTGTCTCAAGAACTTCACTGTCTGCAAGCGTGATAATATTAAACTCCTCCATCCCATTTGTAACAATGTCCATGTAAGAATATAGTTGAGGGAGGTAATAGTAATGTCTATGCATGGTCATCCACATGGATTCCCTTGCAGCAGGCTGTTTCAAAAAAGTACTCAACTTGGAAAATTTCCTGAGCCATCAATACAAGCAGATGGACCCTTTCTTCCGCCACTTCTCTTGCGAAAAGAAACTACCTCTAATTGGCCCTGAAAACTTGATCTGCTAGGATGTCGTTATCTTTGGACACATGAGGTTCAATTGTACAGAAAGGTTAAGATGGAGCCTTTACTAAAAATGTGTGGTTTTAAAAGACTGGTGGTCTCTCATGGAACAATTGTCCCGAAATTAAGATTCTACTGTACATGTGTACCAAAGCCCAGATAACATTTTATGCAATGCCCCCCACATTTATGAGCCAGTTGAGACAGAAAGTATGAAATAAGGAGCACTTGGTTCTACTTATTTGGAATGACATTCCCCCCCCCCCCCCACCTCCTTTCCCCCTCTTTAACTGTTGTAACCGCCACCAGCCCCTTATTCCCCTCTCAGCCGATCAATCCCAGCGCAGGCAATAATAGCCATAAACGAAGAATGCCAGAACCATTGTATTAGCCATCTACTTGGTTGCAATCGATGCCTTATTCAGATTGGTAGTGGTAAAAACAGTTTCTGGGCTTAACAGTTTTTGAGGCCTTTAAAATTTTGCTTGGGTGTAGCTTATGGCATACCGTATTTATGCAACTATAGAACTTGTCCATTATCATGGAGAATGATTCATATTTCTGCTGGCACCATCTATATCAGTGTCATTTAATAAATGCAGAAAAACAGCCCTACACTTTTCAAAGTGCACCTCGTGGCAGTTACATTTAGATTTACATCATTACCAATGATAAACATTAGCCACATAATTTTCAAGCCAATTACAGTTGCAGCATTAATTTCTTGGATATTATCTTGTGTATTTTTAAGAAGTTGTCCAATGATGGAAGTGAACAAATGAAACTATGATTAAAAGAATAGCAAACCACGGAAGCGTAATGCTGCCACGTGTGAAAAAAAATTATCTCGTACGTACGACTTATTATGTCGTACGTACGACTTATTATCTTGTACGTATGACTTATTATCTCATATGTACAACTAATTATCTCGTATGTACGACTTATTATCTCGTACGTACGACTTATTATCTCGTACGTATGACTTATTATCTCAT
>JAAUYG010190573.1_pt1 | contig 19303 bp, 13 predicted proteins | sample 7278091 | NCBI WGS metagenome assembly JAAUYG01 (sample SAMN14350201, study PRJNA611818) | marine sediment metagenome | isolation source: surface marine sediment (0.6m) | place: French Polynesia: Moorea | collected 2018-08
AAAAATCTATGGAAATTCCATGAAAAAATTCAATATTTAGGAAGTGCAAGCCACTTTCAGGGAAAAAACGTTTTCCAGAAATATGTTTCTATGACGAACGATTGTTGTGTCGCTAGGCATCAAAAATAACAATCCCAAAATGATGCCTTAAACTGTTAAAAATGGGTAAAATACAAACCATTGCAACGAAAGTGTGTCCAACCTCCTTAAGAGAGAGAAATTTTAAATTTGTCTGAAATAGGACCGTATATTATACTTCTATACACTTCTTCGATTTAAATTCAGGCTTTGAATGAAGAGTGAAATTTTAAATCTTGTACATGGCTGCTTCATTCAGAATTTATGTTAGATGTTGAAATTGAAATTAGAAATTGTTGCTTTAAACATATCTGTCAGAGACAGCTGTGCATCAAGATGGAAGATAACTGGTGTATGCATTTAAGAATAGCTTAGAATGCACGTGCTAACCGGCAAACCTTAGGAATGGATGTGCCACGCTGTTGAAATCTATGAACAGGAATCATCATCAATCCAAATTCCATATTTACACCTTTATTCTGTCACGTTTCATTACCCGTAATTGCATAACTTTCGGGCGGGAAAAGAGCCTCGCAAAGTTCAAATCTCTTTGCCATAGCTGCTCATTGTTGGTCGCTAGGTGTCACAATGGTAAAAATGGTGTCGTTTGAAATTGGTTAAAGATTCAGCGTATGTTTTTCATTAAATAGACCTGGACAATAGTTTTTGTTTTATCTAGCATGGTATGCACTGCTTCCAGGATGCTTTGTGAACCAAGGTTACAATTGCGACTTTTCGAAAAAGAGTCCAAAAATGGGATTTCGTACAAGACATATTGGACTCTATATCAAGTAGTATAGAGATTCCTATTGGGTTTTAATGCTATTGGTACTTCCTGTATTCTGTCATTGACATGGACACCTCCGGTTCTTATAGAAGTGAGAATTCCTTAGCATGCTTTATCCTGGCAGCTGGCAGTAAGAAGATGGCGGTTTCCATTTACATGGTACCTTATTTTATATTCAGGTCACATTTCGGGTCATACTGTTTTCCTTGTTTTGTTCATTTTCTCCAGTCCACCAATCAGCCACAGTTTTCAGTTCACCGTTCGCGAAAGAAATCAATAGAAACAAGCACCAAAACCATTTATGGAAACTCTTTGGTTGAGTGCCAGTATTTTATGTCAACCTCAGGAGACCTCGAAATGCTGATAAGGGACTGGTTTGGAGGGCTGAGCAGTGTTTCTGTGGAGTGGGCACTTTACCGTTGGGGGGAAAGGGAACAGGGAGAAACTGTGTAAAACTGGAGACTGCATTGCCCGTCCCATTGGGATGCTGCCGCATAGTAAATATTGTCGGGGAAGGTCGGTTTAATTCGTTTGCTGACGATATTGCTTGAAGGAGATAGAGTCCACGTTTATTCTGTGACGATATAAAAAATGATACTCAGAAATCTTAGATTATGAATTGTACAAGCATAGTGCTATTTTGTGAAATTATCCTAATCATATGAAGCCTGTAATATGACCCCCCCCCAAAAAAAAAAAAATTCATAAGCCTGTATTCTGACTCGAAAGGCATAAAATTAACACTGGTATGATACAGATTCAAGTCATGTAATTTGTTTCTTGGATATACCCCCCTTTCAAAAAAAATATATATTTCTGTTTCAGAAGTCTAATAATAGGAAGTAAAAATGGCTATGATGAATAGTTGCTTATATCCGAAAAGCCTGTTTAATATCCAGTGCCCTTTAACCAATTATATCAGAGCTCTATACATTATGGCTTTGACTAATGATAACTGGGCACAAATTCCCAAGTCTTCAAGAGTTTCACTTTCTTTTGGGTATGCTCAGCTTATTTTCCTATCCTGATGTTTAAAATACAGTAGTCCCTCTATTTTACAACCCTATATTTTAAGACCACCCTTGATTATAAAAATAATAAGACCGCTTGATTTGGTCCCGAAGGGCAAAATTTTGTGTTGACCTTTATTTTTTTTAAGACCACTTGCAATATAAGACCACATTTTCTTCGTCCCTTGGGTGGTCTTAACATAGAGGGGCCATGTACTGTATGCCCTGTCCTATCATTTTAGCTCTGCTTGACTATGTCAGCTGAGCTCATGATATCGAAATTTGTCCGTCCGTCGTCCGCTCATGTCACAATTATCTCTGAACCTAATGCACGGATTTCTTTCAGTATTTGTTTGTTGCTTCCCCTGGGCCATACGCTCAGATGGTTTTTTAATTTTTTAAAAAAAAATTTGGGATTTTTTTATGAATATTTTTCTTTTTCGTTAACATGGGACCCTATTGGAGCAAAAATTTCAAAATGCTACTCTTTCAAATCGCAACCGAGAGTTTTCAAACTTTTCCTGAATTTCCTTCCTATTGGTCCTTACAAAGCTACATTTGAAATTTTGAAGTTTGAAATTTTAATGAATTTTTGACTCTGCTGGACTATGTCAGAAGAGTTCATGAAATCGAAATTCATCCAGTGTCGGGCGTCTGTCATACCAACTGCAGCTGTCAAGCAGAGCGCCAAGGTCCATAGACCTCTTGTATCCTATTGAGCTAAATTGACTCCTTTTGATCACATGAGTCTTACACAGTGTTTAAAGATCGAAGTTGACTTGAAGCTGCTGACTTTTAAGGATAGATATGGAGCTTTTGTTATGTAACCACCTTGGAAACCACAAATGTCTTTTGATCTGGCAATGTCTCTGTGGGTAACTGCAGAATGTCTTTTGTCTGTTCAGTAGGAGAACTTCATTTGGAATTCTGCCCCGTCTCAATGGTAATTATGTTGGGGTATTGGTGCACAATCAGGACCCATTGGGGGCCTGTGGAGAGGAAGAGATGTCTCTCACCCCTATTCATCTCAGGCAGGATTGCAGCAATGAAAGTTCCTTTTTGCAGTGACTCACTTATGTAGCGGCAAGCACGGTTTTCTTTGGATAGGACCTAGCAAGTCATTTTTGCAAGAACATATTGGCGGGGGTATTTTCATAGGCAGTTTTGTAGGCTAATGTAACAAACAAACTGTTGAACTCTGGAAAACCCTGCCCTCCCCCCTCCCACATACACAGAATTGTGATATTTAGACATGTGTATACAATTTTTTAGGACTGTTCAAAGTCAAAATGAGATAGGCAACATCTTAAAGTTAGTTTAAAGGTGCAGTTGGACTCTGTATAAAATACTTCCTTTTAGTGTTCAGTAACAACATGCACTAATTACTTCACTAGGTACATGTAGTGGCTTACTTGAAATAGACCAAACTTTGAATCCGACTTTTGCAGGTCACTTGAGGTCAAACATAGCACTGCATAAACTCTCTACGTGTTAATTTCCTACTAATATTCAATGCAAAATATGGCTTAACACTAGTACTTTCTGAGATGTAATCACTTGAAATCTTAATGACCTTGAACTTTAAGTTTCAAGGTCATTCAGGATCAAATCTAAATGTGTAGTTGAACTGCTCATACACAGATACATGCAATATCTTAGATGTTGACATTCAATAAGCAATACGTACTGGTACATGTACATGTGCTCAACTTTGCTCTTTTCTTCTAAGATATTCATGAAGTACGTGTACATATGACCTTGAATTTGGCATTCAACTTTTTTATGATAGAATTTATTAAACGCTCACACCAGTGCAAAGTCTTTGAAAGTTAGTAGCTTTCGACCCATAATGTTGGGCCTTCTTCAGCGAACTGAGAAGCTTCCGTGTCATTCAACTAATTCCAGGTCAAATATAATGGTTTATTTTGATTCCTCATCAGATGTCTCATTTAAGTATTCAATATGTTCCATATCAATACTTGTTTCTAAGACACAAACAGTAGAAATCCTAGGGATGTTGCAATTGGCCTGTCCAGATTACTCGGCATCAACTTAACCTAATGGTGTATTTGGTCTCCATATATGACTTACTGTTAATGCCTGATAGTAAGTAACCCCCCTTTTGTTTTTTTCTCCCTTATCATTATTAAGCTAGCTAAAATTGTGGCACTTCTTCTCCCACCAATACTCTTGCCCTTGCCCGATGGCAATTATTGTCTTCAAAATTACTTCATCCCTGGCTGAGAGGAAAGGCTAGGAAAGGTTGTTTGACCAACCTTCATTTATGGAGAGAGCTCTCTCCATAAATGAAGGTTGGTCAAACAGGTTGGAGATATTTCTTTTACAGACAGATGGATGGACATACAAAGTGAAAGCAATAAACATTGGCCAGCAGCCTGGAACTGCATTCACTAGCTTCAGCAATATATCACCAAAACGATGGGGCAAACTGGGGCAACGACTGAGTATAAACCACGTACACCAGTACGACTGGTATGAAGATGGTCTTATGAAGTATATTTTTTCTACTCATATAGCATGTACATGCTTTTTTTGTTGTTCTGTATGCGGATACGTGTACACGTTTTCATTACTTTGTAGAAATGAGTGTCATTCATTTTGTAGGATGGAGATAATATGTATTTGGAAATGTATTTTATCGACCAATAAATAATCATCCTTCCTGAGATAGCTTCATTTCCCAGGGTAGACCTATAGCGAAGGATTGTACTACGTACTCTATGGTGTTTTTATCAGAAATATCTTCTGGTTGTGACACACTGAAGTCCTCCGGCACACAAGCTGGGTGATAGGCATATGGCTTATTTTCCAATTTTGTTCTTAGAGCCCGAAATATTGTGAGCCTGTAGTAAAATGCACTGTGGCATTGCTTACTACATACACGTGGCAACGCCTCACACTTTCGAGGGGGACTATTTGATTATTAACAGCTGATTTGTGGCAAACAAGATGGGTGATCCTGGCCTGTCGCTATACAGCAGTGCAACTGCATGTTCATCAAAGGGTCTGCAATAAAGAAAAGGACTTGGACCTGTGACACAAGGGTCGAGGAGTAGGAGGAAGGGTTGGTGGTGCTAAGGGACGAAAGGTTGGAGAAAGCGTTCCTTCATCATCACAACTTAAGTGGTGCTCAGGCACTAACAAAGAAGCGCCAATTCGGGCTGAAGATTCTGTGGAGCTCCGCGAGCCCTCTAATTGTCCGTCTTACATCACCCACAATGGCTGCCTGGCCGCCATCTTGGCAGACGTTCCACTACAAGACATGGAAATCTTTTACAAAGGCTCAAATCACCTTGGCAACAAAGCAGAAGAAACCCGTCGCAGGAATTTCCAATGTGCTCAGTCACTGGTGAAAGTCTGGTCTGCCGGCCGGGGTTAGCACGAGTTGCCGTCTGTCTTGATCGTCACTTGTGTCCAATACTGCCCAGGCAGTGGATGTCGAGTAGACCGGAAAATAGCTAAATTTGGCAGAAGAGCATGTCAGGTTGCTGAGTGAGCAGCTAGGGATTATTGGTTGACTAGTGCACGGTGTGCACCTTATACGTTACTACAACACAGGCAACGGAGATGCGGTCTGGGTAAAAAAAAAAAAATGGGGCCTGACTTCTTGCTTCTTTTACTGCGGAAAATAGAGGTTTCTTTTACTGCAGAAAATGGAGGCTATACTTGATACTTCAAAGCAAAAATATGTTGGAAAGGTCTCAGTGCCAAAACTTTATTTAAAAATTTACTTGGTGTAACTTTTTAGCATAATTTTCTTACACCAACAGACATATGCTGAAATAATTTAAGTGCCAAAATCCGAAGTGCTACATGAGCAAGCCAATACATTTCCTGTCAAAAATGTGTTTGAATTCAGTAGGATATCTTTTATATATGTACAAAGTTGTACGTGTTCCTCTGTTAATTTAAAGTAAAGAGTTCAGTAACAATTGCATTTCACTGCAACACTTGTAACATTTCTAACACTGCGTGGCACAAATGTTTTGAAAACTTTCACAGATATGTTACACGCAGTTACATACAAGAAAAGATATATAGCACACATTTTTAAAGAATAAATGATTCAAGTCACAAGACCATAGACAAGACTATACTATAATACTATACAAGACTAACCTGTAAATTTATGTATTTGTTAATATGTATATACATGTACATACAGGACCAGGACTATACCGTTGGACACAATTATCTCTCATATGCCATTAGTGGACTGAAAATAAGTGTGAAGGGTCATAAAAGTCACAGTATAGAATAAAAAAGTTAAAAAAAATTCCATTGACCTTGAAATGGAACCTTCAAGATTGCTCATATCTAAAAACTAGACCAGAAAATCTTAACCTGCTCAGCATAAAGAATTACATAATAGACAAAATGCCGTAACAAGTTCAGCCATACAGTGAAACCTGTCTTGAGAGACCACTGGCACGAGGGACCACCTGTCTTGAAAGACCGCGCATATTTAGAAGAAGGAACTGCATTTCAGTAACACTGAACCTGTCACCAGAGACCACCTTTCTTGGCAGACCATATTTTTATGGCAGTCTTTCAAGACAGGTTCCACTGTATCAGCTTCAATGTCCAGTTTTGCAGTCCAAACCAGAGAACCTGCGTGATTTCCTTTGTCTGACAGCCCTCTGTCTAAGCGGATGGTGTTTCCAGTATGTAGCCTGATCCCTGAAGATTAATGATTCCTATCGATTTTGTGGGTGTTTGGGGGAAGGTATAGTCTGGGGGTGAGGGTGGAATGGATGTTCCTTTCCCTTGTGTTCTGCCAAGCAGTGAGTTAGCCTTGGTTCCGTCCCCCCTCCCCCCTCCCCTACAGACTCTTGTCCAAGTTGAGTGGGAAGACAACGCCGTGATGCCTTTGAAGACAAGGTTGAAATTTGACTATAGCCATGGGAGACTATGGGGACATGTATTGATCGTGTGGGATTTAATGTTCGCATGACCTCAGTGCGTAGGACAGTGATGAAAGACAGATCTCACAGATCTACAAGTGGGCTGACACAGTGCCAACTGGACTAAAACAAGGGTTTCTATTTTAAGACAGCTGTGTTAGAATGAGCCCATGTGTTTATGCACTTGTATATTGCCTTATGCAGCTCTCTGGACATGAATGACCTTGAAGCCAGAGCAAGGTCATGCAGTTTGACACCCATAGTTGATTGCAGTGGGTTTTCTTTGTTTTCTTCAAGGATGTACACTAGCAAGCAGAACAATCATCAAATTACACATATTGGCCTATAAAAAACCAAGGAAATGGTATCTCATACCCCCTTCCCCCTTCCCCCCTGAAAAAATAAGAAGACTGTGGATAGATGCTAATAAATTTGAAGTACCAGAGCTTTAAATATGTAGCACTTGACACTTTCTAGTATCAATTTAGCTGTGATTAAATAAGGTTATAGCATACCCCCATGGTACCAATTAAGGAAAGAACATTGAAAAAGGTAATTATTCAATATGAGTCAAAAAGCCTCTCAAATTAATAGTAATGTATAGTTTCCACAGAAAACCTAACTATGCGACGGTTCCCCCCTCGAAAACCCCCTCGGGTTTTGCAATTGACTCCTTCTGAAAATGTGTAGTTATTTTTCAAGTTTTCTGATTGAGAAAAAAATATAGTAGCCAAAAGATTTACCAGTTCTAATGCTGTTTGATTACTTGCCCTGGTATGTAATATATTCTAACACCAAATTATTTTCTAAGCATTTGTGATGGCATTGTGTAGAAGCTAATCAGGATTTAAGTTGATGGCGCTTTGAACTTACCTGCTAATATTTGTATCTATAGACTCTGAGGCAGAGGGTGTGCTCTCTAATGAGGGGCACCATATCTAGAAAGGGATTCTTTCTACTAGAGATTGAATGTCCTTTAGTAGAGAGACCATTATATTATCATATTAACATTACAAAGGCCATTCAATTAAACAATTCAAATATTAAAAAAATTGATCTTTTTTTTTTTTTTTTTGAAATTGAAAAAGTATAACTGTATGATCTTGTGTGTCCAAAATAATTATTATAATGCTTTGAACTTATTTTGTTTGTTGACCACAGTTTCAACTGGACATAGAAGGATGGAGGTTCACTGGGCCGGCATCGTTGCCATCGTTGTGTTCTACCTAGTCATACTGGCTGTCGGGATATGGGCCGCACGCAAGTCCAAACAGACCGGTACGAACCCGGACAGCGAGGATGTTATGCTGGCAGGTCGCAACATTGGTGCCGTGGTTGGAGTTTTCACTATGACAGGTTAGTAAACCATAACTTATCTTTTGATACCTTGTGATTGATCCAGATTCTTATATCGTCACAGCTGTTTCGGCTATGTAACTGCATTCGTTGCTGTAGTGACCTCTCAAGCCTTTATCGTTGGCATAGTTTCTGTTTGGACACAGGGTTGGACCAACCATAGGGTTTGTGAGGCTCTCTGTGAAACACATATTAACAGTTACTTCTTGGAATTTTGTAATTTAACATTTGAAAAAAAAAAAGAAAAAAGATTAAAATTTATTATTGTGGCCAATGGGAAAATGACACATTGCAAATATCTTAGGAATGGCTGATCATAGATTGAAGTGGATGAAAATTTGAGCCTCTGGGGTTAAATTATTATAGGCACACTGTATATCCATGGGGTACTTTTTACTTGAGGCTGCAAGGTCATGTTGGGGTTACTTGGTACACTTGCAAATTTACCAAAAATATGATTTTTCAATACGTTGCTCATACATAAAGTGAGTTATGATTCTTTATAGATTTTCCATTAACATGTACTCAAAAGTTACTCCATGAAACAAAAACCAAACATAAAGAATAAAACATAAACAGAAAAAATGCAAGAATTTGTGTGTTACAAATTTTTCAATCTGAAATATATTGTATAATGAACTTAAAGCATAATGCACAATGTATTTAGAGGAAGCTAGTAGTGTGGATTCACAAGTTATGTGTTGAAAAATTTCTGCAATGATTTCATGAAGGTCCAGAGTCTAAACTTTGAAAGGACCATGATGTCTTTTTATTGTGAGGAGGTTTTTCCCAAAAGAAATTCTCAAAGGTATTTTGTAAAATTAAAATTTAGTACTGATAAAAGATATATGCATATAGCCATTAAACTTTTAGTTTCATATCTAAAAATAAAATTTAAGAGAATATTTACAAAATTTATTCCAAGGTTCACATGCACCCTCAATTGTATGCTGTAATAATATTGGCAAGTATATAGCCACTGATGACAAAATGTTCTTCCCCTGTAAGAAGCAAAGATAAGCTGTCTACTGAACCACCCTACACAGTCGCAGTTTCATAACGCATTGTTACATAGACTGCCTTTTTATGCGGGGCTTTTTTTTTTAAAGAAACAATCGAATCTTTGGAACCAAAAGATCAAAATGTTCCCGACAGTGATCTATTGATTGTGTCGAGTCTTGACTGATGGGCGTGGGAGATCGAGCCTCCATGGAGGGATGTGTCTGACTTGGAATAAATGTGCTAGGGCCGATTTTTAGAAATATCTAAAGTCCAAAAGCTGGTGTAGAGCAAGGAAAAGACATTTTCTGCGTAAAGGTGATTACCGGTGGAGCACTAAGTTCCTTTCTGACGCTTAAGGAAACATCCCCTGAGTAGTGGCTGAGTAAATATGGCGCCAAGAATTGATTTGGTACATTGCTGCTGGGTTCTAGCAGGGCTGTGGGAAATTCCTGGATTGCTTCCACAAGAATGTGAGAAAAGAAAGGTTTCTTGGTAAGACAAGATGGCAATATTCTTTGCAGGACTTATTAAATTAAACTTTTGGAATTGTAGTATTTTGCTGTATGTTTATCCTAGGCTAGCACTGGGATTTTTTTTATGGGTTATAGCCACTGTGGACTGAAGTCTCAGCAAATTTTCTTTAACCACATTCCAAGATTTTAGCCACAGAATACTGGGCCTTGTGAGAATTAAGCCCAACATATGAAAGGCGAATAGCAGGTCACTTTAATGCAATTTAACAAAATATAACCATATTAAACAATGCCTGACAGAAATAGTAAAACGCAGGATTTATGAACAACTTGGCACTGCTGTAGACAACAAATTTAAACATGATGCATATTTGGTCTGACCAGCACGCAGTACAAAGCCTATATAGTGATGATATGCTACATAGATGTGGATGTTGGTAGGCTAATATCCTTTTCTGTCAATGCTTTGTGTCAAAAGTAGATTAAAAAATTAACATGAAGTTTTGCAGTAGCTGCATGAGGCTTGATATTGTAGCTCTTCCCGACCTTTTGGCTCAGGAAGATCGAGCTACAATATCCAGTTTCAGCTACAGTAACATTTCATGTTATTTAATATGGCCGAGACCAAGAACATTAGAACAATCATTGCATGTATACATGTACTTTATGTATCGGTATTACAAAATATTATAATTTAAGTTGACTGGCACAAATTTAACTCACTCCTTGGGGGGTATAAAATTACATGGTTCGTTCCTCTTTCAATTCATTTAAGCACCATTTTGTTTTAATACATGTGATTGCGCTCTGTTTCCCTGATGTTTGTCAATTCAGGCAGACAGCAAAAATGTCACAGGGTTTGACTTGTAAGTACAATGTATTTGGCTGCTTTGGTGATGGGTCATTATAATCATGTATTTCCCATATTTTTAATTAACTCAGTCCCCTAACGGTTAAATAAAGCCGACTGATCACTGAATATAGTGTAAATGCTTGATGATTAACAGATGGAGTGGGATAACTGAACGTGCATTTCATAAATGTAGTGTTTGGGAATTGATACTACAGTAAGTACACAAAATATAGCTTTGAATACTATACCCCATTAGCATGTATATCCTTGGTGGTGGGATAAGTGATTGACATATAGCACAACCAGTGGCTAGGTCAGACACAACATTTAATCTTGGTACAGTAGTCCCTCTCCACTAAGGCCACAGTATTTGCCAAGGAATTGTGGCCACATTAGAGAGGTGGCCTATGGCAAGAGGGAGAATTAAATGCATTCACAGTAGCAGCGGCAAAAATTTTTTGGCATCTGTTGAGAGTGGCCACTAAGAGAGGGACCACTGTACTTATTATATTCCTTTATTTTAATATTTATTGGTATATTTATTGTGTACACTCTAAGCTCAATCCTCGACATGTAAATGAAGGGAGTGATTTCTCTAATCCCTTATATCTTTATTCCACAATTATCATGATAATATTCTCACGTACAATGCCTTTCTGGCCTACGTGTTCCACATGATAAGAGAGAGACCTACGGTGTCCAATCCGGGTTGCAATAATGGCTCTCGCTTATGTACAATAGCCTAATCTAATCTTGGGTTGCTACTAACTACTAGGCCTTGCTAAATATGGGAGCTTTATCGCTGCTACGTTTGGATGGGCTCTAGAATTGTAAGCTCAAAGGAATACTATGGAATACTATGGATTAAGCTATAACCTATCTGTGTCTGCTCCTAATAGCCAGTCTTGACTTCGTGTATGCACTATTTACATATACATGTACCCTGGATTGTTAAAAAAACTATTTTACCTCTCAATTAAATTTTATTTACTCCTTTTACCATTGTATCACACAATTAGAACCTTGTACAACATTTAAAAAAATGTGCATATAGATCCCTTTCAACAGGGTTGACTGATTTTAGAGCACATGTATATATACCCGGTATTAATGCGGTCTGCAGAGACGTGGTACTCTGGAATCATGTGCGTGTATCATCATATATGTATATGTGCATGTATATACATGTATCACAATACATACATATCATATTAGCTCAGTGGTTGCATGTAGAGTGGTCACCAATAAGCTAGAACACCTGCCTTATAAATACAATGTAATAAGGACAGGATTATTTGGCAGCAAGTGCTATGAATGCCTTTAATCCTCCCTCTCACCAAAGGACACCTATCTCATAAATGAGGACAGAATTATGTGCAGGCGGGGAAAGGGTTGTCCTTATTAGAGTGGGACTACTGTACGTGCCTATTTAGGCTCCGCTTTGAACACTTCAGATCAGTTTTCTCAGAACAGGTACTTAGGCTCAAATTCTGTGACTTCATGCTCATTGTGTTTTCAAATTATATATTTAAAGAGAGTTCTTTTTAATCATTAAAGCTAAAAATTTAAACTGTCGTGCACTAGCTGGTATGTATTTTGATGGCATTGTGTTTGTTAACTTTTGATGAAGCTATATCTGGATGGCCGACACTTTGATGGTATCATATATCAAAGTATAAAATACTTATAATGTATGGAATGCAAGCATGAATAAACTTCTGTCTATCCGTCAAATTCTATAAAGCGTCACTTTCTGTCACCAGCTACCTGGGTAGGAGGAGCGTACATTAACGGCACGGCGGAGATCATATTCAGCAGCGGACTTGTCTGGTGCCAAGCTCCGGTGGGCTATGCTCTCAGCCTGGTGTTTGGTAAGTCTCGTTAACCTATACAGTAGTTCCTCTATTTTAAGACCACCCATGGGACCAAGAAAATGTGGTCTTATATTGCAGGTGGTCTTAAAATAAAGGTCATCTAACACAGAAAATTGCCCTTTGGGACCAAATCAAGCGGTCTTATAATCAAGGGTGGTCTTAAAATAGAGGGTTGTAAAATAGAGGGACTATTGTATACGTAAACCAGCCAATTTGCTTACATAAGCATTGCAGTGAACTTTGCTTCAAGATTTTACCAACATGAAAGACCACCTGTCTTAATTATTTTAAGTTAATGCATATCTTTGCACAAGGATTTTTACTTCAGTCAGTCAAATATTAGATTTGTTTTAGTCCATTCCGCAACTATGCTTATGGTGCAGAATTTCAATTTACCTAGCATTTTGCTTCAGTCTAATTAAAGCTCTTACAGATCACCTGTTTTGAGAAACCACATCTTTTATGGGCAATTGGGTGCCCTTTCAAGACAGTTTTTATTACACCATAATATAGGCATACACAGTAGTATTTCAAAACATATGATCTCTGGTCACTCCAACTTGGCCCTATGGGCTCGCCCAGCTAAAATGCGCTTGCGTCTGCATAAAAATATGGCCACGACAGGACTGAGGGATGGGCAAGTTTGTGCATAATAAAATATGCAGCTTTGCACATTTTGACTGCTCCCAGAACATTTTGGGCATGAAGAGCTTATGCTATGGAACCTATGTGTATTTGGTACATGTATATACATGTATTGTACAGTGAGCTCTGTTATTTAAAACCTCTCCAATTTAAGACTTCTTTCTGTTTTAAGACCAGCCATCTAAGTGACACCGCTCCTAACAATATTTTCAGAATATCCCTCCATTGAAAGAAACTTCACTTTAAGACCGTATATTTCTAACTTAATAGGTGGTCTCCATTTTAAGACAACCTTCATTAAAGACTATGGTCTTATAGTTGATTAGTCTATCTCCCTTTTAAGAACACCGTCAATTTAAGATACTTTTGTGGTTGAGCAAGTGGTCTGCAAATGCAGTGACCTTATGAACAGAACTTTCTGTACGGGAGATGTCATTTCCGAATGTTGAGTGGAATCGGCTAAATCTTCTATTTTTTTCCTTCCAGGAGGGCTGTTTTTTGCTGAACGAATGCGATCCGAGGGATATGTAACCATGCTTGACCCGTTCCAGCAGAAATACGGGGAGCGCATGGGGGGACTGCTCTACATACCTGCACTCCTCGGCGAGACATTCTGGTCTGCTGCTATTTTAGCAGCTTTGGGTAAGTACAGATGTACCGGTACTGTCTCAATATCGCAAACTACATGTATAAAACATTACTTTTCTCAGGCAGTTTTCTCAGATGAGCTTGTGACATACATGTATATTAATGACAAAATTTGGTTAAATATCAGTTTTAGAAAGCAGCTTTAAACAATCTAGATAGATAATTTATTTTTATTTATAGATATGGAAATACATAAACATTTGCAGTAATACATGTCACATGAAAATAAATGGTTGTCCAGAAAGCTTAGGGCTAACAAGGTGAACACCAAAAATAAAAAAGCCAATGAAGTACATTGTAAAAAAAAAATACATAAGCGTAATTTTCTGTATATCTGATAATGACATTCTCAATCTGGTACCGATATTGAATGATAATTGACTATCCTGTTTTGTTTTCTTTATGCTTACAACTGGAAATCAATTGGGTTGCACCTTTTATCCATAGCTAGAACTGTAATTTTATGACCTTGAATGTTGAAATCTTAATTGGCTATTTTTGTACAAAAAAATGACCAGGCTAACAATAAACATATGATAAGGTAAATATGTTTGAAGTATATACATGTATACTCAGTGGATTAAATGCTACTAATACAACCACCAGAAATTTTGATAATTTATACCAAGGATATAATAGAACAAGGAGAGTCCTTCTAGCTCGACTGCTACTGGGTTTGTGTGCTCTACCTGCTCCAGAGACTGCCACTACCGCATTGGCTTACACAGCCCACCAGAAAGTGCTATATTTGAACTCCCTTGTGCAGCCATCGTCTTTCGAGACGGAAGGAGGCCGACGATTACAATAAACAATACCGTACCAGAAAAAAAATAATCTAATATAAATGCAGTTTTTAGTTCGAATGCCCCTAGTGTTTTTTACAACATTATAAAGTTACTCAAAATTTATCATCTTTCCAGGCTCTACCCTGTCTGTTATCATTGACATCGGGAACACACCGTCGATCATAATCTCGGCCTGCATCGCCATATTATACACACTGTTTGGCGGATTGTACAGTGTCGCGTACACAGATGTGGTGCAACTTTTCTGTATACTGGTTGGCTTGGTAAGCAACTTTTTAATACAGTAGAACCTGCCTAAAAAGACCGCCCAGTCAGCCATAAAAATGTCTCTCAAGCTAGGTGGTCTTTGGTGATGACAAGTTCAATTATATTGAACTACATGTATTACGTAGGACCATATGTTTGAAATATCTGATCTTTTCAAGACCGGTGGTTTTCATGACAGCAATCCCTCAAGATGGTTCACCGTATACAATTGATGCTTGGAGCGCGCTTTAATGTAAAATTATTTAGATATAGGGGAAAAATGTTTTAAGTTGTACCATAAATAAACTTGTAACATAATTTTGAGTCATGTTACTTGTGATTTGTGACTTTTTAATAAAACATATATATGTGATATACCGCAAAAGTTCCAATTGAAGTCGTGGGTACTATTAAAATGTAATTTCGATATTTATGCAAATCATCCAAAAGTCACACATAATAAATAGCAGGATATCTCCGCTACTAATACTATCCGGTACTGTTACTACTACTTTTGCGACTCTATTACTGTTGCTACAACTATATGCTGATACTGCTACTTACCAAAGCTGCAACTCTAACACTACTAGAGTATTCAGACAGAATAACGCTTTGACTAAAAGGGATGGATCTATATTTCAGTGGCTGGCTGTACCATTTGCATTTATGGCTGATGAGGTCAGCGACATTAGAAAGACCAGTCCTCAGTGGCTCGGGAAGCTGGAAACATCCGAGATTGGTTCTTGGCTCGATTCTGGTCTACTGCTCATCTTTGGAGGCATCCCTTGGCAGGTAGCACATATACAGTGGTCCCTCTATTTTACAGCCCTCTATTTTAAGACCACCCTTGATTATAAGACCACTTGATTTGGTCCCAAAGTACAATATTCTGTGTTAAATGACCTTTATTTTAAGACTGCAATATAAGACTGTACAATGAAATAAACATTCCAAAACCCCAGTCTGTCAAAATATGTGTCCTTATTAGAGAAGGTTCCTTTGGTGAGAGGTACATCCAAGTGGATTGGATGGATCATGCTGCCAACTTGAATTGTGTTCTTTCTAAATGGATTTCCTCTTTCTAGATACAGTGGTCCCTGCGATTTAACACGTACTCCTCGTTTAAGAACTCCTTCCATTTTACATCAGTGACCGCTCTTTATGATTTCAATATAAATATCCCTTTGTATTAAAATGGGTGGTTTTAAAATGTAGAGGCCACTATAATGTCCCTTTAAAAGAGGGACACAGTACAGTTGGACCTCACAGAATAAAGGCCACTGTTGAAAATTGCAGTAGTCGTAATTTCAAGGTTGTCATACACCTGTGTACAGTAGTCCCTCTATTTTACAACCCTCTATTTTAAGGCCACCCTGATTATAAGACTGCTTGATTTGGTCCCAAATGGCAATTTTCTGTCTTCAATGTCCTGTATTTTAAGACCACCTGCAATATAAGACCATATTTTCTTGGTCCCATGGGTGGTCTTAAAATAGAGGGACCACTGTATCTTACGTGTATTGACAGAGGAAAGGAATTTCAGCAGTGACATTCTTCGGCAGTTACATTGGCTTCCTCTTCCGGGTGAAACTCAAGATCGTGACACTCACATTTAAGGCCTTGCATGGTAAATTTAAGCTCCTTCCTACATCTGAGACATGTTACACTTGACCAATCCTGGCAGAGTGTTGCAGCCTTATACTCTGCCCCTATTCTGGAAAGACCTTGTACCAAAAAGTTTGGACTATGGTGACACTGCATACGCGTGCAGCCGCACCAGCCCCTAGAAAAGGACTACCTGCCCACATAAGATGTGCCAAATGCTGGACACTTTTAAAAATCACTTAAAAACATATCATATTTCTTCAGCCAAGCCTTTGACTAGTCTTAATATTGTTTACCATGTTTAGGTCAAGATTTCATCTTGGATTTGGTGCTATACAAATTTGGTATTTTATTATATTATTATTATTATTATTAGTAGTTATTATTATTATTATTATTATTATTATTATTATTATTATTATTATTATTATTATTATTATTATTAAGGATTTTTTTCCTGATAACACTTGGTCTCATTTCTAAGGTGGTCCTAATTCTGCGGTCCTCACAAAAATTTGAAAGGTTCCAATTTACATCTGTGTATACATGTATAGGAATATGTGTGCCTAAGATCGGGTGATGCTGGCCATATGGATATTCTTCACTTGAAAGTGAATGTATATGGGATGTATTCATAATACCAGAAGAGTAATGTTACTCACAGAGTCAAGATCTACATGTAGATGTAATTTCTCCCTGCAGGTGTATTTTCAACGCGTGTTGTCATCGAAGTCGGCTTTCCGGGCCCAAATCCTGAGCTACGTTGCAGCATTTGGCTGCATCATCATGGCGGCCCCCGCTGTGCTGATTGGAGCAATTGCAGCATCAACAAGTAAAAATTTCATACACAAAATATTTTATCAAATATTAATATTTCGGTACATGTCTCATAAACTTTTGCAAGACCTTTTTTTGATTAAAGCCAATTTGTTGTTGTGAATATCTTTGCTGTAAATAAAAAAATAGCAAAGAAGAAAGAACATATGTCCACAAGAATTCTACAGGAGAACCTTCTTTGAAGTGCTACCCCATAGATCACAAAAATGTGGTCTCTCAAGACAGGTTGTCTTTGACAACAGCTAGGTTCAATAATATTGTTATGTAGATTCATATTTTTATGTAGATCCTTTTTTTTGCAGATATATGTGGTCTTTCAATTCAAGACTGGTCTCATGGCAGTGTTCCGAGTCTCAATACATTTCAATGTATTTTTTTATTATTATTATTTTCTACTACATTAAGGCATCTAGCTCATTAGGTCTATTGCTATCTGGCTTGCCATTGCTTTCATTCATGAATTAACTTTTGTATATATCATCAGTTTAATAGCTACATAGCTAATATTAGAGGAAGAATATTTTTACTTCTCGGAGTAGAAAATTGAAACATCAGACGCTTCAACCGCCTCCTAGGGGTCTTACATACATTCATGGCTAATATTATCTTTGTTCACGAAAGTGTGAATGAAATTATCTATCCATTTCAGTGTATTAATCCATGTAACCCGAGGCTAAGGAATTAGCGGTACCTTACCTTTAGCTGCTTATTTCAGACTGGACTGCCGTAGAAGGATGGGACAGGGGTGTACCCATCCCAGAGGAGGACGAGAAGCTCATCCTGCCTATGGTGATGCAATACCTGTGCCCACCCGCTGTCACCTTCATTGGGCTAGGCGCAGTGTCTGCAGCCGTTATGTCATCAGCCGATTCGTCTGTACTATCAGCCGCGTCCATGTTTGCCCGAAATGTCTACAAACTAATCTTTCGACAAAAGGTCCGTCCGTACCATTCATTGCACTAAATTAGTGAGATATACGTGTTGAATCAACTTAACTGGCATTTAAAATTGTTAAAATATCTTGTCGAAATTGCATACCGACTGAGCAGTATTTTCTCCGATAGTGGCGCCCTGTACATGGTCGCATAGAAAACATGCACTGCGATCCCTGCATTTTATCACCCATTCAACCCGGAAAAAATAACTAGGGTAGTATGTTGAAGATAGTCTCAAAGTGAAGGGATATTTGTAGTGAAAATTGATTGGTGTCACTGATGGCCGAACTTTAAATGGAGTCATAACATGGATAAGTCTTATTTCACGGGACCATTGTATAACCAATAGACATGGCTTTGAATAGAATGGAATAGCTTATAGAATCGCAACGTGAGATGTGTAGGTCATATTTTCAACAAATACAAGTATATAGGCTTAAAGAAGACTGGTTGGTAGGAATAATTTAATTCAGAATTTAGTTACCATTAAGTAAATTGGGTTTAAATTTTTACAAGTATTTATGGGATTTACTGTGGTTACTGATATATTAGCTAAAAGGGTGCAAAAAAATATCTGCCACAATGGCAAAATTGCAATTTGTCCGTCGTCTGTCGTCCGTCCGTCCGTCGTCCGTCGGTCCGTGTCGCAATTATCTCTGAACTTAATGCACGGATTTCTTTCAAATTTTAGTTGTGGCTTCCCCTGGGCCATACGCTCGGACGTTTTTTTAATTTTTGAAAAAAAAAATTTTTTTCAAAAATTAAAAAAAAGTCCGAGCGTATGGCCCAGGGGAAGCCACAACTAAAATTTGAAAGAAATCCATGCATTAAGTTCGGAGATAATTGCGACACGGACGGACGACGGACGGACGGACGGACGGACGACGGACAAATTGTGATTTCATGAGCTCTGCTGACATAGTCAAGCATCTAGCTAAAGATGATTGCTTCTGTGGTGATTTTTGTTCAGTATTTAGCGACAGCCATTTGTTGCCACCCTAGCCTACCTAGCCTAGATGATGAAGACAGTTTAATCATTGACAGTGACACATGAGGCTGTCACCGAGGCTCTCAGTCAGTGACACATGAGGCTGTCACCGAGGCTCTGTCAGTGACACATGAGGCTGTCACCGATGGTGCAGTCAGTGAAAAAATGGGCTGTAAACGAGGCAAGATGTTATTGACACTTGAGGCCGACCCGGAGGAAGACAGTCTGTGGCCGT
>JAAUYG010190647.1_pt1 | contig 19298 bp, 14 predicted proteins | sample 7278091 | NCBI WGS metagenome assembly JAAUYG01 (sample SAMN14350201, study PRJNA611818) | marine sediment metagenome | isolation source: surface marine sediment (0.6m) | place: French Polynesia: Moorea | collected 2018-08
AATGGAGGGATGTTTATACAGAAAATATAAGAATGGTGTCACTGATAGCTGGTCTTTAAATGGAGGGAATTGTTAAATGGAGGGGTCTTAAATCGCAGGGACCACTGTACAGGTGTAATCGGCAACCAAATTGCGATTTGAAATATTGGCAGTAATAATTGCATTCTATCTGCAGAAATTCCAGTGCCGAATTCCCTATTATTGCTCATCGGAAAATGGCAGTGTTTCTCAATCTTAATTCTTGGGAAAAAAATATTCTTGCATGATGCTTAGTGATTTTTAATATTAGGAGGTCCCTAGAATACTGTTGCCAATACTAGGTAATGCCCATTGCGCTGCTCATAACAACTCTTGACTTTCAGAGCAAAATTTAATGCGGCAATAGATGTTTCTTAAGCAATTTGGAAACCAAAATAGACGGGTTCGCCAATTAATGCATCAATGCGCAACTGATGCATCAAGGAAATTTACACAAATTGATGATTTACCAATGCATCAGTTAATCATTACGTCTCTTATTGTTTCATGAACATAATTTATACAAACTGAAATGGCATTTAATTTTCATAGACACTACCCATTCTAATGTTATATCGCATTCTGTGCACTTTAATTGACCAAAGCTCCAGGCCAATACCCACATTTCTGATGCTGCTTAACTCTGCCATCTTAACTTTAAAAGGATACTGGCATAGCAGGGGCACAAGGTACATTCCATCAGCCATTGCTGCTATGGTAATACATGTACTTTATGTTAGATTCCCAGCTGTTATCTGAGGGATTTATAGTGCCTACATGTGCCCCATATATCACTCTAATACCAGCATTAGTTTTATCTATATTCAAAAATTTTAAATAGAATGGAAAAGTCGCACAATTAGATGGGAGTTTATGATTCCTTCATCTCTCAAAATGTGTCTGACTCATTGCGGAGGGATGTACAGCTGTTGAAAGGACAATTTTTTTCTTATTGATTTTATGTGGCAAAGACCTGTGATAGCGCCTTTCAATGGTATATATCCACTAGTACATGGTGTACATGTATGGAAACATGTTAGGCACTTACAAAGGCTAATTCTTTGTAAATGTGGAGCCACATTGTGTTTTCTTTTACCTATACACAAGTGACCGATGATGTATTTGAATTTATTTGCTCAAGGTTTCAAAGTTATACTACAAGATTTGGGGTTTTTTTTCCTAAAACGTATTCATATTTTCCCTGTGTAATTCTACTAATTACTACGCTCACTCCTGCACTGATCTCTATTGATGTATGTCTCATTCAATTGATTTGAATATATTTGAAATCCCAAGGAAATCAACTGACTGACTTACTGGGTACTTAAAAACACAACCACAATGTACCAACTTTGCACAGTGATCTGACAGGACTAATGTAGTATGTTCACACTGTTTGCTCACCATACATAGTCTAGTACCCGGTACCTACTAAACTCTTAACAATGTGAGTTAAATTCTACGGGTCATTAGCCTATAACTTACATACATGTGTAGTTAAAATATCTACATGTTTTTCTTCATGTTTCTTTCATGTAATCCTCTTTCTCAATCAATGTTTTATGTTTTTAAAGGTTTGGTAAACACAAACAGCAGAACCTGGCTGAAAGCAGTCAGACAATTAGGTACTTGTACGTACTGCACTTGGTCATGCCAATACAACAAACAGTCCATTCGGTAAATGCACTTGAACACTGTAACCCGTCACTCTCAAGCTGTGTTCTTCTACGTAAAGGCATGTAAACTGGCTGCCTTCAGGCTAACTGGTCTTTAGGCAACATGTGTAACCTGCCAGCCTCCAGGTAAGCCTCAACCCTGCAACAGGTTAATTCCTCCCTTTCTGCTGCCTCAGGACATGGACAAAAAGCTCTGTTGTCTAATATGCGGTTGCCCAGCCCACAAGCTCCAGGCATGGGGCTGCCAGTTCACATCCCACCCCCCACCCCCTGTAACAAGTCACAGGATTGGCACTTGAACAATACAATGGAGCGAGTAAGGACTGGGTGCTTTACATAGGTGTTCTGCCAGCGAAGATCTTAAAGCCAACACCAAACAGCCCCATTTTAACCTTTTTCTCCCATACGTCAAGCAAATGCCTTGGGCACTGGGTTGACAGTTAAGGGTGGAAAATTATTATTATTATTATGATTATGATTATGATTATGATTATGATTATGATTATTATTATTATTATTATTATTATTATTATTATAATTAATGTAGTATCTTGAGAACAACTTACCGGTACCATATAAATTTCCTATAAATTTTAAAATTGAGAATTTCGATGTGATTCAAGCCTTCAACCATATAGTATTTCTTGTCGTACTCTAAAAATAATTTAACCTTACCACTTAACGGTAATGCAAAGATCAGTGTTGCAAAATATCATCTGTCTTTGGCCCGATGAAGCTCAACATGATGATGATGATGATGATGATGATGATGATGATGATGATGATGATGATGATGATGATGATGATGATGAATATCATGCAGCTTGGCCTAAGGTTAACATTGCGGAGTCACCCTTCCTGTTAATACCTGCTCTATCTATAAGTATTCTTTTCAAATGAAAGTTTAGGCAAACCTTTCTTCTTCAACAACCACTACTATTTGACCATCTATGTTGAAAGACCACAATTTCCAGCAAAAAAAAGCAATTCAATGCAACTGAACCGGTCCACAGAGACAACCTTAAAAGTGAGACCACATTGATCTGGTAGAATGGGTGTTCCATCAATCCCAGGTTCCACTTTGTTTGAAATGACTCCATTGTGGTACTCTCCACCACAGTCCACATAGGAAATACAGAAATCCCCTCTAATAAGGCCACCCTATTTGCAAAGAAATTGTGGCCACATTAGAGAGGTCACAGGCCTTTGGTAAGAGAGAGATGTAGATGCTTTCATAACAGCAGTGGTCAAATCCAGTAGCATGGTTCAACGCGCCATATATGACTTCCTATTAGTGTTTAATAGTAACCAGGGGCGTATCCCAATTATTACCTGTTAAAAAATGTTAACAAAAATCAGTATGGGAATTTATGTGCACTGTGTATATACCATGTCAGCCACATTGAACCACCAATAAATCCCAGAGAGGCTGCTTACCCGGAGAGAACATTCATGAAATACAACAGGTATTGGTCAAGGACTTTTGGACTCAACGTATGCGGTATCTTTTAAGCATTTTTTTTTCGCAAAATTGAGCGAAAAGTTGCTCCACACTGAAAATCACACCCAGTGTGTGCTATATATAACCTAGGGAAATCCTATTCTAAATATGAAACCCATCCATCAAACTTGTCACTGCTAGACCCAAATTTAGTGGAGGCTAGAACCCACGGAAGAAAAAAATAAGAAAGAAAACATCGGGAAAAATAAAACTCGTACGAAACCTATAATAAGACATCTCATCCTATGGATGGGATACCTAACTACTCAATGTAAGCAGCAGTACTCAAAATGCTCAAAGGCATAAGCTAAAATGAAAGGCTCTCACAGTTCAAGCATCTGTACTTTAGTGATGAGGAGTTTTTTAATCCCCATAGAAGCTTATACTTCAAAGTCATGCATGTGGACAAGTTTTGCCACATATGTTGTAGCCTCATATTGGCCAGTTTAGCAGAAAGGTGTGTGTGTGCAGATGCAAAGTTTTATATTCTTAGAGAGGAAGACTCAACTCTTTGAGAAATTTACTAACACGCTTCCATTAAGCTGTGAGCCTGTCTTTTTCTGCGTAAATGCATGCAGACAGCAAATACTAGGTGAGGCACTTGCACATGGGCATAGTATGCCATGACCACATCTATCAGCTGATTGCACTAAAAGCTTCCTAAGTGTTCTCTTTTTGCCTCAGACAAGGATTGCAATATTAGGGTACGGCACCGAAGGAAAAATTACTCCCCTTGAAGAAAAATTGTGTCCACATGCGTGAGGCAAAGAGTAACTCAACTTATCAATGCACACTCTCTGTCTCTACTCTGACTGGCACTCCTAGATGGATACAAATACCCCACTGCACAACAGACTACACGTAACGAAAAGGCGCAGACAAGCCGAGTGTCACTCCATAGACTCTCCACTGTTGAAGTAACAAGAGATAAGAATCCTGTTTCTTAAAAAATCTTGAGTTCACAACTCACGTGAAACATGGAAAGAAGGCCTGTCCGTATTATTTAGTGTTGCCAAGGCCGCGTGGTCGGAGTTTTTCGAGGAAAGGGGCCAAGCACTAATGTGTCACTACTAACTAAACAGAGCAGCATTTCAGACATTTACCTGTATCCAGGAAAACACAATAACTTACAGGTAAATGTGTTGACTGGGGATTCCAAGACTCGTATCTGTGATAATGGTTAGTAGTAATAGTCCAAGAAATCAGCCAGTGTCCAGAAAAATATAAGTGCAGAAAATTTAAAAGTTCACTACCATGCTCTTTTAAAGTTTACTACCTTTACAACCATTGTCTTTGACATACCCAAGATCCGAAAATAATTCAGGCAGCAATAACAGCCATCCGAAAATAATTCAGGCAGCAATAACAGCCAAACAGTAAGCGATAAAGATGTGGTTACTAATAGAAACTAATATGAAGTCATTAAATGGGAAGTACAACTGCATCATTAGATCGGAGTGACCTTGAAAGTCAAATTCAAGCTCATTCAAATTTTAAAGGCCTATTCCTCATCAAGGAGCTGAGTTTGTCATGTATCACTATTAAACATTAATAGGAAGTCATATGGCGCCATTAGATTTGACCTGAAATGGCCTTGGAAGTTTAGATTTAAGATTGTGCATTTTGAAGTTTTATACAGAGTTAAGGCATACATAACTATTAAATAATAACAGAAAATCACATATGGGGAATCCAACTGCATAACCAGATTTGATCTGTGACCTTGAAAAATCAAAGTCAAATTCACTCAGATTCCGGGCACTAATAACTCTTAAAGGAGCTGAGTTAGGCAATACATGTATGTTACTGTTAACACTAATAGGAAGTCATACATGGGCAATCCAAATGTGTCCATTGATTTGACCTCAAGTGCCCTTGAAAGTTCAATTCCAAGGTCACTCATAAGTCAAATCATTATATTTCAGAGAGGAGTCGAGTTAGGGCATATACTACTATTGAACACTAATAGGAATTTGTATATGGGGAATCCAGCCACACTGTCAGATCTCACAATGAGTGACACTGGAAGGTCAAGTATAATTATAACACAATAACAGATATATTTTTGCCTGTATATTGTTGCGACATATAGATATCGCCCTTATTCGATTCATTATGGCATATGCTGAAGTTTAAAATCCCTATACATGTATATACACAAAGTTACAATTTCGTGTGCAGACAGGGCCACCTGCTGTCCCAGTTGTCTTTTTTATTAAAACTTATACTCATACTCATAGATACATGTGTGTCTGTTAAGAATAAATGGCCATGTGAATGTCTCTGTTTTTGAGAATCCTCTGCCTGCATGACAAAAGGAGCAGAAATATTATCAGTACCGGTAGGTCGGAAGGGCACTGTCCAGTCACAGTGAATCCTCTATAATCCCTCAGCGTGATACCATCTCTTTACAGTGCTATCAAACAGGCCATCTTCACCTGGGAAGAATTAGGAGAAAATCCAGCACAGCTGTATTACAGATTTGGATCTAAGGAAGTATTGGGGGGCCACATCAAAAAAAAAAATATTGATCTGGCAGAAAAATACGTGAAAGATCAGCTTCACAGAAGTCATATCTGTGGCTCCAATTTAAACAAACATTGATGAGCCTATAGCTTATCATATATATTAGATCTCCAAACCATACAGGCATACCATAAGCAGAATGTGCATGCTGTCCAGATTCAGTCATATAGTGTACTTAAACTGCACTGACACAAATGCTGCCATGAAAAGTCATTCTTGAACTAAATCGAGACTCCAATAACTTATTAATAATTGATTCTGTGAAAGATGCATATGGGTTTTTTTTTCAAAAACTGAGGTGCTGATATGACCCCCTTAATTGGAGAGCATATTTTTTTCAAATCAAACTTAGGTCACACTTTGTTTAATCCAGGCTGTAATGGGTCATTTTGAACCCTCGTGCCTGTTTGGTAGAGTTCCTCCTTGGCTTTTGATCATGGCTATATCTCTCTCCCATAGTTTAAGGGGCAAACCAAACATCACTGATTTAAATACAAACAATAACTGCCAACAAGTTTCAAAAATCAAGCAACGAAAGTCAGTAACGTGTTTATATACATCAATATAGTAACCAATCATTCTTAAGCAAAAACTTTTTTACAACTACATAAATATGAAAATCCATCGCTAAACACAGACTGAGGCAGGCAAAATCCCCCCCCCCCCGCCCCCCCCATCTACAGCAAACTTTTGTCCGCCATGTGACACACCATACAGGGAGCAAGTGACAACACGGAAACTGCAGACAACTGAAGAAGGCCTGAAGTATCGGGCCAAAAGGTCTTGACTTTCACTTGAACACTGGTGATAACGTGATTTTCTATCAATATAGACAAATATGTCTCTTGCAATTTAATTTGCCGAAAAAATATAACGGGCAAATCAAGTACAGAGTCAGATATCATGTGTTGCTATCAACCTAGCTGTTCTTTTCAATATTTATAACTTTTTCAGTTATTAAAATCAATACATACAAGATTATCCAAAGCAAGTGAAATGCCCAATTACATCCCAGTTAGTGCTGACTTGCATGAAATGAAAGTACCGGGTAAGTTACCTAAGTTATCGTTTTCAAGAAAATTGTGTCATTCTATACACCTTATAAAATTAAGATCTTGTAGTTGTATATATAGTTTACACATGTGATTTAGAGGCTGTAGCATACATACCTTTATGTGAAGGTTTAATTTAAGATGACCGGGGAGTAAGAAGAGCATATAATTCGATCAAGACCAGGCCGCAGGATGCCATGTCACAATTCCTTGGCCTCCACACAGCCAAGTAGCTGTAGCATGAACCACTGCGTGATTTGTCTCATGAATTATGAATACCTCCCTGCCTCCCTGAATGCCTTCGTGACAGTGATAAGCAGGCTGGAGTTCCATCTGCCACGATCAACTCCCAGATGCATTCTTTATTACACTTAAAAAGGCTCAATGTACAAACTTGTAACAGAACGACTACAGTTAACAGTAGCCCTACACACTATATTAAGTATGTACAATGTAGTAGGTGCAGATTGGTAGTGTGACAGTCGATATAGAGATGGTGGAGGGGGGAAGGGAGCACTTACTTCAAATTTGCTTTATTTATCCTCCAAATTCATCATGCTGATCAGAGATTTATTTGGGACAGCTAAGGAGCATTCCTCGTGTGGTGGTATTGACAATACACATGCTTTTCCCAGGGTCTGTCAGAAATTATGATATTGGAAAACAAGAGGCCCATGAGCTATTGATGCTTGAACTGAAGACAGAGTAAAGTTTGGATGGGCCCCATTGTGGGAGAAAGAGCACTTTGAATTTCCTGCTCCATATGGTTCTGGTCCTGTGTTAAGAAAAATTTCAAAATGCCAAAAAAGTTTTAATTTAAGAAAAATTTCAAAGTGCCATAATTTTTGTGATTTTTGGCAGATCGCCAAAAAAAGTAACAGCCTATATCAGGCCCCGATTATGATACTTTCTTTGTATGAAGTTTGGTTGAAATCGGATGAAAACTGTTGAAGGAGTAGCATTGCGAAAATCATAGAATCGGAAATTTAGCAAAGTGCACCGAATGAACCAAACTCAAGCAATCAGGCATGAAAACTACCCAACATATGCAGACCATAGGACCCCGAGTCCCAAATTTTCATTCATTTTGCTCCTCTGCCATTTTCAGGATATTCCACATGTTAGGATTTTCCCATTGACTCCCATGTTAAAATTCAAAGTGCCACAAAATTTTTAAAACTTAGGCGATTGCCAAGAAAAGTAATAGCCTGTATTCCACTATCGTAACCAATGTTCTCTTAGAGTTTGGATGACATCGGATGAAAACTGAAGGAGGAGTCGCTTTTTGAAATTTCCAGCCCCATATGGTCATGTGTTAGCAAAACTTTCAAAGTGCCATAACATTTTCAATTTTTGGCAGATCGCCAAAACAATTAATAGCCTACATTCTTGCATGAGTATCATATTTATCATATAAAGTTTGGTTGAAATCAGACTGAAACTGTGGGAGAAGTAGTGTTTTTGGAAATACTGGCTCCCATATGGTCCCATGTTGATGAAAACGAAAAAAAATCGTAAATATTGAAAATTTTGGAAAAAAAAACAAAAAAAAACAAGATATGGTAGATAGGTAGCTTTCCACAAATTTTGGCCTGGACCCATGCAGCGGCTTCTGAGAAATCCAAGTTAACGGACGGACGGGCAGACGACAGATAGACGACGGATGCCTGCGCCATGACAGTAGCTCTGCTGACAGAGTCAAGCAGAGCTAAAAATACTTTCTTACAAACTAGTGCTCCAGTAAAGCCTAATATTCTTCCCGAGACTTTCTTTTATAATCTTATGTGCAAGCCATGCTTCCTTTGACCTGAGAAAACCTCTCGAAAACAGCGGAATTAAGATAGACACTCAATATCATTTATATAACCCTGAGCAGAAACTGACATTCTCAGTCCCAGTCTTAGTGAAGAATCCAGCTTGAGTAAAGAAAGAAGGTTAAGTTGGAGAAAAGAATTAGCTAAAAGAAACAATAATCAGTTAATGTGATGCTCCTTTGGAAAAATATTTTAATATTTTTTCAAATGAAATTTAGAAGTTCACTGTATGAGATACCTAAAGAATCCTAAATTCCTAAATCAACATGTATACAGAAAAAAAACTATACAACTACACAAAAGATTATACACGAATTTAACAAACGACTGGCCGATTGGAAGTGGTTGTCCTCCACAATGAAAGGGAGGCTCTGGTCGGCATGACATCCCTAGGCTGTTCCATACACTCCCTCTGCGAGCTAGGTTCTTCTCCAATGCCGCCACAGCAATAAAGGATGCCCCAATACATCATAATTGGTGCTGACCGTTTGTAGGAAACTAGAGATCAGGAAGACACTCCGAGAGAGGCCGGCGACCACGCCGCAACCCACATCGTTTGTAGGGGTCACGCAGAAACACACAATTACCATGGCATTGCCTGCCAACACTGGCTGCCACACTTGAACCGAGACCTTGAAGGGGTGGCACCAGGGAAGTGGAAGAACAGGGGGGTGTTGGTGGGGTGGGGAAAAGGGGGGGTAGGCATAGAGCCATGATGTGTGGGGAGGCCTAGACCAAGGGAAAGAAATTGGGGCAATAAGAAGTGGAGGGAGAGATCACAACCTAGAGAGACACACCACACGCTGCCAATACCGAGGACACCCTTCCCCACCCCCCTCACCCCCTCGCCTCCTCCAATGGCAACCTACCGACTTAATTCGCACAGCCTCTCATTCAGGCAATACTGACGCAGTATTAAGGGAAAGGACAGGCTGGTGACACAGGCACAAGATTCGCCAGCTGTTTTCCCAAAATGTGCATCACTAATACACATACTACATACATGATAGCCCAGTTATTAGCTCGATCAGTATCTCAAAAACGTCATGTTGAGTCATATATACATGCATATAACTGTCTAGTAAAACAAAAAGATTTTTGGTAACCATTTGAAAGAAATGTCAGGACATGAAATTCAGTCTTGACCTTAGTTTTTGCTAGATGTCATAAAACTTCAAAATTTTGAGCCTGAAACCATTACAAAATCAATAAAGGGTTACAAAACCTGGTAATGTTTACCAGTCTGTTGTGTTCAATGTGTTTATAGAACATATATAAATCTACCTAACATTGAAAATACCCAGAACCATAGAAATTCCCCTTCTGTTATACCATATTTGCACCATCTGTCAAAAGAGGCATGTAATATCCATTCATGATTGTGTATATGTGATACTACATGTACCTTCTCTTCATATCAGCCTTAATTTACCTTTTGTATATATAAAAATATATAAGATACAGGGTCCATTTCCAGGGTAAAACAAAGTCCAATAAATTTATCATAAGCATTTAAGTTCTCTTGGGAGAACTCAGAATATCATGTATTCAGATAGTGATACAAATTAGGACAGGCCACATTAGGGAGTGTGGTTTCTGTGGCGAATCCAGACACTAACATGTAAAGTTCATATGAATGAATGAAACGAAATCAGTCAATGTTACATGAAGTATGTATTGCACTATTTTTTATTACTGGTTGCAAATGTTTTTGATTTGCAGGCAGATTTGGCATATGAGACTACACAGTGGATTCATTCAAAGTGGATTCAAGCATACAAAGTGATGTCCTTGAACTGCTGGCGCTAACCTTCAAATTATTTCCACTAGCCTCTCCTACCCCTGACACAACGAATATATCCAATATATCCAATCTGGTGTCATCTGCTTTTGTTGTGAACAACAAGAAGACCACAGCTGTGGGCCAAATATGATCACCCCATTACAATAGAATCTGATACCAGTATGTGTGATGTTCTGTGGTGCATCCACACATGGTCACAAACTCAAAGTACATCAAATTTTGTCTGATACACTGTACAATTAGGCTCTTAAAATTACCCTTTTTTCACCAGCTTTAAAGTTAAAACATTAAATTAAAGTTAACTGTTATTGCTTCCTCTTCATCTTTAATGTTTTCAGCAATCACACCTCAGTTTATTCTCCATAATGTGTTAAATATTCATTAGATAAGGCAGGTTTGAAGTAAAAATGTTTTAAAATCCACCGCTAGGGAGGGAGCACACAGTTAAGACTTTAGGTGTTTTAATTATCAAAGAATATTGACTCTGATTTCTAATTCAAACAGCCAACTTACTTCTAAGGAAGTCGGGACCTCAGAGGTTCGACTTCCTAGAAATACAAATTAGGAAAAGTTGAGTGGCCATGAGTGGATTCTGAGTACCTTAAACACATATATAGGGCTCCACATGGGTCCAAATAATTTATGCTACACTGTATGTCACACGTCGCTTTTTTATTTTTTCCCTATGTCACTATGTTACTTTTTATAAGACTTTGATGTCACTTTCTACACTTTTTATTAAAGTCCACGTCAGATTTCTACAACTTTTAACGTCGCCGTGTTGCACTTAATTTTTTACCCATGTGGAGCCCTATATATACTTTATTTCTCGAATAACAGTCCAATTTGTTACCATGGTTAACAGAAACTAGAAAAAAATATTACTACCTCAGGTATGCTAGATGCCTGAACTTCGAAACAACCAGTTGCTACAAATTGGTAAGCTAATCGGTTTAATAGGCGATGGATGATGCATGGACATACATAAAGACAAATGCTTATTGGACAACAGTTATTCTGCTGATACTACCACACAGGTCATTCCACAAAGCGTTAAAATTAGTTTGAAGGTCATGGTAGCACAAATGTGGTAGACATCTTGAAAGGCAGCCTATTATTCTGGGCAGGAGCACATTTCCTCACAACCTCTGACACTATATCCCGGCATGGATATATCATGTTTTGAGAATGACAGGGGTAATCTTTACAAGGACAGAAGATTCAGCTATAAAATAATGCAGTGACTAATAGCATGTCACAGGTTTGAACCAGGTGCATGGTGTACCTCTTCGTTTCATTCAGTGTCTTTAGAAAATCTTAAATGCCTTTAAAGCTACATGTAGGAAAAAAAAATTCCAAACAAATGTTCATTGCAGTAACAGGTCTCACAGGGACTTAGCGTATATGTCCTAATAGAAGCGCAGTGCACGAGTGCAAGGGCTTGGGTGACCGTCTATTAATTTCAACAATAAAGCCTGTCGTCCCGTACCTACAATATGCATATACCGGTATATGGTAAACAGGAACTGCGTGGACCCTAGTTTACAAGGAAGTGGCAATTTGCGCATGTGCGGCAGCAAAACAGACTGGAATACCGCTCAAATGTCAGTGTTATCGATGATCTTTTGATGTTTTATTAGGCATTTGGTGTGAATTTAATGTGATGTGTTTTGTACTGCAGGGGAGCGTGCGTGTCTATTAGGGCATGCGCTTGTATAAGGACATATTCAGTACGTTTCTAAAAACCACTAACTATTTTGTCAGGCTTTTTTCCCTGCTTAAGATCAGTTTTAGGGGTCGAGATGCTTCTAGATAAACCGGCCCCAGCAAGGTCAGAGATCTGTCCTGCGTGTGACCGAAAACCCTTTTGCAGACGCGGGTCATACGGAGTCCTAGATACGACATCGTGGCTCTTTCAATATTGTTCACAAGTCTGCCGCCAACCCATCGCGGGTCTGCCTGCCAGCGGCAATGTCGTCGCCACATCATGACCTTTAATTAAAGTCCTTCCTTATGTGCTGCAGCAGAACTACGTGGCTGCTGAAAACGCTATCACCATACTGCCTCTGCTTAAGCTCCGACCGATGAGAGCATGAAATCTGCAGACGTCGCTCCTGACGACGTGATATATTACTCCATAATGAGCCCGAGTTCTCATGTTACCGCTTGCTGGTGTCTTAGGGTATATGTGACTGTGTCATTGGAGCCTTGACTCCATCCTCCAGATATCAGCCGATACTCTTGACTATGCTAATACAGACCCAGACGCCCATCGCATGATACAAATGCATGGCAAAAGTGATCACCTAATCTGCGATTAGCTGTGAGTATGGCATTTTGGCTCACGTCTGCCCCGAGGCAAGACACGATTCATCGGTAGTGTCAGTTGCCGAGATGTCATGGCTCCCTCATGTGTTCCTCTGTGCAGCACTGACTGCACCTCCGCAGACTCCCTAGCGCCTCTGGGAATATGATACACAAAGGGACAAAACATGAACAGCCGGCAAGAAGCAGTCTTCGTATCATTTGCCTTTGCTATGGCCACACATGTAAATGCCCTTTCACCGAGGCAATAGGCAAATGGTACAGCCAGCAAAAAAACAGTTGCAATAAAACATGGTGGTACTCCCTCATCTTTTTGTTAGGCTGGAGATATACTACACGACTTAGAAACTGAGACTGTTTCCAGGATTAAATCCCCACACAGTATAAACAGGTTGAAACGTAATATCACTTCCATGTTCTGAATGTTTACAGGTTTATCTACCGGCATAACATTTAAGGTTCTCTCTCTCTCTGTCTCTCTCTCTCTCTCTCTCGCTCTCTCTCCTTATTTCTTTCTGTATTTCTGTATATTTTTCTTTTTTTATATTTCATCACACTACAGGTCTTGAAGTACCGGTATACGCTGGTCTAGCGCTACCTATTAGCCACATAGCCAAATGGTAAAATAATTTAATTCCATGTGGCTAAAAGAATTTGTTTTAGCCACAGTTGCTAAACCCTTACGTTTACCTCAAACATTGTAGCTTACCTGAGTCTTTGCTATATACCGGGTGTATGATGGCTGTCTTATTTCAACAGTTAACAGGAACTTAATCAAACTGATATATGTATTTTGTTTCTTTGGATCCAAATGTAATAGCGTCAATGCCTTTAACAAACATATTTCATGGCTCAACAAACTCATTTGTGGCTAAAGAAGACATGTCCTTTAGCCACAGTGGCTAACCAGGAAATTTTATTCCTAGCGCTATATAGCCAAGATACACTACACAAAAAAAGTTAAGGATACTTTTAAATTTTCTAGATGTTTTGTGCTGTTTTGCGAAATGGCCTTAATTTTAGCATTTAAATCCAGATATTGAGAAATATATATAACTTTTTTTGTGTAGTGTATCAGGTTTGCGAGACTTGGAATAGGCACTGCACAGAAGGCAATCTCAAGCTATAAACAGGCTGAAATTTAATAGATTGTTTTAATGGTATAGGAACCTATCCGGAGCTGAAAAGGTACACAATGATAACTCAAAATAGTAATGTTTGAGGGGAAAACATATAAAAATATATGTGTGCATAAGCCAAGCCTGGTGGGAGGAGTGTGTGTGTGTGTGTGGGGGGGGTATCAGTTGGCTAAAAAAAATACATAATGTTGTAATCTAAACTGTATTTGCATCAAAAAATGTTCATACAGGCCAATGTGTAGTTTTCCCATATTTACTAAACCAATGAATGTCAAAATACAGCATCTTTTTAAAAAAAAAAAAAACACATTTTTTGTAAACACACAAGGTACAATCCATATATATTTCCCAATTTTATTCATTCAAAGAATGGTATTGTCCCTTTTTTATCAACTAGTGAAAAGATAATCTATGCTAGAAAAAATGTATCCTGTTCTTAAAATGCTAACATGACTTTTTACTCTCTGGCTCGAATTGAAAGCTGCCTTATCACCCAGAGGTTACTTTACAGAGGTATGCACACAATGATTCATGTGATTTAAGCCAGGAGAGATCTTTCAAGACCATATAGCTGATTATAGGCAGAAACCAGGGACTGAACAAATACTCCACCTCTTTTTGAATAATCCCAAGAGATATGCTTTACATGTTAGAAAGTAGACAGTTTCATGCACTTCTTCACATTCATATGCCAGAATGGTGTCCACACTAAAGAGGGCATTCCTCTCCCGAGAGTGTCTTCAGACAGAGATTCCTCTATTAAAGGTCATCCTCTAGTTAAGGTGTGCCATAAATTTGGCTTTCAAAATAGATAAACCTTTGCACATTTGGTTATTAACTCAGGGCTGAGACATCATTAACCAGTGAAACAATGGATAAAACATCCCTAGACGCAAAAATCTGTTACAAAATTCACCATATGCATATGACTACCAGGACAACAGGATATTTTTTCAAAAAATTATTCCCGATACGTTGATTTCAAGATATACATGTACCAGAAAGTACATTCATGCATACAATAGCCCCTCCCTCCCTAATATGGGCACCTCTTCTGCCAATAATTGTCTACATTACTAGAGAGGTGTCATCTGGTGAGAGGGAGTATCAAATGCATTCATTGTACTTGACACCAATATTTGTGTCACTGGGTATATCCTCTTTAGAGAGGGTGTCATCTTTAGACAGTATGTGTCCCTTAGCCCAGGGCCAAAAGTGAGTCTGTACTATATAGGGCTCTATATATGTCCAAATAATTTATGCTGTGTCACACCTCACTTTTTATTGTTTTTTCTCTGTCCCATGTCACTTTTTTATAAGAATTTTACTTCGTTGTCACTTTTTATAAATATTATTTTTATATATTTATATTATAATTATATTTTATAATACTTCGTATCAATCTTTCATTTTCTATAAAATTTCAACATTGATTCTACAATTTTTATAAGATTTTGATGTCACTTTCTACAGTTTTTTATCAAGGCTCACGTCAGATTCTACAACTTTTAAAGTGGCCATGTAGCACTTCGTTTTTTACCCATGTGGACCCCTTTATATACGTGGCTGTATAAACCTGCCAGCAGTGTTAGGTTTATAGTCTTTATAGGCCATTATTACACAATGTGGCATTGGCAGAGCACAAAATACATATACAAGGTAACTGTGCAGAATGAATGAATCATCCAGAGTGCACCAACAGACCTTGGAACCCGGAACCGGAATCGCTATTCTTCTGTCTGCAAGCTAGCCCATTCATTTCCTGGTACTAGTCTGGCCTATAGCTACTTCAGTGTATCAATTCTTTCCCCAGCCTACATGTTTACATGCTCTCATGTCCAAAAAGAAAACTAACACCCCTGGCATCCCACCTCCAACTTCTCTCCACCCAAGACACCCCCCACCCCCTCCCTTCCTTTCCATGTATAGTACACCCTGATCCCACCCTGGCACCATCCTCACCCATGGAGAAGTGGAGTCCTGCAGACAAGTGTCAGTCGACTGCTGGAGTTCCCACCTTGTCAATCCTCACGGCACCCGTTCGCACATCTTTGGCCTCCCAGCTCAGTGATAAACGGGGCAGCAGATGCATTTTCCTGGTGCCAACAAACCATTTAGCACTTCCTAACCAGCCCTGCCAAGCGGGAAGGCAGCTTGGGGTGCATGCCTGCCTATGGGCAACCATAATGCATTAGAAAATTTCCGCATTAGAAAATTTCCGCGCGGCGGTATTTCAAGCATATACACAAACATATTATTATGCAACTCCTGGGTATCATGACTAATTAAGGAACACCAGCAACATCTAATTAAAGGTCTCTTAAGAAGAAGAACGGAAACATTTTGTGTAAACTCCAACTGTAATATACATGTACACTCTCAATATGAGGAAACAAGCTTGAAGCTGGTTTATTCTAATACATGCACAGTCCTTCACTACTAGACAAAGGATGTACCATCCACAACTTTAATATACCGGTATACATTTTGATACAAAATTAGATAAGGCTCCCGGATAAGGCTACATCTATGTAGTTGTTGACCAGGACAGTGTACATATGGGGAAGTTACCACACATGGCAGGCTTCAGACCTCATATTTTGTCATCAATCCCAGTTAGTGTGTGGTGGAAAAAGCCTTGGAATCCGTCTGAGACTAGAGCTGACAATGCCTAAATAAGTTGCATTTCCCTCCGTGGGAAAGAAGAGAGTCCCACCACCAGACAGAGCACCCTGTCTGGGGATAATTTTCCAGAAAGATCTGAAGTCCATGCGTGAATAAACTTCAGTTCACCAATCATCTTGGCAATAACCCTCAACTGCATGTTTAAGTTCAGTTTTGGACCATAGGATTTTCTAGGAAACCTTTCCAACATGTTTCCCCCACTTCCTCCTACACGTTAACACATTATCCACCCCAAAGGCTTGCCGAGCCAAGGAACGAATTGCAACTTGCAACAAACGAAAAGGTTTGGCATATCCATTCATTCTGTTAAGCAGGTATATGTTTATGAGCTCACAGTATGGTTTCTATGGGCCTTTCAGCAATGACCCCCCCCCCCCCCCCTCCCACCCTCTCCCAGGACTTGGGTGATTGGGTTATTACTTTGCTTTGTTACTTTGTTTTCCCTTGTAAAGTAAACCATTCAAGATTTTCTAAAGATGCTGTGCATTTAATGGAAGGATATAACAGATGTATTCCTTTCCTTATATGTCTACATATATGTGAGAGCATTGTTACTTGAGGAGTATTGAATACACCACCCAAATACCAGATACCATAAAAGATAGCGCTTATTTGTACATGTACCTCTATCATGTCTATGTGAAGTTTTGAAGAGACTTATTGTATGGATCCTGACCAAACATTGAATAACTATATATGTAAATGTATGTTCTAGGGAAACTACTTACCATTGTTATAAGCAAAGGATCTGAACAATATTAAAGGATGATAATAAATATAATTAAGTTTACTTTCAGCATAAATTGTTAAGTCATATCAAATATATTTAAATAACAGTTTAAAAGCTAATTTTAAACTCTTTGTAATGCCACAACAAATAAACATGATACAAGGGGCTCACTGGTATAATCAGAATCACAATGCTATGCATACTGTGTGTGTGAGAAAAAAAGTTAAGCGATTAGTTTTACAAGCAATGTGGTGAAAAATTAAAGTGCCACAGATTGGATAAGAAATCAGGTTGCATAGTTGCACATGCATATTGACATAATTTCATGGTGCAGATGTACCTGTGCACTAAGTACCAGGTACTATCTTTATTCTATTAATCGTCAATGTTCTAATTATAGCCCAACACCTTATGTAAAATAGATAGAAAGTTTATTCACACTTTCAATCAATACTTTATACATGTTATAAATATTTGTACATCAAGACGATAAAATGTATATGTTGGTCACTCATATACCTCGCTGTAAATTAGGTCAATGCATTGGATGGCTTGTGGAAAGCAAAAATGTGCCAATCAATGTTAGAAACATATCAGCCATGAGCCTATCATCTAAAATGATCCTGAGATTCATTCCGCAACCACAACCTGTTATTGTTAATCCATTAATCCTTTGTTAATCTATCATTAATTCAAGCATGCTTAACATGCATCATTCCCTATGCATATGCAAACAGAACACAGGTTGGGTCCTCTCTCTGATCCGCGTTTATACCTGTGGGGGAATCATCTCTCCCATAGTCATCGTCCCCCTCTCGTCATCAGCACGTCTCGTATTGATCCGGAAATGTCACGGTTGAGTCTGACAGCGCTATTTAGCTACGGACGCTTCTCAGGCGTGGTTCCCTGATTTCACCAATTATGATGCAGGGTAAACAAAGAAATGCCGCCAAAGCTGAGCACTGATTATAGTGACTGTGCAGGCCCATAGTGGACTAAGTGTGGCTGTAACATCACCTTAGTCTATAACCTGGTCATTTCTGGTTAGGAGATCCATTGATTGACTCCATGTGTGCCTACACAGTGTGGCCAGTGGTGTTATAGGGAAAACTGTTGTTACAGTGAAAACTGTGTTGGGAAACCTCTTGTATTATTAGAGAAATGCTGTCCTGAAAGCCCCCGGTATTACTGTGGCATTTACCCATCACAAGCTTTTAAAATATTATCGTGGTAACCAAACCGTTAATAATTACATCACCACAATTATAGTCCTTTTATATATGATTATCCCGAAAACATTTTCACTTAAATATTACATTTATATTAGATTCTGCACCTGGTATATACTCATACAGATTAAGAGAAACTCTGAAAAAAACTTATGTTGGATGAAAAAATAGAAAAATTTTGGAAAATTCATGTCACTATAAGGAAGGATAGTGTTGTTTTCACTGCACCTGAGCCTTACATTTAAGTTTTTTGAGGAGTCGAGTTGTTTAGTTCAAGTCTTTAAGTTTTTTTAAACTTAGGTTCTTGAAATAAGTAAGGTTAAAGTTTTGACTTTGGACTTAAGTGGTTTCAGTTTCAGTTAGCAGTTGTCAGTTTTATATCCCAGCTTGAATTTTCAGAACTGACAATATTACCGGTACTTGTGGATGCTTAAGCAATATTCTTAACCTTATTATTTCAGATTAGATGACGAACTTGGAAGTCGTGGGGGATAATTGTGACGATGGTAGTGTGGGACCTTGGACTGTTATTAATTGTGCTTAATTGTGAGGTGTGTGACAGCCTTATTTTAAGAATACCAAACCAGGAAAATGTAGCTTTGGTTGCCACTGAGGCGTGTTCTCTAAGTTCTGAGATAGCTGTACTTTCAGTGTATATCTAAGAATAGTTATCATATTACAAACATTCGTTCAAAATCTATAAAAAACACAGGTGCTGCTTTATATAATTCATTGCCAAAATGGATCAAAGACAGCAAAACGATTAAACTTTTTAAAAGACATGTTAGGAATTTACTAT
>JAAUYG010060855.1_pt1 | contig 19292 bp, 16 predicted proteins | sample 7278091 | NCBI WGS metagenome assembly JAAUYG01 (sample SAMN14350201, study PRJNA611818) | marine sediment metagenome | isolation source: surface marine sediment (0.6m) | place: French Polynesia: Moorea | collected 2018-08
ATTGCAGGTGGTCTTAAAATAAAGGTCATTTAACACAGAAAATTGCCCCTTGGGACCAAATCAAGCGGTCTTATAATCAAGGGTGGTCTTAAAATAGAGGGTTGTAAAATAGAAGGACTACTGTATATGGAAGATATATGGTGACTGCTTTCGAAATATTCAGCCTCCCCGCCTTATATTTGTTTGTAGTTTTGCGTTCAAAAATAATTAACTATATCGCATTGATGCAATCAAAATGGCATTCAACGGAAATTGGGAGTTTCCTTCCATCAATTTATGGCATTGACCTTAAGAATGAGAGTTAGTAAAATTAGATGATTGTAGAATCACCAGTATCCGCTTTTATCAACTCCTGTACATACAGTGTGTGTAATCAAGGCAGGAGCAGTCCTTAAAATGTTAGTGATAATTGTTTACGGCATCAAAAACAGACTGGCAATAATCAGAGAATCAGTCCAGTGGTTGAGTTGATTCAGTATAAATGGAACTGTTAATATTGTGTAGCTAGACTTAATTCGTGTCATACAGTAGAACCTGTCTTGAAAGACCACCCATTAGACGTATAAATGTGGTCTCTCAAGACAGGTGGTCGTGTAGTGACAGGTACAATTTCATGGAAGTGTAGGACCTTCTCCCAGGAATATGTGTTCCTTGAAGAAAGGTAACCAGGTGATCTTTCAAGACAGGTTTCACTGTTGTTGTCATAATGCCTTGTGACAACTTGACTTGTTACATATTGTGTGCGGGTAATTGTGCGTGTTTACGAATGACATGACAATGATATAAGATGCACAAATTCAGTGACTGTCCCACATCCGTTGTACATACATTACAGTGAAACCTGTCTTGAAAGACCACTCGCAATTGAGAGACCACCTGTCTTGAAGGACCTCAAAGTCTACAATTGAACCTGTCACCAGAGATCACCTGTCTTGAGAGACCCTTATTAGGCTATTTGTGTGGCCAATAAGGGCATGCAGCCTTTCAACTTCAAGACAGGTTCTACTGTTATGTACTATGCTGTTTCCCAGTATGGATTTGTTTTCAAACTACAATTATCTCAGAGTTCTCTGCTTGCATATGAAATCTTGTGTAAATTATCCATCCCGGCGAGTGGTGTACATACAAAAAATAAATAAATAAATAAATAGTCATGGCAATGACATGAAAATATATTCAAAGATGTTACCTATCAATAATTAGAACAGCCGGTATATAACTTATAACTTTAATTTTATCACTTAGACATAAGTTAGTCTAGAATTAAGTTAGCAGGCGCACAGTGTACCTATAGCACGTATAGATGCAATTTGTGTTGTGATTAAATTATCTTGTATCTGTTGTCCATTATCAGGTATTATAATTGAGATATATAGGTATCATCATCCCTAAGCACAGTGTGAGGTATACAGTGGTCCCTCTGTTTTAAGACCACCCATGGGACCAAGAAGATGTGGCCTTATATTGCAGGTAGTCTTAAAATAAAGGTCATTTAACACTGAATATTGCCCTTTGGGACCAAATCAAGCAGTCTTATAATCAAGAGTGGTCTTAAAATAGAGGATTGTAAAGTAGAAGGACTACTGTACTAGTAGGTAGTAGCATTGAGATTATTTAAGTATTAACTCCCTACGTCCTGTGCCAGTTACTACCCTCACCCCCACCCACCCTACTCCCATTGTAAGGCTAGCACAGTAGTAAAAACTTGACGTTTGTATGTATTGACTAGTATGTGCTCAATACACGTATAGAAGTTGTGTTCCATTGTTTACCAAATACTCAAATAGAATGTAAAAATTAGAAATTATTAAGTACATTCTGGGTGTTGCAATACACCAATTTATCCTATCCATTAGAGCCATGGAGGTAAGGTTTATATCTTTAGACCAGCGTTAGCAAGCAGTGATACGACTCTTACATTTTATCGCTTTTAGATATTTTTGTATATTGATGTACCAGGTTCTAAATTGCAGTCCCTTCTAGTTCAGAAGTATAACAAAATTGGAGAAAATAAAAAAATAGTACTTGCAGGTAAGTTGGTAATGAGTTTAATCATGACCTTGTTTTCGAGAAAGTGGCCCAGCTTAACTTTGATAAGAGGAATGAACTTAGGCAGAAATACCAATAGGACCAATACCCCACTACCTTGTACAGTGAAACCTGTCTTGAGAGACCGCTTCCATGAAAGACCACCTGTCTTCAAAGACCAGATATTCATGGCAGAAGGTCCTACATTTCAATGTAATTGAACCTGCCACCAAAGACCACCTGTCTTCAGAAACCATATTTGTATGGCCCATGGGGTAGTCTCTCAAGACCCTGAAGACAGGTTCCAGTGTATATGTAAGAATGATGAGAATCATGAGCCTTAAGCAGGTTGGTTATAAAAATTCACAAGCAATATAAACACTGCCAAAAGCTGTATGGTAGAGTGCAACCCTGCCGTAAGACCACCTTGTATGTTCCTATAAAGACAAAATAAGACCACCTCAGAAATAAGACCACCTCAGAAATAAGACCACCCCAGAAATAAGACCACAATATTAAGACCATCCAAGAAATACAATCCCAGGAGTAAGACCACCCCAGAAATAAGACCACCTCAGAATAAGACCATCCAAGAAATAAGACCAGTCTAGAATATAAGACCAATCCAGAAATAAGACCATGGCAGAAAATAAGATCACCGCAGAAATAAGACCTCCCTAGAAATCAGACCACCCAGAAATAAGACCACCCAAGAAATTGGCCCACCCCAGAAATAAGACTGCCCCAGAAAATAAGACCACCTCAGAAATAAGACTAACCTAGAAATAAGACCATCTGGGAAGTAAGACCTCTGAAGAAATCAGATCACCCCATAAATAACACCTTCCCAGAAATAAGACCACCCCAGAAATAAAGCCAATTTAGCCTCAAGGTCATTAGTACTCTTTAAGTTTTGGTTGCTACTGGATAAGTTTGGTGAACAAAGTTTATTTGAAGAGTCCCTGATTCAAATTGAATATTTGAGTGGGACTATTTTTTTTCAGGTGGATGTAGCCAAGCAGGCCTATCACCAGGCCGAGGCTTTGGACTGTGAGCAGGAGGAGGAGGAATTCGAGGAAGAGGATGGGGAGGATGAGGAGAAAACCAACCCCAGGGATGTGGGACACAATATCTACATCCTGGCACATCAGGTAAAATTACATCTCGCAAAAAATATTAATAACAAACCATTTTGCTTCTTGGCATCAATTCTCAAAAAAACAAGCAAACATTTTATCATCTTGAGATTGACTTGAATCAGGGGCCATTTTCTGGAAAAGTCTTTAAGTGTACAAACAGACTTAAGTTCACAATACATGTAATCACCTCGACAACAATTGTCTTTTCCATTCTTAAGATCACTGGTGGACTTAAACATTTTTCGAGAAACCAGAACCTAGATTCTCAACGAGTGATATTGCTCGGCTTGGCGACTTCATCCCAAACTCAGACGTACAATGTAGGTAATTTCGACTGTTGACAGTAACTGTGTTGTCTTTCTCAGTTGTCCAAGCACAACAAGGAGCTGGCGGATCTTCTCCGTTCCCAGCAAGTCACGGAGGGCCACAAAGATCCCGCCCTGGAGCACTACGCTAAACACACGGCACAGATTGAGGTAAGGGGCCTGGGACTTATGTCAGTATTTAGCTGTAGATGTACTGGAAATCCTAGTTGTCCTAATGATGCAAGTCACTTGAGATTGACACAATATATTAAGTGGCAAGTCCAGAATCTATCAATTTTTGGTTCCAGATTGTGCGAGATGACCGGACCATGGAACAGATCGTGTTCCCCATCCCGGAGATCTGCGAGTACCTGACCGAGGAGACACAGATCCGGGTCTACAACAACGCGGAGAGAGACGACCAGGGCAGCAAGGTGTCCGACTTCATGTCTCGCGTCGATGACATGTTCTCTGAGATGAAGTGGCAGAAGAAACTGAGAGGTAAATCATAGAAACTGAGGGGTAAGTGATAGAAACTGAGAGGTAAGTCATAGAAACTGAGAGGTAAGTGATAGAAACTGAGAGGTAAGTCAAAGAAACAGAGGTAACATAAAAACTGAGAGGTAAATCATAAAAACTGACAGGTAAGTCATAGAAACAGGTGTAAGTCATGGAAACTGAAAGTTAAGTCGTAGAAACTGAGAGGTAAGTCAAAAACTGTCAGAGAGGTAAGTCATAGAAACAAGTAAGTCATCGAAACTAAAAGTTAAGTTATAGAAACTGAGAGGTAAGTCACAGAAAGTGAAAGGTAACTCATAGAAAGTGAGAGGTAAGTTATAGAAAGTGAGAGGTGAGTCATAGAAACTGACAGGTGAGCCGTAGAAAGTGAGATGTAAGTGGTAGATACCAAGAGATAGTCATAGAAGCTGACAGGTAAGTCGTACAAAGGGAGAGGTAAGTGGTAGAAGCAGAGGTAAGTCAGAAACTAAGAGGTAAGTGGTAGAAACTAAGAGATAAGTCAAACTGAGAGGAAAGTTGTACAATCTGAGAGGTAAGTCAGATACTGAGAGGTAAGTTGTAAAAATGAGAGGTTAGTCATAGAAACTTGAGAGGTAAGTGGTAGAAACTGAGAGATAAGTCATAGAAACTGAAATATAAGTTATAGAAAGTGAGAGGTAAGTCATAGAAAATGAGAGGCAAGTCATTGAAACTGAGAGGTAAGTTGTAGAAACTGACAGGTAAGTCATAGAAACTGAGAGGTAAATAGTGGGTGGAACGGAATAGGAAATTTGCTTTGTTGTGTGTGTTAAAGTCGAAACAAAAAAGCAGAAAATCAACAAATATACCAAAACATATATAGTAACTGTTGGAGTATGAAATAAGGGAATTATTTTCACTTCAGATATATTCAAACATTTCTTTCCTTCAAACAAATGATCGGCATTTTACTAGCAATTCTCTTCTATTCATTGAGATTGCAACCACAGTGATATAAAATAATGCTAGCACTGTTAGTGCCTACTTTGTATGGTAGTTACCGGGACATATATGAAAATAATCGCATGATTTCTTGTTACCTAGGTAACGGTATTCTGTTCTGGTTGAGCAGTCACATGTCGACGTGGAGCAGCATTTCCTTCAAGTTTGCAGTGCTTATCAACCTGCTAGTGGCTGCCTTCTTCCCCTTCAGCGGCAAGCCCGGAGGTAGGGGTTGAGCCGGGGTGGGGTGGGGTGGGGGTGGGGGGAATAATATTGATATATCACAATTAAAAAAAAAAAATATCACTGTAGCATATTTATTAAATTAAATAATATTGTGTGTCAAGCAACCTCAGTTTTGCTTCAGTTTGAAATTCATTCACTTTTCCATGTCTGAAATGTCGTTATCTATGTGAATGCACCCACAATTCAAAATCAGCTCCTTATACGTAGGCCAACAATTTAGGCTGCCACAAATGGACATTTGAAAGACACTTACACTTGTCTATATTACAGCATCTTAGGCCAAGGCCAGAATGTTTGTTCTGTTGGTACAAAATATATTAATGGCTTTATAACCTTCAGTTTATTATACACTAAATACCTGTGTGGTCACTCAAATATGGAATTCGACACATTCAAACCTGTAACTTTATTTTAATTATCTTACACTTCAGAACTGGACCGCAGCCTATCCATGATGATATGGGCCATTATGTGCATCTTTCTGGTCGTCGCGTGCATCACCCGACGACCAGTCACTATCTGGGTGTTTCTATTGGCTGCCATTGCCCGGTTAATGTATTCCATGGGACTAGAGCCAACCCTAGTGTTGATAGGGACGTTAAACGTAAGATCAATACTCTGTAAATTATTGCAGTCAAATCTGCTCTAAAGGCCACTGTATATAAAGACCACCTGGCAGTGCTTATAAAGACGACTTTTTGCAGGTCTCCAAGGGTATACTTTCAATATTATTCAACCTGTGTATAAAGACCTTCTGTGTATAAGGACCATATTTTGTTGGTCCCTAGGGTGGTCTTTATATACACTGTATATTGAAATATCGCAATTTCATTTTGAACAAAAGTTTGATTTCAAATGATACAGTTTCATGACTAAAGAAACAATATTTAGAGCTTCAACATGAATAGATATGTGTTCATATTACATGTGTTACAGATAATGTCTGTCTGTCTCAAAGTGTTCGCACCAGTGATTTCCAACTCAAAGTGTGCTATTTAAGAAATACATTAATAATGTAGCTGTATCCGGAAAAATACATTCTAACAAGACCCACACTTTACTTTAATGAAACACTGCAAAACAGGTAACTGTTGTGGCAACATACACCATATTTTTCAGTGATGTATATATACATTATCTTTGAATTTGATGTAAAAACTGCAACATCCCAATTCAGTACAGAGGATCTAGTGCATACAGTAGGACCTAGCCTTAAACTCAACCCCAGAAATAAGACCACCCCAGTAATTAGACCACACCAGAAATAAGACCAGCCCAGTAATAAGACCACCCCAGAAATAAGACCATCCCAGTAATAAGACCACCCCAGTAATAAGACCACCCCAGTAATAAGACCACCCCAGTAATAAGACCACCCCAGAGTTAAGACGCCACTTATTGGATCACCAGAGGTTAGACACCATTGTTATATTGTTTCAGAATTAAGACCACCTCTGATTTAAGACCGCCTTGGCACAATCCATCGGTGGTCTTCATTCTAGGGTAAGACCAGACTTGTATTATAACCGTGGTTTCCTGTTTGACTGGTTTGTGTCAGGTTGTGAACGGCGTGATATACGTAGTCAGCATGATGGGGAACCGCGGCACCTTCACCAAGTCAGTGAAGAACATCCTGCTGGACCGGGAGTTCCTCTACCACATGGGTTACCTGGTGTTCAGCATGCTGGGGCTCTGTGTCCACGAGTTTTTCTACAGTCTCCTGGTAAGTCAGACAGACAGACAGAGAGAGAGAGCAAATTAATATGTGATGTTAATATGTGAGTTTTTGATGAAAAATAAAAGTATGACAAACCACAAGATGGATACATGCATGTACAGTGGTCCCTCTATTTTAAGACCACCCATGGGACCAAGAGAATGTGGTCTTATATTGCAGGTGGTCTTAAATAAAGGTCATTTAACATAGAAAATTGCCCTTTGGGGGACCAAATCAAGTCTTATAATCAAGGGCGGTCTTAAAATAGAGGGACTACTGTATATACAGTGTGTGAAACTGTCTTGAGAGACCACTGCCATGCAAAACAACCTGTCGTTGAAGGACTGCATATTCCTGGCAGAAGGTCCCAAATTTCTGTTTCACTGCTAATAACGTGTGGTACCCCAAGCCAGGTCTTGTCTGAATACATGTATGTCCATTGTCTCTCCTTCTCCAGCTGTTAGACATAGTCTATCGGGAGGAAACGTTGCTCAACGTGATACGTTCGACCACCAAGAACGGTCGCTCCATCCTCCTGACCGCCCTGCTGGCCGTCATCCTCATCTATCTCTTCTCCATCATCGGCTTCATGGTCTTTAAGGACGACTTCGTCATGGAGGTGGAGGCACTCAGCCCCGTAGTCAACAAAGGTAGGTGTTTGGGAGGAAAAAACAATTCTAGTCTAATCCCTGTGTGATTTTTGTCCAGTTGTACAGATGTTAGCTCACTATTGTTTTTCCAAGTCTTTATGTCCCCACAGTTGATTCATTAGATTCAAGACAATGACGTGCAACTGTTAGACTGAAGTCCATGCTTTGACCATCTGTACAGATAAACTTGCAGCCGTTTATACATGAGTATAAAACTTTTTGGAATCCTGTATAATCAAAATCTTGGTGTACAATGCTTGCTGCATGTGCATGATGTATTGGAATAAAAAATAAGGCAGGCCATGGATTTGCATGTAGATCAATTAGACGATACTCTTCTTTAGTTATGCCCAAAAGGACAGACAGTAGTGTTAAATAATAAGTCAAAATTTTACTTTGGGCATTCTCAGATACATATGTTAAAGTACAAACTTCAAAATTTGGTGTGAGTTTGTCAAATATGCATACAGTGGTCCCTTGATTTAAAGACCACCTATTCAACCAGAATAAATATACTTTTAAATTGACGGTGGTCCTGAAATGGTCTCACTGGCCACAGGATCTTAACATAGAAAGAATTCTTAAAAATGAAAGGGCCTCAAATCACAGGGACTATTGTATTTCATGATATGGCCCGATCTCGAGCAGTCTCCTGGTTTTGAGAAGTAACCTGTGTGAGTGTCGTTATTTTTTAGATTTCGCCAAAGCAACAGCAGACATTCTCCAGGAGCAGATGATGTCTGACCTGGGTCACTGTGACAGAGACGGTGTCAACTGTACGGCGTCCACTGTGGTTAACAACACGACGGCTGAGAACATCACAGAAACTGGTAATAAACCGGGCTATGTACTCCTTCCGAGATTCCGCGATCGCATAATTTATCGCGGAATTTCAACTTGAGCGTGGCAGTGCGGAATTGACCCATTTGTCATGAAAAATCGCAGAAAAAGCGACTTTCCATGGTATTTGGGCGAATTTCCGTTTTCTGAGCTCAGAGTTACTATTTCCTTGAGGGAAGAATTTCCAATTTTATGAGCACAGAATTCTGGGCCACGAGATCGGTTCTGCTTAGAGCATCATTGCAGTTTAAATTTAAGTGCAAAATTTGCATTTTCCGAGCACAGAATTTCCATTTTTGAGTGCAGAATTTTGATTTTTTTTAGCGCAGAATTTCCATTTTCGAGCGCAGAATTCTGTAGGGTCTGGCTATGGCTATAGATTATCCTTGCACAGTGAAACCTGTGTGGAGAGACCACTGTCTTGAGAGACCGTGTTTGCATGGCAGAAGGGGTGGTTGTTCTAGACAGGTTCTACTGTACCACATATATATTACATATGCTTCCCTGTAATTAGCAGTTGTATCACTGATTTGAAAATTCTGTACAGTGGCGTATTTTCTCTGAAACGAAAGTAAGTATACATGTATAGGACAAATAATCTAGACATGTAGGTCTGAAGTTATGTTTGAATTGTTGATTCTACAAGTTAACTTCACGTCTCATTTGTTCTGAATGCCTGCCCTTGATATGGTGGTATACATTTTTAGAGCGCCTATATCTAAAGTTTGGTTTACGAATTCAAAGGCTAAACATTTGGGCTGATAATGCTTATGTACGTATTAAAAAGCATCAAACATTTGGATGTGTTTTTAAGTAGCAGCATTTTCCTAATTCACTATAGCAGTATGTATTTTTATGCGTAACGATGTGATTGTCTTTGATAAAATGCTCATGTAGTACCGTAGAAGGTGTCTTGAAACACCAGCCATTCTGCCAGGAAAAAAGCATGGCCTTTCAAGACAGGTGGTCTCTGGTGACAGGTCGCATTAGTGCTGCTACAGTGAAACCTGTTTGGAGAGACCACCTGTCTTGAAGGACCACAAAATTCTGTCAGAAGACCACCTGCCTTGAGAGACCCTGTTTGTATGGCGAATCGTGGTGGTCTTTTAAGACCACCCCTATTCTACTGTGTATGTCTTTGTGCCAAGCATGTATGGTCTCTCAAGACAGGTGGTCTCGGAAGGCCGTTGTCTCCAAGACAGGAGTTTTACTGTACAGTTTCCCAGTAATATAATACAGTAGAACCCATCCTGAAAGATCCCCCACGGACCCATTGGCCATACTAATAGGGTCTCTCAAGACAGTTGGTCTTTAGTGACAGGTTCAACTGCAATGAAATGTGGGACCTTCTGACAGGACTTTGTGGTCCTTCAAGACAGGTGGTCTCTCATGGCAGTGGTCTGTCAAGATGAAGTTTCACTGTACATTGTGATATTCTCCATTTAACCTCGTGGCATTATATTGCTATCCAGGTGTATCCGTACCAGAAGAGGAAGAAGACAAAGAACGTCACTGCGACTCCCTCATCATGTGTATTATAACCACACTGAACGAGGGACTGAGAAACGGCGGCGGGATAGGCGACGTTCTACGGAAACCCAGCGCCACGGTGAGTCGTGTTAACGCTAGAGTTTGATTTTAATATGACTGTTGAGCTTGTTATTCGTCAACGCTTGCTTGGAATTTCTGTTAAATCCTGTTAATGAAGTAGCAAGACAAGTCAGAAACTAAAAATATAAATTTAAAAAAAAAAATGATACATTGGTACAGACATAAATAATGTTATTATACATGTCTGAAAAGTGTGAACTGATTTTGGTTTTAAACTTTTAAATATCCCATCTGCTGTTACAGTAAAATTAGTGTAAATTTATTAATGTTCATGGGGATTAATGTTTTTGTGTTTTTGAGACAAAACCATGTTCACTGGGATTAATATTTCCGGTTATCTCAGGTCTTGTTAATTACCTAGGTACATGAATTATGTTTGCGGGGTATTTATTTTTGCGATTTAAAGACTGTCGCGAAATTCCCCAAATAAATCCCTCGCAAACATTAATGAATGTACAGTATCAGGTGGTGAAGACCGGTACAGATGTAATGAGAAATTGACATGTTTATGTGAAGAAGGCATACGTACTTCTTTGCTTATTGGGACTGATTGACAGTCCTAACCTAAAGAGAAATCTTAAAATAGAGGGGTCTTTAAATGCTGGAACAACTGTGTTAAAACTGTGACTATGCCATTCCAGGAGCGACTGTTCTATGCCAGAGTGGTGTATGACATGCTCTTCTACTTCATCTTGATCATCATTGTCCTCAACCTCATCTTTGGTGTCATCATCGACACGTTTGCCGACCTGAGAAGCGAAAAACAGCAGAAGGAGGAGATCCTGAAAAACACGTGTTTCATCTGCAGTGAGTAGTGTGGGCTGGTGTTATAGAGCGGAGAAGTGGCCCGATAGTACGATAGCAGGGTAACTGCATCCTTGCCAGACAAACCCCGTGAACACGAGCATTCTTGTACCAATGTCAGCTTGCCCGAAACATTTATGCTGTGCCAGGCGCGAGCAATAAATATTCATGAAGCTGTTTGAGTCTTTCAAATCTGCATAGACTTCTGCTATGCAAATTCACTGTGTTTAAAGTGGAAATTTTATGCCACATATTTATAGAAAGTCCAGGTTGGTACGTAGGATACTTTGAATGAGCGGCAACTTCAAAAAGAATGTGTTGTTGTTGCATTAACATATTAGGTTAATTATTTTGTCACTGATGATTATAAAATGATGCAAGGTGCAACAGTGATAAAATAAGGTACTCATGATGGTGCAACAAAATAGGATTTCTTGTCACAATAGGAAAGAGTCCGTCGATCTGTACAGTGTATACTGTATTGGAAGCTAATTTAATGCTGTAATTGTCAAGAATGTTTTCTGAATGGATTCATGTCTTTAGCTTGATAAACATTACATTGTATGGACTTCCCTTTGCAAGACTTTGACTGCTTTAAAATCTTACTGGAAACAGGGTTTCCTCTGGGCTTGTTTTTTCTCCTTTCATATATACCATGGTATCCTTATGTAAAGTTTAACATGTACCAATACATGTAAGCTGTGTATTACACATGGATAAGAATCGTGACTATTTACGAAGGCGACTGGCGACATTCTTTCCAGGCTTGGATCGGTCTGCCTTTGACAACAAGACGGTGTCATTCGAGGAGCATTGTGACAAGGAACACAACATGTGGCATTATCTATACTTCATAGTGCTGGTCAAAGTCAAACGGCCCACAGAGTTTACGGGACCCGAAAGCTACGTCTACGCCATGCTCAAGGTAATCGACTAGGGAATATAGCAGTGAAATTTTCTTGTATAAAAATGCACAAAGAAGTTAGAAAAAAAACATTGACTTAGTCAGAAAGAAGTTCTCAAGTTTTGAAAACTTACTATATACATGTGCAGACAAGTAACCTCCCTAATAAAGTTTTACCAGCATAAGATTGCTCATAAAGTTAAACATTTCTTAAGACATTTCTCGGATTTTGTTTTAATCGGTTTGTTTTGTACATGTGGCCTGTATACTTCCAGAAATAATTTCCTCCATACGCTGCGGTCTTTATATTTTATTTTATTTATTTATTTTTTTGTTAATCGTTCCCACCCTGCAGGAGAAGAACCTGGAATGGTTTCCGAGGATGCGAGCGATGTCGCTGACCGCGGAGGACGCGGAGGGGGAACAGAATGAATTACGTAATCTCCAACAGCAGCTGGAGATCACCAACAAGCTGGTCCAGGGGTTGTCAGGGCAACTGGCCGAGCTTAAAGAACAGGTGACGGCTTATGTTGATATTTACATATACAGTGATCCCTCTCTTAAAGGACACTCTCACCAAAGGACACCTCTAATAAATAAGGACAAAATATATTTCAGCATGTAATATGAATGCCTTTAATCCTCCCTCTCACCAAATGACACCTCTGTAATAAGGACAACATATTTTGGCAGCAAGTATAGTAATATGAATGCCTTAATCCTCCCTCTCACCAAAGGACACCTCTCTAATAAGGACAGAATTGTTTGGCAGAAAGGGTGTCCCTATTAGAAGGGGACTACTGTACAGCGAACCCTGCATACCGAGACAAACCACCCATCCAGCCAGAAATACATGCTGTTAACTTAAAATGAAGGGATATTTATACATACAGTAGTCTTCCTCTAATAGGAACACCCCTTCTGGCAAATAATTCTGTCCTTATTAAAGAGGTGTCCTTTGGTGAAGGGGAGTGTTACATGCATTCACGGAACATGTACAGTACTTGCTGCCAAGAATTTTGTGTCCTTTCTAGAGGGGTGTCCTCAGTTCAGAGTGTCCTTTAAGAGAGGCGGGACTATGTACACGATGTACTGAAAATATAAGCTATCAATAATGATTGTCTTAAAAAACAGAGAAGTCTTAAAATAGAGGGCTGTCACAATACAGGAATCACTGTATTTTATTATTTGTTAAATATTTAATCTTGAAAGAAACTTGCGTATGTTATTTTGCGAGTTACATGTGTTTGCTGGATGGGATCCAACCCACTCTCAATACAGTGGAACCTGTCTTGAAAGACCACCCCGTTAGCGTTACAAATGTGGTCTCTCAAGACAGGTGGTCTTTGGTGGCAGGTCCAAGTATATTGAAATATAGAACCTTCTGGTAGGAATATGTGGTCCTTCAAGACAGGTGGTCTGTTAGCACAGTGGTCTCTCAATAGAGATTTCACCATATTCGTTATATGTATTGTAATTGTAAAGAGAGTTTCAATTTGTATAGGCAGTAGTTTTGGATTGTCTAGTTATACGTGTGTACATAAACTACATGTACTTCCATTTAATCAGTATATACATTACATTTTCTTTCATTGCCATAAAGTTATTAGCACTGTACACATTGGATTGCTTTATAAGACCTTGTGTGTTCCAGAAGTTAGTATGAAACACTGTAATATCAAACAAATATGACTGTGTTATTTCAACAACTTAACCCCTGAAAGGTACAGTGCATCTGCATTCTCTTTATAATATAATGTACATATGTTGTTGTTTTGGTTCCAGATGACCGAACAGAGGAAACAAAAACAGAGGATCGGGCTTTTCAACACCCCGTCCCTACCCGTGGGAGCTGGGGGGCCTCCGTGAGACAACAACTGATCCCTTTTCTGCGAAAAAAATAAGTGCTCCCCTTCCACAAATCTTCAAAGTGACCCATTCCCGCTGGATATTGTGACATTTATAATCCGTATTTGTACTGCCAAATTTGACTTGTGTGATATGCGCCACACAGAAATGGGATATCACCGTTTCTAATGAAGCTATTTTGAGAGTAAGTGACTGATCAGAAAAACATAAGTGTATAAATATATAAAAAAAAATAATGCTGAAAAAATAATGGTTTAATCTGGGAAAATAATTTCTTTGTAAATGTAGTAATCACTAAACAGATATTCCTGGATTTCTTTGTAGGAACACAAAAACTTTAAAGTGTATATTCAACACAAACATAGCACGTCTATTTTTGTAGCCAACACTTTTTTATGAGTCACCACCAGCACCGTATATTTTGTAGCCAAGAAAAATGGCTACATCGGATAACCTCTAGCATGGCTGGTCCCGCTTGGCGACACTTTTCTCTGTGAATATGATGGGAAAAAAAAAGTGTTATTTTTTAAAGGAGTCCCTATGACATAGATAGCTGAAAGGGTTTGGATGTATGCAAGATTATAGACATATTATAGACATGTATAGACATTTATATGTGCAATTGATCTAAGAGTGAAGGGCGACGTATAGTATTTATATCGATTGATGGTATATATGCATATATGTAAATGGCAAATTTTCGTGACTGAACGTCGGATATGTGCGGTGTACTTCTGTGCTGTATTAAGGTGTGAATCATGGGGAATTTTTGTACGTGTCCCCATAATCACATGATTTCTGTTCTTAATTGTTTCTTGCCCGCTAAAAACAAAATCAATTATTTTACGTTTTGTTCAAGGCATCCAGATGGCAGTTATATGCTGCTGGCTTTTGCTGAAATAGCCAAAATGGGTGTCAAAACGCAGCAAATTGTACCACTGTATTATGTAGATATTAGTTGTGTTATTCGTTATTACTAGTATTCAGTCTCGTCGAAGGTCACATCAGAAAATACTATACTTGTACTTGTATTAGTCGTATTAGTTCTATCGTAATCAGATTTGTGATAAACTGTAATCTGTATAATTTTCTGACTGTACATATATATCGTGCTTGTTTATCTTCGCTTACTGTGATGTGCACTGTTGAGCTCATTCCAAAAAGAAAGTTGAGCTGCCAAATTTACTGTGCTGTCGCTACAATAAACCTACAATAACCTTGACAGCAATACAGGTATGTTTATACGGTATCCATAGCAACAGTTATTTTACATCACGATTATTAACTATTCTCAAGTTTTAATTGTCGCTTTTCAGCATATTTGGACATTCGTTTTGCAAATGTGTAAATTAAGTTCCTATTGCAATATATCATGAAACAAGTTCTATTTGAATATGTGAATAGTTCATGCATGTTTATCCTACAATAAGCCTCCTCGGCACGCAATCAACAATTTACAATCTGTTTCTGATTTGCCGTTATGTATTTTAGTCGATTTTCATACACGTGTTATAACTTGTGTAGCATTATATTGTCATATACATGTAACGTTAACTATTCAAAGCTGTACACTGTCAATTCATTCTCTAATTTATATTTGTATCTACGTGTACCAGATTTCTATAGAGAATGTCGTGTGAGAGTGGCTGAAGGGAATTTAGCATAAACATTCTGGGGTGGCCTTCCGTTTGTAGTACAGTAGAACCTCCCTTTGCGACCTCTTCAGAATTAAGACCGCCTTGGAATAAAGTCCGCTTCTTAGGAATACCGAACCTGCATTCTCAATATTGAGGAGTCCCACAAAATGAGATCAGTTTTGAGCAGAGTCCCATGGGCGGTGTTTAATTCAGAGGTGGCACTGTAAAGACTGCCGCATGGGCCCTAAATACAGTCGAACTTGTCTTGAAAGACCACCCCATTGCCTATAAAAATGTCTCTGAAGACAGGTGGTCTTTGGTAACAGGTTCAGTTTACACTGAAATTTGGGACCTTCTGCCAGGAATATGTGGGATTTATCTTAGTTTAACATACATGTATTGAGTCTATAACCAGCTGTGCTATCAGTCATGAGCATTTAATTACCAGTTGTATTACCGCTATTGCAAAATAGTTGATTGTGGCGATAAAAAAATTATACAGATTTTGCATTTACCAAATTCAATTCGGTTGAAACATGTACTAGACACGTGATTTGTTAACATTGCAGAACATTGGTGTTATCCAGTTATAAACCTTGCGAGGGATAAGAACGCGTGCTTTAGCAAAGCCTCCAGTGCACACCCATAGCAAGCAGTGCCACATTGATGGTTTTCGCTTTTTCTGGTTGTCTCTAAAATAGCAATAACAAGATTTTGTGTTTACATAAGGAACCAGCTACACGATCAAAATATGCATATCATGTGATGGTTTGGTAGATACAAAAGTAACTTTATAGCCCAAAATGTATGAGCGATGAACTGCTTGTTGAACTACTTGGTGTGAACTCAAATCGGTTGACCTAGATATACAACCATATGACTTTCCAAAAAGAATTAATATGATAGGTTACCCCTCCCCTCACAAAAACTCAATACATTGGTCCTTGTGGATGACTGCATAGTAAGACCTACCTCCATTTTAAGACCAGCTAATCATGAACACACTTTATGAACACACTCCGTATGAAAATCACCCTCCATTTTAACAATTTCACAAAATTTGTGTGGCAGAATGGGTGATGTTAAAATGTAGAGCTAAATCTATAATCAACTATTAATCTACTGATAGTGTATGAAGGCAATTTTAACGATAAAATTTGGGGAGTTAATCATCAGATAAATGGGCAAGGGCCCCAGACAAAGTGTGAATGTCCGGGAAATTTTTGTACCGCCTTTCTCAATGATCTTGCTCATGTGATGTTGACTTTGACTGATCTGTCTACTGTTGTACTGTTGATTAAAGATATGCAGAAACAATTGCTGCTGTGGTTCATTTTCTTCCTTTGATCGAGATTTAAGTGTATAACAGGAAAACCACCCGTTCGCTGGAATTTATTTTGTAATATATAATCATCACACCCTGGTTTTCGTGTTAACAATTGGAATGTTAAATAATAAGTGATCGGCATTTTCAACAAAATATGCCAAAAGTAACTTTCATAAGTGTAATCCCAACTGCTGTTTCCTACGAATGAAAATCTGGCTTCTACAAAAAAAAACCTCCCACCTTACAGAATAGTACTTAACCTTTATCTGTCAGTTATGATCAATGCAATCTTTCTACACCATTTCATGCACTTCTAGAAAGAATTTTCTACCAACTTTGCACAATTTCTGCCTCCCAAAAAACAAGACCTTATATTTCAAAAGACAATTCTGTTAAAAGGTCACTATAATAACGAATACAATGGAAAAAAGATTTAGCTGCAAGACATCTACAATTAGTATCTGTACTCGCTAGAAAAAAAATTTCATGAAAGGCACAAACAAGAAACTGAGATTTAAGCAAATCCCTTTTCAGATACATGCACGATCAAATATAAAGAACATCAAAAAAGGATGATATAAAAAGTGGCACTCGTGAAAGAACAAAATCAAGTGTTGCAGAGAACCTCTATAATGCTTTGTACTTTATGAAAGTAATACTGTCCGACAAAAATAGAATGGACCATAATAACATTTCATATGATGAGAAAAACGAGGTCTTTTCTCGCATTCGCTGAAAAGACCCTCTACCAAAACTTTTTACATGTACCAACAAGTGTTGACTTCCATCAGACTGGGATTATTTTCTACCTACATGACTCCAAGTCGGCTACAAAATGAGTATTAGATATATATATATAAGCAGACAAGATGAATAGCTTGCAGTTAAATACAAGTATGCTCAATTTTACAGTGAAATAAAATAATGTAAAATGTCATTGCAAACTTGGAACTAAATCCTACAAGAGTTGGGTTATCTTCATACATGTAGAAATGTTTACACGTACACTGCTGCTCCACAGCATTCAATTATCGGTAATATTTAAATACCAGCATTTATCCACAAGAGATTACCCTTCAATATGATACAAAAAAATTCTGAACCAAAACTGGAGCACGAGTATGTGTACTTGCTATTCTGTGAATGAGTAGAACACCGTGTATTTGCTATTCTTCGAATGAGTGTAACACAGTCACAAAATGTTAAATGGAAACACTTCTACATTTAAATTTTTTAGTCGAGACACTCAAGGCAGGCAGTCTTTGCTCAGACCTACGTTGTGCACATATATTTAGGTGACGGATGCCTCAAACTTTGACCCTACCAAGTCAATGGAGGCAACATATATTTAAAACAAAAGATGCAAGTAAATAAAGCAAAATTATAAAAAAGATAATATTCTTTGGCAGCCAAGGCAGTATTGTGAGATTGTAAGAGAAAATATCATCTATGAAAGTTCATTCAGATCTTTGCCAGGCAAACTTCATCATGTACATGTATCAGCAAATATGTGAATTGGCAAATGCCAGTAGTGTGAATAAAGATTTCAACTGTCAACCATCAATGTTGATATACTCTACTGGCTGTTTGATGAATATAGTGATACATATAAGAAAATTGATATACTAGTAGTATATAAGCATAGATATATTTAGATTTACTGAATAATATTGGATAGAGAACAATTATGAAATACATCTAGATATGCATCATATTCATTGGCAATGATATCGGGTGATATCATAATCATAATCATTTGAAATCATAATTGTGATTAATAAATGATTACATGTACAAAGTATTTGTGACTCGCATCAGTAAATAAATAATTATGAACCAAACATTCCTGTCTCAACTTGCAATTAAAGCAATAATATTTTTTCCACCTTACATGGATTGGTCTTTGACATGAGATCAAAGTGACTCAAAATCAACAGGTAACATGTGACATGTCGAGACATTCTTTACAAACAACGGATTCATAAACGCGCGTATTTAGATTTTACAGACGAGGTGCTATATCAGTAAGCACTTTCACCAATACTGGTACCGGGGTACATTGTTCTTCTACAAAATTAGCCTAATTGAGGCAGCTGGCTTAACAAGCCTAACTAGCATAATCAGGCAATTGGCCTAATCTGGAAATTAGCCTAATTAGGCAATTGATCTAATCAGGCAATTAGCCTAATCAGGCATCTGTTTAAAGAGCAGAAGCGACTTGGCCAGAAGAGCGTAAGTGTCACGCGCAGTCTTGATCTTCGCTTCCGTGAAGAGTGTAAGAGCGTCTTGGAAAGCCAGGACTTCCTGTCGTCTGTATTCGCGTAACTGAAAGCGAAAAAATAAAATCCTGTAAATCAAAGCGTCGGTGACGAGGCGTGGCATTATGAGTACAAAAACTACTATTTGCTTTCGTAGTCTAGGATGTTAGGCCCGCCCAAGTTTACCAGGATTAAACCTTGCCATGTACAGTAGTCCCCCTCTAATAAGGATACGGCTTCTGCAAAAAAAAAAATCTGTTCTTATTAGAGAGGTGTCCCTTGGACATTACACACATTCATAGTACTTGCTGCCAGGAGGGGTGTCCTCTCTAGAGAGTGTCCTTTAAGAGAGGGACCACTGCTATAACAGGGCCGGATCTAGACCGATTTCACCGTTGCATGTAAATAGGTCAGATTCCTTGGAAATCGGTGTGACCGATTTGCAGTAATTTGCAGCTGAACACCGTACAAGATATAG
>JAAUYG010122508.1_pt1 | contig 19287 bp, 10 predicted proteins | sample 7278091 | NCBI WGS metagenome assembly JAAUYG01 (sample SAMN14350201, study PRJNA611818) | marine sediment metagenome | isolation source: surface marine sediment (0.6m) | place: French Polynesia: Moorea | collected 2018-08
CAACATTGCTGAAATATGATCAACATTATCCAAGGATTGTCGCAGTAAACGTCGGACAAGCGCTTTTCGACATTTTTCCTCTTAAAATAGAACAAAAATGCGAATTACGATATCATTGTCAGCCCCATTATCAGGGGACGCAAATGACATATTTGAGCTTATTTTCAAACAATAGGACTAAAACCAATTCTAATCCCACCAGAAGCCCGGCACCAGTCTATGACTCCCACACCACTACACATTTGTCACCATGTACCACTGGTGTCTCGTAAATTTTTCCCTGCTACCCGAATTGAGCTTTGTTCCGAAAGGGCAACTGCCATAATTGTCTGCATATGGTATAGCAGACAGTAAAAACTGCATTTGAAATTAACGGCTATGTGTGCTTCATATATGTTCCACACAAGCACTGAGTTTAAATTTGCTACACATTTGTTTGAACAGAATGTAAATAAAGGTATATGTACCTAAATTTGCAGTGGGTAACCTATATTTGATGGCCATAAAGTCTTATGTGACCACTCATGGAAACATTTTTGGTTAAATGTAGTTTAGTGTACTATTTTATTTATTTTGACTTACTTTATTTTCTAATTTATTCATTTATTTTTTTTGGGGTGGGGTGGGGTGGGGTGGGAGGTGTGTGGAGGGGAGGGGAGTCTTCTAAGAGGCTGTGAAATACTGTGAAATACTAAATACCCTTGGCCAGATTTTCACTTTCATCTGACTCCAAAGCTTACATGTGAATTTATCTTTGAGAAAAAAAACAAAACATGTCCAGACACACAAATTACCTTATTGAAAATATGTGAAAAATTTGGACTAGATTTTTCAAAATATTAGATCTTCCGTTTCTCAAAGCTGCCCAATCCTTCTATGTATTAACAGCCTTGCACTGCTGTTGCCTTAAATTCTCAATATACTGATATGGTTGGTGACCATCAGAATGGGCACTTCCTTTGGAGTGTCTATTAATCAAACCGCATGTGAACTGGCATACTGCTATGTAGCCAGTAATTGATTTTCCACATGATGGCCAGTGGCCATTGTCTCCAAAGCCGATGATGTGGGCTAATGCAATTGGGCAAAAAGGGCATGAAGCACTACTAATGCCGTACTTGTTCGTGCTTGGCATTGTCATGCAATGAAGCATTGTCATGATCCGCGACATGATTTAGAAATGTCAAGAGTATCCATGCTGGTCATGGTCATAGGAAATATGCACAAATGGCAGCCACAAACATGAAATGGATAATAAGCATTCACCAGCATCTTGGTACAGTATTGCTTCCAGAATCCATTACACAAAGCACCAACAAAACACGTTCACAATGAGCAGACATCCAGTTAGTTACATGGAAGAATTTAGTTACATGGAAGAAGTCAGGTTATAATAAGATTAGTCGATCCCCTTCATCATTAAAAGGTGCAATTCATTGCATTTTCTGGAATTATGGTTGTGGGTATTTCATTTGTGTGTTACATCTTATAATTTTCACCATTAGTCAGTGTATTAAATTCAGTAGCAAAATATCTGTCATGCATACTGTTAGGCCATATACTTTAGGCATTCCTTAGTGTCTCCTCTTCCATGCACTCCTCAAAAGTCTTGCGAGGACAGCTGTCGATAAATCCTATTACATATGCTATATTTTGCATAAAACAACCAATTAACCCCACCCTGGTGACAGTGCAGTAAAAGGCTGGAAGCTATAAAAGGAATGATGAAGAACAACTCCCATAAGAAAAGTGACCACTTCAACAGAGCTATACTTTTCCTTGAATTTGATTCTAACATGACCTGTCATCTCTCAAGCGATTTGTTATGAAACATGACCGGTCTTTATGCATTCATCGGAATCCATTTTCCATTTCTTTCTTTTTTTCCATCCAGGAATGCCTTCCTTGTATCCAGTGAATGATGACGTCCCTTGGTGCTGTCTCCAGCTGATGTCTGGTATGATCTATGGCTTGCGTGAGACTTTCTGCATGCATAGGAATGCAGGACTCCCAGTGGAAAGTTGCAAGAATGAGACAGATCATTCATCAATGCCAGGACTGAGGCACCGGAACACTGGGCCAGGAGGAGCTGCTTGAATAAGGCCTTAAAGACTTCATGTGAAGTCCCATAAATACTGGGCAGAGAAACACTAAAACATCAGAACTTAAATCAGTGTCTTGTGTTAGTAATTATATATGCTATGTGATAGGGAGAGGAGATCTCTTCCTTCTTTTAATCGCATTTTAACTGTTGGCCATTGTTACATCGGATATATATTTCTGTGCATTTCATTCAGGAAGCATCTTTGTGTTCCAAGGGCAATTTACTTGGCTATCAGCACTGGCATCCACAGCCAGTGTGTCTAAATTGTGTTAGGGAGAGTGTTTCACCCAGGACACACAAGTAATGGGATTTGTGCCCCGGCTCCTTATATCTCCTCCAAGATCCCTTGTCCCTTTCTTATGCCCTGGTTTGGTAAAAGCAAGAAATTGCCCTTTCACATGCCAGGACTCCACAAAGTGCTGCAATAAATAGGGCGGGGGAGGCATAGGTGACCCTCAAGGATCAGAGAATCCAACGGGGTCAGAGAATCCAACAGCATGATTTAAGTAACTCAAGCCTAAATTCATTGGGTGATGGTGATGCAGTGAGTTTTAACGTGTCTGGATAACATGGGTGGAATCAGCCCAAAGTTTGACTTATTTAATTTATTTTTCGTATATTTGCTGCCTCTTGCTTTGTTGACATGTAAGTGGTGAGCATCCCCATACATGTATCCTGTGTTTGATAAAGATGATAAACTGATCTCTTATTATCTTAATACTCTATCCACTGACACTGTATTTCAATGACAGGCGCACTGAGTGAACCATGCATGACTAGCTACACAAACTGACACATAGCCAGCAAAGGATTTATTACTGTATGTTGACAACATGCTGTTTTATCATTTTTTTGCTCTGAATAAACTTTGACTACTACTACTGTACTACTACTACTACTACTGCTACTACTACTACTACTACTACTACTACTACTACTACTACTACTACTACTAATTAGTGCTATAACTACCTCCAACAAAAAAATGCAAGCTTGATTTCACAACAAACTTTCTCTGAAGCTTGATCTTTCTAAATGCAACTACGGTCTGCAATGCTTTTTCATAACACTAAAAGTTCTTCACTTACAGGTTCTGACGTGGGATGTGTCTGCGTGAAGATTCAAACTGTACATCACAATCTTGTGGCATAAAAGTGGCATGTCATCTGCCATTGTCATTTGCTTCAGAAGAGAAACCCAGCACGTTTTCTGCCCGAACTGAGTCATTCACTCTTTTCATTTCCCAAAATCAAACACGACTTTTTTTTCTTATTTGCAAAGGATGCATGCACAATGTTTTCAAATCCTCCCATGACTTGATTCCTGCAGCAAAAAGCATAACCAGCATTATCCTTCGGCTTACAAAAGCATTTTCTCCATCGGATGTGGTGCTTTGGAGCCCTGGCGGAGGCCCATATTTGCCCATCCCATTCACCCCTGCCAGATGGGAAACTCTCAGGACACAGATAAGCTACCCCTTGCAGCCCTAAAACAGTGCAAGCACCATGCTTGAATTTATAGAGGAAGAGCCATCTTATTGGATAATTCTCATCAGACTTCCCATGAAATGCGTTGGAGTGATGTCTCCGGGCAGCGGAGTTTGATGGCACCAAGCGCTGTGACTAATCACTCTCAGACTATGTCAATACACTCCAGGCATGCACACTGTTGATCCATTTCAAACTTAGTCACAATATCAATTGCTGCCTTTGAATAGCAGATCTTTTTATGCTTCACTTTCTGATTGTTATGTCTTTTTTAAAAAGATTTTTGAAATCAAAATAACTTTAAAAATTACATGTAATTCTATACCAAGGGCCTTATTCATAACGAATTGTACATTGTACAGTTTCATGTTAGTTAAAGTTTCAGATGGCGGGTCACAATTAAAGTGAGACATCTGAAGTCATCGCTCTCGTAGGACTTAGGTAATACTGGTAACTGCCATGTTTTTGCAAATGTGAAAATCTCACAGCATCTCCAAGTCTTGCAATGAATTCTGTTGCCCTACTAAAATGTTAAACATTAAATTTTGTCACTTATGTCAATGAGCAACACAAAAGTTCTGTTGACAACATTATTAACATATGCGGGCATGCTTGTGTTTTGAAGGTTTACAAGATTTAATTTAAAGTGTATTCCTTTTTTAAATACTAGCCCTGCAAAAATATTATTGAAAAAAAATTGAAAACATCACTATTGTACATCTTCCTCAGTTCTTTTAGATCTCATTTTCAAACATTCAGGTTATTCAGTAAAGTCTAAAAACAAACAAGAAAGTCTACTAGGAGGGGAGAGAACCCTTGCCTCCTAAATTGTGACCCTTTCTGCAATACATTGGGCTTGGAATATTGGTGACCTTCAATTTGACCATTAAGATAGTTGAAGGTCAAATATAAATATTACATGTGGGCCAATGGACCCCACATAAGGACATAAGACTTAATATTAGTGTTCATTAGCAATATAGTGTCTACATATAACTCTGCTACTTTCAGACATATATGCACTTGAAAAAATGAGTCATATTAAACTTTATGTTTTCAGGCCAACTCTAGGTCATATTTATTACTACTGCAGTTGAACTTGCAATATGTGACTTCATAATAAGTCAATAGAAATGTATGCCCTATTTGTATTCCTTTCTGCAATAAAAGCAGTTGCAAAATGAGCAACCTCGAATTTGACCTTTCAATATCACTCAAGGTCAACTATAATGATGCTGTTGGGCTCTCCAAATGCTGTTCTTACCAGAACCCTGGTACCGATATGTCTTTTTAGAAATTTGACACCAGCATTGAAAAATACACAGAATGATGAAACTAGGCCTCAGAGCAAATCAAAGAGCACCCTTTACGGAGATTTTGAAATCAAAAACAGCAGTATGAGTATTGAGTACATGCTGTGTGTTTCTTATAGGGCCTCTGAATATAGAACAAAGGTGGAATTAGTCATGGTTTCATAAACACATGAGTACATAATCAAGCAGTGCTCTTTGTTCATGGTATGCTCATTGCCCAGTGGTGCGATAAAACCGACTTTCTGCTGACCATTGCTGCCACACAAATCCCCTGCAAATGGTTATATAGGACGGGAGGAGGAGTGAGAGTCACATCCAGCACTCAGGAATGGGCGGGACAAATGGTCAGGCAGGGTGCGATTATTACACAAGGGCCAGAGTCATGTTTTCTGGCCACATTATTCTTTGGATACCCACAAGTCAATATGTCACCTCTCCAGTTAGTTCTCATAACTCCTCCCAGGAGCAATCTATTGCATTGCCGCTCACATAAAGACCTGCAGGATTTCCACCCTGGGTTACGAACCTTGGCTGGAATGGGTCAGGGCTAGCTAATAATGTGGCAGTGGGCTCTGCCACTAAATCACTCTGGCCAGAGTCAATGGTTCAGCCCTTCCTTGACAAAAACCCTGCCTAAAATCCCAAAAGGAAATGGCCTTTGAGGGGGGTGCTTACAAGACATGCTTCATTTATACATTATCTATAGTTGAACAATAATCATACATGTACCACCACACTTGAATTGTGAGATACACAGGTAGTTCTAGTGAGCATTCTGAGCCTCCAAGGTTTAATTCTGGTAGGTAAAAGATGAGGCCCATGCATGCAACCTAATGCAATTATAAGCTTCCAGGCAGCCCGAAGCGTAGCATTATGGAACCACCAGAGAAAATGAGATAAGGTCAAACCTAATGTTGCAAAAATTGGGAACAATATATGGCACTATAGCACTGTACAGCAGAGGTAGAATTTTAACAAGATTTTAATCGATGGCACAACACTTCAGTGTCAGTTACATAGTGTAGATTGCATTTTGGTCATATTAAAAACTGCCAAAGAACAATTGCTTTATGTGATTTTTGTTACCATCTTAAATATGCTACTCTACAAAAAACTCACATTGTGAAAGCTCGTAAAACATCACAGTCATTCAGTACACCAGAAGCGTGTTATTTTGCCTGGGGCACGAAAGAGTTTACTGAGTCTACCACGAAAAGGGTGAATTTTGTAAAACTTACATTTCAGTTTTTCAAATCAACCTCCAAGTAACCAATACGCTGCACCCCATAGCATTTGCTATTCACATCAAGCTCCACTATGTATCGTTGTCTCCTTGCAGCACAGGATACTACAGACATTACTGACACCAACAAACCTTTTGCCTTTGAGCAAATTTGATTTTTGTGATGCGATTGTAATGTATGGACATGCACTGCTGGCAGGCACTGATACAGACTACGGGAAGTCAGGGATGGCATGTTACCTAGGCCTAATTATGCAGCCACAGGACCTCTGGACCCATCACTTAGGAAATTAGATGGTTCCGGGCAAGATTAATTCCATTTCCCCATGTCCTGCTAATGTCTTTTGTCACCAGACACTTACCAGATTTCCAGACAACTGGCAGCCAGTGTCCATTGGTAGAATTCTCACTGTGCATCTGCAGCTTTGAGGTTTCTGTCCAAAGATCCAATTCAACTGTCTGCTGGCATCTGAGCTGTGACCTTGAACTTTCCGTACCAATGTCCCTAGTTAAAACAAGAGATATACTTTGATAGTGAATGGTTCTGTTGTCTTGACTCTGGATTCATAATATGAAATGAGAAGTAGTGGATGTTCACAGTGGTGATCTAAGAGTTGGCTCATCCTAAATCAGACCCTACAGAATTCCGTGATCAGAAAATGGAAATGTCTCACTCAGAAAAAGCAAATTCCATGCCCAAAAAATCAAAATTCTGCGCTCAAAAATAGAAATTATGTGCTCAAGAATGGAATTTCTGCACTTAGAAATGCCAATTTTGCACTAAACAAGAAGCCCAGGGACTTGGCGCTCTGGTTGACAAGATGGAAGACAATGACCACATAAGCTGGATAACACAGAGATCTAGATGTATTTTTCACTCTAAAACCTGCCGTCTTCGAGACACAAGGTTTTGTGTCAAGTTTTGTGAAAAGCAGAAATACACCGAATGACCCCAGAATGACCTTAACCACTTATAAGTGTCAAAAGTACCCTGTGCACACTGAAGCCCAAATTTCAATCCCTTTTGCTCTACGACCAGCCATTTTCGAGATACAGGCTTGTCCGGAAATCGGAATGCACCGAATGATCTTAATCACTGTGTACAAAAAGTGTCAAAGGTACCCTGTGTACACTGGATAGTCACCCCGGAGGCCCAAATTTCACTCCGTTTCGCCCTTAGCAGCGACCAGCCGTTTTCGAGATACAGGGTTGTCAAAAAAACAGAATTGCACCCAATGAACCCAGAATGACCTTAAGCACTTAAGTCTTAACAGTACCCTGTGTACACTGATTACTCACCCCGAGGCCCAAATTTCACTCTGTTTCAATCTACGGTCACTCGTTTTCCAGATAATTGAGGTTTTCGGTTTCCCCATAGGGTACAATGGTGAAATTCAAAAATTTGTTAAAAATCAAAAACTTAAAATTTCAAAACTCCAAAACAGTACTTTTGTCAGGACCACAGTGAAGAAAATTCAGAAAATGTTTGAAAGAATTCAAAAGAGATTTGAGGGAGGAAGTTTTGAAGTTTTGGCTCCCATAGGGTCCCATGTTAACGAAAATGAAAAATATTCATATTAAAAAATCAATTTTTTTTCAAACATGAGAAAAAAAAACATCTGGCCATATGGCCCAGGGGAAGCCACAACTAAAATTTGAAAGAAATCCAAGCAATAACTTCAGAGATAATTGATGCCACAGACGGACGGACGGACGAATTTTGATTTCATGAGCTCTGCTGACATACTAGTAGTCAAGCAGAGCTAAAAATGGAGCTTAACTACAAAGAAAGGACACAATTTTGAAGTACATCAAAAATCTCTGATACCTGAATGGGGAGGTGGACTGGGTGTGGCATTGCTTGACTGAAAGGGTGAGGTGCCCTGGCCATGCAGTGGGGAATGTGTCTTTTGTACTGCCCTATAGCTGGCCACAATGTGTGTATGCTGGCCATAATGCCAGTCTGAGGCCTGTGATGCAGTGTCCTTGGTCGCCTGCAAAGCTATATTGATACTCAACGGTCAGCACACACGATGGAAAGGTATGGTGGACAGGTATGGTTTGAGTTTCTTGTACGACCATTTTTGTTCACTGAGTAAAAAAAGTATTGGAGAGACTTGGTAAATTCGCCATTTTTTGTTAACTTAAAAACTTTAAAAGTCCAAATGAAATCAATCTCTTAGTTTAAATAAATTGCACCATTATGTACTGGTACTTATATCATGTGTATATGGAACACCAACGACTGCCTCAGCTACCCCTGAAAATGTTCCAGCATTGTAAACAATATTTAATACAATTTACCCATATGCTTTTTATCCTATATCTTGGTCCTGGAAAATATATTTTTGTGAAATGCGTTGCATATCTTTATACAGTGGCCCCTCACTATGTGACCACCTCAGAACCACCTCAGAATTAAGACCATCTCAGAAGCAAGATCACTTATCAGTGATATACCGAACTTGCATTTTTCAATGTTAGCAGTCTCAGAAAAAAAAAGACCCCCTCACAATTAAGACCAGTTAACAACAGTTCCATGAGTGGTCTTAATTTTGAGGTTCCGTTGTACATAGAACACAAGAAACGTTGGCAAGTGCATTAGTAGTTTACCTTTTTTTACTCCACGGTATAGTAGCTCGTCTCATGCGAATAGACCGCATCTTGCTGCTTTGGGCACGCAAAACAAATATCCACCTCAGTTTGAAAGTCCGGAACCTCAGACAGCTTTCAATTAAACACTGTGAACAGGTGAATACATATGTGGATCCCAGGACTTCAATTAATTCGTTTATGAAGTATCTTCAGTAATTTCTGAAGGTAATAGCACAGGTTAAATGTGGATGACTTGAGAGTGATGGCGACACTTAGCTCTGGATCCCGGACAATCACAGCATTCCGCATTAGCCATCACTGAGCCTGTGAAATGCCGTACTCCACTCTTGATATGGTGGCATCATTTATCGACCCCTTTACTGTAATGAAATGCAACCTGCTATAATGCCAGCAGTTCGCAAATGATCACGAATGAAAAATCACCCACAATAACTGTCGTCCCAGCTTTGGGGGTGGGGGTGGGGTGCTCTGAGGTGGGGGTGCAGAGTGGCGTATATATGGCACCGAGTTCGGTGCAAGGAACTGCACATTAAATCCTCACTACGCTGTTGCTCGGCACTGCCGTACGAATTTTCTGCCAGGAAGTTGATGTATTGGCTTTCCTCCCAGTTTGCCAGTACGGTTGGTCCGCTCTCTCCCCCGACGCTGTCACCACAACCAGTCTTTGGTCGTGTCTCCGGCGGTTTACACTAGGGATCTAGGCATCACGCAGTACCTGTCTGCTGCCCTCACTGCCAGACCCTCTCCTCCTCCTACTGCTGCTGCTCTCCGCAAGATATCACCTGGGCTTGGCTTTCGCAGACTTCACGGTAGAAAAGGTAGAAGCAAAATGGACCTGGGCCATTCATCTCTTCTTTGCTAAATGTCCACCGCACCTTGTCAGCCCACTTCTGATCAAAGCCAGACTGGCCTCTCTCTCAATATCGGGCCCTTTGTATATATACACTGCTAGTGTTACTTAACCACGCCTGCTAATTGTAATCACGCTTCTTTCTAATTCCGCGTGACTTGCGCCAAAATGTTATGTCACTGTTTGTGCAAAGTCTTTGCGGCTATGAACAGTTAAACCTATGACATGTGTCTGGTCGATTTCCATCATAGCAAGTCATGGGTAAAAGTAAATGCTTTAACTGCTTGCCCCTAACAAGTGACTGAATTAATGTATGGAGAGGTGAACAAGACGATAAATCTATTACTTTCACATGAGCAGAAACCAATAATATCCACGTCCTACTATTACCCTCTGGTTCCAAGTCAATGCAAGCTCATGCTTCTAGCATAAGCTCGCTGTGGTAGAAAATAGCATAATTACCATCATGTGTGCATGGATGAAACAGATCTTTTTTTCCTTCCCTTACCCAGGAAAGGGCCTTTGGGGTGATAGGTATTTCATTTCACTGATCTTGCCTGCCTTTCACTGATCTTGCCTGACAGCAATTTTAATTCCATCTACTTTATGTGTCAGTTTTGACAGAGAGTATATCTATTGTTCGTGTAGAACACTTGATGCACCACCTTCCACACAATTTATCATAAAGCTTTATAAGTTTCTGCCGAAAATATCCTCCTAGCAACGAGCAATTATCATACATATTTGGGATACAACAGACAAAACAGAAACAATTTTGTTTCCCATTTCCCTTGCCACCTGTGCCCAGTGGGTGCTTAAATTCTTGTCTATCAGGACAGTCTCCACCGGGAGTCTCAATATGCAATCCATGGTATGCACAACAGAGTAAGAAATGATTACGTTCCATCAATACAATAAAGGCTGCTCTTATTGAGTGAATCAGTAAAATATGTACTGCATACTGTAGAAGAAATGCACTAATGTTCTCTTAAAGGTTCACCTTGACAAACAAACAAATAAATAAATAAATAAATAAATAAATAAATAAATGACACAAAACATTTAATAATACAAGTGACACAAAGCATTTATCTTTTGTGTCATCGTTTTGTTTTTTCTTTCATCCTCACGGGCATTCTCTGCCACAGAATTTCAAAATGAATACATAATCTGACAGTCACAGGTCACAGGTGCAACAAATGCCAGTATGGCTGAGAACTGTGTACTCTTTGACAGAAAAACAATAAATCCATAAAGTCAAAGTGCTCATGCAAATTCTGATCCCTAGTCATTCATCACTTTGATGCAGTCATGCAGCCGTAAGTTACATCATATGGAGTTCTATCACATTGCATCATTCAGTACAATCAAAAAAGGGGAAATCCTAGAAGATCAACAACTTCAAAACGCAAGGAAATATCTCAAAATTTTCTTTTTGGGTTAAGTCTAAAGCCCTTACCGAAGTGTAAGCACTCTATGGTGAATAACAGACATGACGCCATGGGGAAAAAACACTCATTGTTGCAGTTGAAAACAGCACTTAACAGCTATTTATCAAAGGCAGCCAGCCGCACACAGAAAAAGTCGCCAATGATGAGATATGGAATGGCATGGGTTCGTGATGAGGTAGGTCTTCCAGGCAACGAGGAAGGAGATGCAACAATGGTGGCCCTGAATGGAATTGGCACTAGGCACAACACATGATTCCGATGACTGTCAAACATTCCCACACCCTCTAGTTGGAGGGGGAAAAATTAGAGGCGCTGCCATGGGAAAATAGGCGGTAATTTTTGTCTCTTGATTCTTGAAGCAGGGAGTGCAGTATCCTGTTGTATTGACCAACCGATTATGCCAGGAGATACATGCTATGCCTAATACACATCTGACCCGCTAGCTACCATTGATAAGAGCAAATTTCCTGCCTAAATAACATAATAATCAACTTTAGCCATTACATAAAAAATATAAGTTGCAATGGTTAAACCCGTAATACCATTAAAACAGGTAATTATATACGTTGTAATCATTGTATAATTCAACCCAAGCAATAGATTTTCCTTAATATGGTGCATGTACTGTATTTGGCAGACAAAAGTTGCTTAGACTCCAAAAAAAAGTGGAATTAAATACTTAAAAGCATTGATTCTAAGGAATCTCAACTCAAATTTTTATGTACATGTATGATAATATATATTAAACATTTTTCCTGAAAGGATTGCCTATCACAAAGTACTTGTACTTCCAATGCCGTTTCTTGTCAAGCTGTAGTCAAATCAGAAACTCAGAAAATCAGCTCAAACCTAATAGTCAGAGCCCCAATTACTTTCTGTGTTGCCCTGTACCAGTAATCAAGATTCCAGGGCTGTGGCGTTTGATGTCCCGCTTGGTCTAAGGCAACCCTCTATAAGGGCCCAGCTTGGAAGCAGCATCTGCCTTCTGAAGCATCAGCAATTACCTGTAACTGGAGGCAAGGGACTTTTCTTCTTCAATTTGCCATAATGTCACACAGATTAGCTGCAAGGCGGACTTATTAGTGGCGTGGTTGGCATACCTACTGTGACAATGGCTTTTGGCTGCAGAGCAATCTTCTGGTTCATAATCCGGAGCCGGAAGATACTGAGCACAGCCACGATGTCCATCCCCTGCTTTTGTATCATAAAGTATATTTTCCTTCAGAAGCACATATTGTGCGACTGGTGAAGCTGGGGTGTGTATCTAAAAATTTTAATAATAAAGCCAGTCCTCCAGTACCTACAACACAGTGGTATATACGTGTATACATGGTTAAAAGGAACACCGTTAACCTTTTTTCACCTGTGTTTTAATGTACATTAAGGTCAACCCACTATTATAATGTAATACAAATCATGCTAGCTGAGGAAGTAACTGGGCAGCCAGTACAGGCTGCAGAGTCCCTCCCCTTACATTAAAACACAGGTGTAATACGGTACTTTGCTTACAAGAAAGTGGCGACTTCGTATCGCGGCAGCCAATTGGATATTGCTCAAATTTTACTGTTTCTTGATGATTGTTTTGATGTTTTATCAGGCATTTGCAATTGATGTGAATTTATCAGATTTAACAGATGTGGTATGTTTGTTGCTGGAGGGGCATATGCATCCATTAGGTACTAAGTTTAATGTGTAATTTAATTATTTTAAATTTGTAAAAAGCTTACACATTTACTTCAATATTTATTACAATGTAATTAGATGAATTTTTTTGTTAAATGTTACACCTGCAGATGTATACATATTCACATCATTTCTACCCTGAATATGGAAGTGGTTGTGCTAGTGTCTCAGTAAATAAATAAATAAATAAATAAATAAATAAATAAATAAATAAAACAAAGTAAAGAGAGAGAAAGAAAAAAAAAAAAATCCAGCATGTAAACTTCCTCTTGAGTATAGTAATAACACTATCCAAAACTGTTCATGCCATGGCACATGTGCTAGGAACGTGTCTTGTGCAACAACCAACCACTTTAAAACTCAGAGCATATTAGTTCCCCCTGTCAATGCTAATATCTCAACATTAGGACCCATAATATATACATGTACTTCTTGGCAATAAATAACTAGCACCAACTCATGTAAGGCTAATAATATTAGGTGTTGTTTTGTGTTTGTGAGAAGGGGATCAGTCTTTAGCTACTTTGTCACAGCCAGTCTGGTGTAATGGTAACACGCCTGGCTGCGCAGACTGGCTTCAGCAAGTTGCCTTCCCCAGGACAACACCATCGGTTGCTTGGCACTGGGTGCGGCTGTAGAAGATTAGCCCCGATGATTAACGTCCACAGGGAGAGGCATTTCTTTTGCAATCATTGAGAGCTAGATGTGAACTGCGTGGAGGAAAACATGAAAAATGCCTTAGCCGTGCCTTAAGGATTCGCTAAAATCAATTCGTGATTTGATAGTCTCGGAAGTGAAGTCCCAACAGTCTTTCTGTCCCATACTCCCACAGTAACCACCAACACCATGTCCCGGGCATCGCTATCTTCGTCCCAATAAGGGGCGCGCGGTAGGTTCTCACCATGGTAAATAGCCCTCCCTCTGCGAGCTAAGTCACTTCAAATGAAGCAGACATGGAGCGCAAAGCCAATCCCTGAGGAGATGTGCCCGATGTGACTGGATTCGCGACCGGGGACGAATCCCGCTGCTTCAACCCAATTACAGCGTTCCCTACGTGAATGTGCAGCCACAGCTCAGACAGGTTCAACGCGGATAAATTTGGATGGAAGTTCCACCAAGAAACGAGCTGTTTATGATGACAGAGAAAAACAGCCAAGAGGTCCCCACCCTTGCCTATGGAATCTCAGAAATGATAGCCATGAAGGATACCCAATTAAAGGAATTTCAGATATAATAGCAATTAAGATACCAAATTCAAGGCAGCTAAAAAACGATAGCTATGAAAATACCTAATTAAAGGAATAATAGTCATGAAGATAACTATTAATGAAAGGAATATTGGAATAATAGCCATGCCTAATTAATTTCAGAACTGCTGAAATACAAAAGTTTCGAGGTTCTATGCAAATCAAGCATATGGGATCGTATTGCATAGAGAATCTATCTTTAGGCAGATTAGAATTACACATAGAATATTGTATCTACATGTTTATAATACTCATTTATAAACTAAACATAAAACCACATAAAAATATTGAATCAGCATGCCTATATTACATGTATCCTGTATGCCAGGTAATAGGGAGTACGGTATTTGGTGCCACAAATTTACAACATGAATAGGTGTTTCCAAATGGCAGGCAAACTTTGACCCATGGTCTTATGACTACTCTTTAGCCAATTTCATTCTATCCTATAAAGCTTAATCCAATCATGAGGCATTGTGGTTTTCACCAGTTTCACTTCTTTTAGGTATTTTTTGGAATATTTTCCTGCCAAGGGGTTTAAAATATTCCCTACTGCCTCAATGATATATATGAACAGCTGACATCTCTTTACAATATGTAGGAGTAGTTATCAGATAGATTCCGGCAGTTAATATATTTCTTATGTTCATGTACAGTTGTATATGCATAGAAAAAGAGGTCTTATTCAAAAAAGAAAAACGATTATTATATGTATAGAAAGAGAATGTTTTGTCTCAAAAAAAAAAGAAAAAAAAAAGAAAAAAGAATCCTAATCGACTAATGTTATATGAGGTTTGGCTCTACTGTGCTGCAAAGATATCCTGAAATCCGAACCATGCTAACTAGGACCTTACAAAACTTTCAAGGCACCCTGATATATAGGATACAATGTGGAGGGTTCCTTATAGTTCTAGGCCATAACTATAGATCTATATTAGACACCCTATTTGCTTGTCTGAGGACACTGTTGGCTCAAATAAGCAGTTGCCTGGTTACTTCCTCTCCGCCAGGAATTTCATGGATTATCCACAGCTTAATAAAGACAGCGCCCACTGAGGTAGCATTTCCTGCTGTAAACATGAATACGCATAATCAATTGTTCCTCCAGGCGGCGACAGTAGGTGATGAATCTGCTACTGTTACCCTAATCTGGATCCGATTTGCCATGGACATGCATCAGCGGTGTAATACATGGGAACTGGACATGCCAGACGATGGCCTCTGCTCCAGTCTTGCATGACAGACAATGCGCTGGCATTATGGGACAGAAATAATCCTTACGATCATGCATGCATAATCACTATACAGCGCAGTGAGAATTAGGGTGTTTTCACACCAATTTATTAGATACTCCAGCTGCTTTATGCTAAATTAACTATAAACCCACACCTCACCAAGCAGCGGGTGTGACTATGAATTCACATAATTTATTGAATTGCATTTTCAGGAAGAGTTTGGATACGCAGTCGGTCGGTCGGTCAGTTACCTATAGTCTTCCAAATAGGAAGAAGCCCTAATTTAGCGGCTCTCTCCTAGCCATAGATAATACTCAACTTGGATAACATAGGGGCGAAACAGTATCTGTGAACACTACATTTGCTGAATGTTTGATTAGATTGAACACTTAGAACCCGGAGCCAGTTTCTTAACCTAAAACCGATCTTAAGCATAGAAAAAGTAGCGGTTGCCAAGCATCTTGACCATTTGATTTAAGATTTTTCTGTAACATAGCCACTTTCCAGAAAACCTTAGATGACCACTAGTGATCTTAACAATGGAAAAGACAATAGTTGCCCAGGTGTTTAGCAAATGTAAGTTCATTCCTTATAGACTTAAGATTGTTCCAGAGGCTCGCCCCCAGGTCTCTACAAGGCTGTGGGTGCCGAATATCGAAGACAATTGCATTTGTCTTTTACTATATTTTTATGTATATGTGCCCCAAGGAAGACCGCAAAAGCCAATATTCTTTCTGCTCCATGGGGATTGAGTAAATCATTGGGCAGTTTTGGAGAAAATCCCGAGTCTGGAAACGGACTTAAATTCACTGATTACCTTGGCAACAATCATCTTTTCCATGCTTACGATAATTTGTGCACTTAAAGATTTTTTAAGAAACCAGATCCATGTTTTTTTTTATTCTTTGCCCATGCATTAAACACTCAGAAGATATAGCCAACAGAAACTCCCAATTTATGAAATCTTGGATCTGACGAGCAGTGAAGCCCAGCCTCCTGCTTCCTAAAAGAATGCAAAAAGGCTAACAGAACCACTGTGCCTAGCTTCGTGGAGAGCTGACAAAGCTGTTTGTATTAAACTAGGGCATATTTTCATTAATGCTGCTGTATTCTGGGGGAATTTCAGTATTTCTATAACATTAGTTCACTGCATAGACTACCTAAGGGTTATTATAATTCATTTACCAATGTAGAATCTTTGGTTATCTTTGGTTACGCACTCGATATTTGTACTTGCAGCTCAGATATTAATATGAAATGTTGAAAGACAGGACAGCAAAAAGCCCAGTGACACTGCCTCAGGTTACAGGGGGAATAAAGTCTGTAGCTTCCTACAATGCAGCAGCCATTCATTCAAGGTACAATTTCTAGGCAATAAAACAGGGACTTGTGGCATGGTGGATGTGGTCGGTCGGAAGCCTCTGCTAAAGATCAATATCATTAATTCAGCATGTGAGGATTTATCTTCTACTATTCAGATTTTTTTATCGGATCTTTCTGTTTTCTTTTCCCTTTTTTCCCCCATTTTTTTTCAGCTCCCATCATGAGGGAGGTCTTGAGTATCGTAGAAATCTGAGTAGGATGTGCCGCTGTGATGTGGCTCGTCACACTTTGCAGCGACCTCAATCCTGGTCTCCTACAATACCCCGCTCTTCATCACTGCCACCAGACCCTCAAAAATCCCACTCTCCATATTGCTCAACAATTAACTAGGAGATTACCAGAGGGATTAAGGCCGGATTATTGAACCGTAAGGACTTACGGCGGGATTCAACAGCAGAGCCATCATTAAAGTACAAAACGTGCATTTCAGAACCTGGCGACAAATCTGCTTGCGTTTTATATGCGAATCGGCGTTTTTATAATCCTCCGAATCTGACAGAGTAAGGCTAACACATACATGCTGTAATTGGACACAATTAAGTAGGAAGAGCCCGCGTCACAGGACCAGATCCTTACCATACTGAACTACTCGGCTGGACATCAATTCTCCTCCATCCATCATGGACAAAACTAACAGTAATTGGGGAGAGAAACCATGCAACATCCTGAGGCTAGGTGCTGCAGTTGTATACTGATGTTCAACAAATTTCACCCCCAAACATTTTTTTTTATTCCGGATTTGCACTGAAACTTTGAGAATTGAGTAGAATGTGGATTACTGGTACAGGGGGGGGTCACTTCAAGTTTATACTAAAGCAAATCTTCAGTTCTGTTCACCAATTTTTAGTCGATACTCACATAAAGAAGCTCTCTGGTGAGGGAATTTGGCTTGCTGTTCCTGTGGGGCATTATCTACACTTAAGGTGAACATTCATCTGCATTACGCATATTGTAAACCTCTATAAATAAATAACGTTTAATAGGAAAATAGGCTTTCAGGAAAACCAGATCCTGAAAATCACTTCCAGCCAAATCTTTTGATCCAGTTAAAAATCAGATTTTGCGGATGCAAACTGTACCAAAGGTTCAGTTTGGTGCGAATGGGATTTTATGTTGGTTCAGGAGGGTGCATTTTAGTAATCCCAAATATCTGTTTTGATAGATTGGAGAGTTGAAAAAAAAATCTTTATTTGGCGTTAGTACAGTTATCCATCTTTTAGTGGCCATGCTGAACAGAGGCCACCCTCCCTATAAGGCATCCAAATATTGTAGCTGCTACATGTACTATGATACATTTAGTTATCCCTCTCGCCAAAGGCCACCTCTCTAATATATCATCAATTTCTTGGCTAATAGGGTGGCCATATTAGAGAGGGACCTCTGTATGTAAACATATTTCACTCATGACCATGAACAGCTATATTCATGCCAGAGAATCTGCATTCAGAACTCGCGAAAACTACAGCTTTTTGCTGATTTTTTTCTGCACTTTTCTGCACTTTATTTATCATTTCCATGATGGCATGAAGCTAAAACATTCCATAACACTAAGCAGGATAGTGTGCTGTGCACAGGAGACTGAATAGAAATGAAACTCGGGGAAAGGCATTTGACTTATCTGCCAAATAGGAATTACGAATGCTTGTCAAAATTAGAACTCAAATGTGAGGAAAAAAAATTCTAACACCAAAAATATTTTACTTCAAGTCATAAACTTACGTAGATGTTAATTGCATAATTTGGGCTTACCGTAAAAAGAGCTATAACAGTCTCTCTTAGCGACCATGTGTAACAATCTCTTAGCGACCATAATGTGGCCCATTCATGATTTCTATTCATGCCCACAAACTAAGGCAGATACTCACCTGGAAAGAGAAAGAAAACAAAATTAAGTTCCAATTTCACACACACAACAAAGTAATTTCACAACAATGCCAGCAACTAACAAACATAAGAACAGGAATGATTCGTCACCAGCGTAGAAAGTAACATTTTTTTTCCACTCACTTGAGTCATCATGCTGCTTGAAATGATCAATCCAAATTGGTAAACCAATATTGGAGAAATAAAACATACACCACCAGGTCTTGAGAACTTTCCACTCAATACATAAAATGTTCATGTGCAACCTACTTCACTCTTACTACCCATCTTACAAAAAAGCAATTTCTATAAATGCTATTTCTATACCAACAGACTCAGACTGGTCTTTGATGAAAAGATTACTGAAACCAAAGATGGAATCATATTTTATGAAACTGACTGGTCACTTGGTGTGATTTGCAGCCGGAAATAAACAATAAGGGCAGGGGTGAGAATCCATCCACGTTGCCTGAAGATATAGCACAGCAGGAAGGCCGCTAGTAAGTCATAATGTCCCCAATCAAGTCAAAGCATGGCCTGAGGCACTGTGAACTCGATTGTGACTTCTCAGAGCAAGATTCGGTTGATTCCACAATAGATCCTTCCTTCAGTGTGGCTAGTTTGCAGTAGCAGCAGCAGTAGTAGTAGTAGTAGTATTTGCAGTAGCAGCAGCAGCAGTAGTAGTAGTAGTAGTAGTAGTAGTAGTAGTAGTAGTACTAGTAGTAGACTAGTAGTAGCAGTAGTAGTAGCAGTAGTAGTTGAGTAGTAGTAGTAGTAGTACAGTGGTCCCTGTCAAGCCAAATTGGTCTCTC
>JAAUYG010085362.1_pt1 | contig 19280 bp, 13 predicted proteins | sample 7278091 | NCBI WGS metagenome assembly JAAUYG01 (sample SAMN14350201, study PRJNA611818) | marine sediment metagenome | isolation source: surface marine sediment (0.6m) | place: French Polynesia: Moorea | collected 2018-08
CTTGCCCGTTTGTTAATACCATCAGATTTCGGTCTGGTAGCGATGGTTGCTGCAGTTAAAGGTTTTGCGGCGCTTTTTAGTGACATTGGGCTTTCTATGGCAACGATTCAGAAGAAAAATATCACTCATGAGCAGATCAGCACACTTTTTTGGATCAATGTCGCATTAGGCGTTCTGATTTCAGCTAGTATATCTGCTTTAGCGCCTGTGATTGCATGGTTTTTTAATGAACCACGCCTCATTTTGATCACAATCGCACTGGCATCGACATTTGTGTTTGGTGGATTAACCGCTCAGCACCAAGCACTTTTAAAAAGGCAGATGCGCTTCACTGCGTTAGCTTCGATCCGAATTTCTTCGGTTTTTTTAGGCTTGTGCGTCGCAGTCTCTTCAGCTTTGAACGGGGCGGGATACTGGTCGTTGGTGATGATGCAGATTACCACGGCTTTGTCGATATTGGTAGGCACTTGGATACTAAGCGACTGGCGGCCTGGTCGTCCCACCAAAAAGGCCGGTATAAAGAACATGCTCAAATTCGGCGGTAATGTTACAGGTTTTAATGTTATCAATTTTTTTGCGCGGAACCTTGACAATATTTTGATCGGTCGCGTTTGGGGCGCTGGTTCTTTGGGATTATACAGTAAAGCGTATGGACTTTTGATGCTGCCTTTAAAACAGATTAACGCGCCGCTTGCATCGGTTGCCATCCCAACACTTAGCACCTTAGCGGATGACCCGCCCAAATATCAATCATACTACCTAAAAATGATTTCCTTTATTACTTTTATCTCAACGCCTCTAATCGTGTTTTTTATTATCTGTTCTGACGATATTATTCTATTACTTTTAGGTGAAAAATGGTTTGAAGCTGGCAAAATTTTTTCGGTATTAGGAATTGCTGCGTTAATCCAACCTCTTTATCATACCCAGGGACAGTTGCACATTTCCTCCGGACGAAGTGACAGATTTCTCAAATGGGGTATTGTTGGATCTACCATAACTATAATCGGTTTTTTTATAGGGCTTCCATTCGGCCCAATTGGTGTCGCTTTTTCTTACGCAGCTACAACATGGATAAATATCATTCCTTGCATGTGGTATGCAGGGAATTCGGCAGGCATCCGATTAAAATATATTTTATCTACTGTAGCAAAGAATTATTTAGCCGCCTTTTGCAGTATTTTTTGTTCGTATCTCCTTATATCAAAATTTACCTTTTTCGACGGCACGATTGGCAATCTTTTCTCAGGTTTTTGCTATGTCGCATCGACATACTCTGTTTTCATCTTGATTTTTTATCGTAAGCTAAAACCATTCACACAGGTTGTCGACATAACTCGTACCGTTTTATTTCCTCCCAAAATTTCAACAACCTTTGAAAAATGAAAGCGTATCTGCATGGATGAAACAGCATTTAAGGTGGCAGAGTGATTTAGGCTCAGATTCTTTTCCCCACGATATTTCAGTCGTTTTAGATCAGGGAATTAAAATAAAAAGGCTATAGGCTTTGGATTGACTCTAATCTGGCTTGCGTATTAGCATCGCTAACCAAAAAAATCATCAACACGTATGAATCCATTTGGCATTGCGTTTGAATAGTGCTCACCGCCGGTAACTTTGCATCATTAGAATCATTTATTTACGAGTGTTGGACAATACCGGAATAATTGGAATTCCGGGCAACGGTTCATTATCACAATCTATATTTTAACAATAATTGGTTTTATTCTATAATCGTGGGGCTGTTTCTGCCGACCACCCCGGATGAACCGTTTCTTTTTATCTGGCCTTAAAAAAACTATCCTTTTAATCAAGCAAAGTCATTATGAGTACTACTCAATTACAAACAAATGACAATACGGATATCAACCCGAGGACTGCGTTTATTTTCTTGTCGATGCTGGTCTTTTGCGCTTTTCTGATTCGTTTCAATGGATTAGGCGAAAGACCTATCGCAAGAGATGAGTATTATTTTGTGCAGAGTGTCCTTAATATTTTAGAAAATGGACTTCCAAAATGGGAAACCGGCGGCTACTACTACCGGGGCCTTGTATCCCAGTATTCTACCGCTGTATCCATACTCTTTTTTGGTGACACCGAATTTGCGTATCGCCTGCCTTCCGCCATCTTTGGGGTAGGCACGGTATGGATGTCATATATGCTTGGAAGACTGTTTCTTTCAAGATCGACTAGTTTAGTATTATCTTCCATATTAGCGTTCTCTTCGTGGCAAATCGAGTTTTCTCGATTTGCTCGCATGTATTCATCATTTCAATTTTTTAGTGTTTGCTTTTTTTGGGCCTTCTACAAATTCTCTTTTAATTACCAATACAAAAAAAAATACTTAGCCGTTTTGCTCGCTGGAGTCGCCATTTTAGAGCATCAAATCGGCATTCTTTTATCGGCCTTTACTTTTATCCCAATCCTAACATGGCCGTTTTCTAATTTGTCAAAAGAAATTAAATCATATGGCCCATATTTCATAGCTTGCCTTGCTGTGTTAGCAGTAGGGTACTTCCAAATATCATTCAATTTTCGCACCTTCGGTGTAACAAATCGATTACCTTTGGATTTTATCGCTTCGTCAAGTAATAGTGGATCCTCTTCAGTGTTTGGAGTACTTGTTTTCGGCGAATTTCTATTTTATTTATTAGCTTCGGCAATATCTATTTTTATGATAGTCATTTTTACACACCAAAATATACGATCGCCGCATGCGTTCAAATCTGAAAAGTTTTATTTGGTATTTTTTCTCGTAATTTCAGCTTGCAGTGCCGTCTTTCATCAATTTGCTATTTCTGGCATTCTGTTATTGATCATTGCTTTGCGTGATCATAAGATACTTATCACAAAACCGCAGGTATTCTATCTGGCAGTAGCAGCTGGCTTCACATTATTCTGGCTGCTGTCTTTATTGATACACAATATTTCGCCTGGATCAATAATTTATGACATCGATATCAGGAATTTTATTCGTTCGATAAGGCTATCATTTTTTTCATTTCCAGATCTATACCTACCTGTTTTACGTGTTTTTTCCAGAGAAATGCCGATATTGGGTCTCTTCATTTTAGTTTCAATAATTGCGCAGGTATTCTTTATCCGGCACCAACCAATCAACAGCATATTAAAAAATCCCGTGATCCTTATTTTGCTCTTTATATTAATTTTCGGACTACGGCCAACATACATACAACGAACCCGATTCAGTTACTTTATTTTCCCCTTGGCAATTTGTTTAGGAATCATGTCGTTATATCGAATTTCATATTACTTTAATTCTCTAAAGAAAAAGGGGTTTACTTTTAACTTAAGCTACTTTACCTCAATAATTATTATTTGCATATTTATTAGTAGTGGCGATTTTGATTTGCACCATGTATTCGATCCGACCGCTGATGACATTTCATACCGAACCGGAAAATATGAAAGCTATAAACATCATTGGTATCATCGATATGATTTCAGGGGTGCCGCTACAGCTTTAAACTCGACAGACATTGAGGACTGCAAAATCATAGTATCTTTTACAACGAACACGGTATCTTTCTATCTCAAGAAGCCACACGCCATTTTCTGGCCCAGGAAATCATCTAATTTTCGGGGGATCAGCCGCAATAACGGACTTACTGAGCTCTGGTCCAACATGCGCCTTTTAAGCACTACAGAAGAGCTCGAGGATTTCATTCGTGATGAGAAGTCAGTTTGCTTAGTTGTTTTGGCTAACCGAGATCCACTTAGTCTCTGGCTGGAGGAAATAGGGCCAGAGCGGATCGAAAACGTCGAAACAATAACAGCCGGACGAGATAATCGAATTAATATCATAAAAGCTGAACTTAAAACAAATTGATGGCATCTCCATATCATTGTCGTTTCATCAGGTTACTATTCTAGCTGTATAATTATTGTCTGATTTTAATCTTTAAAAATGAATCGTTCAAAACCAAATTTGTTTGTCATCGGTGCGGCCAAGGCTGGCACGACTTCTCTGTGCAGTTATTTGAGTCAGCATCCTGATATTTTTTTTCCGGTTGTAAAAGAACCACATTATTTTTCTTATCAAGAGAAATGGGAATATTCTAATGGCCCGACTGATAAAGAGCGAATAAAGCATTCTACATCTAACCTGAAAGATTATCTTGATCTTTTCAAAAATGCTCAAAATTGCGCATTTCTTGGCGACGGTTCAACTACTTACTTGGATAGTGCTCAAGCTCCGCATTCAATAAGAGATTTTGCCCCAAAAGCAAAGATTGTCGTCATCTTAAGAAATCCAGTTGATCGCGCCTTTGCAAGTTTTCTCCACCTCAGACGCGAGGGCGTCGAGAAATGTTCTAAATTCGAGGAAGCCCTTGAGCTTGAAAATTATCGAATCAACAAAAAATATAGTGTTTTGTGGCATTATACCCAAAGACAATTTACTTCAGAAAAATTAGAAAACTACTATAAAGTCTTTTCTAGAGCGCAGATCAAGGTTTTTGAATATGAATCTTGGAAGGAGGATAATTTAGGGACATTGAAAAGCATATTCGCATTTTTAGAAATTGAACCTATGGTCCCCATCGACATTACAAAAAAGCAAAATGTTGGTGCCGCCCCCAGAGTTGATGCGCTTCAACAATTTTTTACAACCGAAAGCGTTCTGAAAAATATTTCAAAGTATCTTCTTCCACAATTATTGAGAAAAAAAATTCGAAGTACGATTCAACGTATCAATTTCCATAAACCCCTCCTGAACGAGCAAACTCGCGAAAGGCTTCTTGCGCTATACGTCGATGATATCAAAAAAACTCAAGATATAGCCCAAATCAACCTCTCGCATTGGCTCATCACCAAGTGAATATTAAGCCGGGAACAAATTAACATGTCTTTAAAAAACATGATCTTCACTAAGTTATATGTTGATCTCAGCTATTTTAAGATGCCCTTGTGGTGGCGATATGAGCGCCGCCGCATGGTCCTGCCAACTAAGCTCCGGAAAGTCACCGACAGGGTTTTCCGTACCTACGAAATATGGCGGGTCAGCAACAAGATCACCCAGCGACTGGGGCCACGGTTTAAGCGCAGCCGTACGCTTTTAGAAATCGACCTTACCTATGTTTGCAGCTTGCAGTGCCAGGGTTGCAATCGTTCGATTGACAAGGCACCATCGGCGGCCAGTATCAGTTTGTCCCAGATAAATGCATTCATCGATGAAAGCGTCAGAGGCGGGCATCGCTGGGAAAGTATCAGAATACTCGGCGGCGAACCGACCCTGCACCCCGAATTCCTGCCCATCCTTAATGCCTTGCGGGATTACCGGGACACCCACCGCCCCACACTTCGCCTGACCGTCGTTTCGAACGGCCACAGTGACCGTACACAATCTATGCTTGCTAAGATACCAGACGACGTCTATGTAGAGAATACTTCCAAAACTTCCAGCATCCAGGCGGATTTCGCCCCTTTCAACAACGCACCCCGGGATTATCCTGAACACGCCCATAGCGATTTCAGGAACGGGTGCTGGGTCACGCAGGGTCTGGGAATGGGATTTACGCCGCAAGGATACTATCATTGCGCAATTGCCGGTGGTATCGACCGTGTGTTTGGGTTTAAGATCGGTCGCCGTTCGATACCCCATCCGGATGATTCGCTGCATGATCAATTTGGAGCCCTGTGCGGGCTATGCGGCCATTTCTGCATCAGCCCGCCCGAGGCAACGCCCGCGGATGGCGTCTCTCGATCTTGGCGCCAGGCTTACCAAGACTGGCACGCCAGCAATGAGGCCAACAGTTGAAAAACGAGAACTGCATACCGCTAACGTCCCTCCTTGGGGATATGGCGACAATCAAACGAGTGGGAGGGTAACCCGTATGAGTGGGAACAGAATCATCGCGATTGGCCTGGAAATGGTCGAACCGACACTGCTCGAAAGGTGGTGTGACGACGGCTTCCTGCCAACCTTGGCGTCATTGCGTCGGCAAGGCGCCTATCGAAGAATGATCAGCCCGACAGAAATATCATCCAGTAGCCCCTGGCCATCGATCAACTGCGGTGTTAATCCAGGCAAACACGGCATGATGTTTGTGCATCGGCAATTTGTCTCCGGCACTTACGGTACGACCCGGAAACGTGCCAATGACGTGGGCCGTCCGCCATTCTGGGAAAGCTTTAAAGATGTCGGCAAAACGGTTTTCACTTTAGACGTGCCGGACACCAGGATTCATGGGGTCGACGGGGTCGAAATCGTCGGCTGGGGCATGGAATACAAGACATGGAAGGTCGATTCCAATCCCAAGGGGCTTATCCAAGAAATTTTCAAGGAGTTCGGCACCCATCCCCTCGACGGCTGGTATCAAACCAAGGAATCCACCGCCGAGGCTTGGATGGATCTCAAGGAAAAATTGCTTTGGGCCACCCGCACACGAACCGCGATCATTAAAAAGATTATGCAACAGCAAACCTTCGACTTCACATTCGCCGTCTATGGTGAAACACATTTTGTCGGCCACCTTTTCTGGCACATCAATGACCCCCGACATCCCGATTACAATGCCGAATTCGAAAAAACCGTGGGCCAGCCCATTCTTGAGGTTTACCAGGAATTAGATCGCGGCCTGCAGGAAATAATGGACACCGATCCAGAGGCCGCCGTCTTCATTATCTCCAATACGGGCGTCGGTCCCAACTACAGTGGGCGCCATTTTGTGGGCGAGGTGCTCGCACGCCTGGGTTATCGTGGCTCTAAACCGAATGATGATAAACCTAAAAAAAAGAGTTGGTTGCCGGCCGGCGATGTTTTTGCGGTTCAGCGAATCGAGAATATTGTCGGCCAACGCAATATCGAAAAAATCAAATCCCTTATTCCAGAAAAAATTTGGGATACCACGACACGTAAAATTTTAAACATGGGCTCGGACTGGAAAGACAGTCTGGCCTTTGACATCCCGGGCGACAATACCGGGACGATTCGCATCAACCTTAAAGGACGCGAACCCAAAGGCAAGGTCGATCCCGCCGATTACGATCGCCTGTGCCAGGAAATCGCCGAGGCCTTTTCAGCGCTCACCAATCCGGAATCAGGCCAACCGGTGGTTAGCGAAGTGGTATTTCCCCATAAAAAGTATCCAGGCGACCACATGGACGATCTGCCCGATCTGGTGATCAAGTGGACGGATGATGCGTTCATCGATGCGATGACTTCGCCCCAAACCGGCGAAATTCGTATGGACAACCTGCCGGATGCTCGCACCGGCGCCCACAAGGATTATGGATTCATCCTGGCTGCGGGCCGGGGTATTCGACACGTCGATGGGGTAAGAGAGAATCTTCGTTTGGCGACTACGGAAGATGTGGCCCCAACAATCTTGCAATACATGGGATTTCCAGTACCGGCCGACATGGACGGAAAGCCCCTCGAGGATATTTTTTCTCAGCACGAGGATGCCAAATGAAAGTCGCGATTATCGGCTGTGGATTCGTTGCACCAGCCCACGCGGGATGTTTAAAGCATGTTCCCGACTTGGACATCGTGGGGGTGGCCGACGTGTCCATGGCAGCGGCGCAACAACTGGCGGCGCAATTTAATATCCCCGCCCATTTCAATGACTATCGCGAGTTGATCGACAAAATGCGGCCGGACGTTGTTCATATTCTGACGCCACCCCAGACCCACGCCGCAATTGCCAGTGAGACCATGAAGGCCGGCTGCCACGTACTGCTAGAAAAACCCATGGCGCCGAATGCCGAAGAGGCCGAAAAAATTCTGGCCGTCGCGCGCGAAACCGGCGTTTCACTGAGCCTTTGTCACAATTTTCTGTTCATCCCCTGTGTCATAGCCGCCCGAAATTTGCTTGCCCGGGGGGAATTGGGGGAGTTGATTTCCGTGGATGTGAGTTGGCGGCCGGCATCAAGGGGGCTAAACATGCCATGGACGCGGAGCCTTCCCGGTGGCGCCATGCATGAAATTCTGCCCCATCCCGTCTACCTGCAGAGAGCATTTGTGGGCGACTTGGTGGATATCGCCGGTGTGGCATGGACTGGCGGTGATCGTTTCGGTCCATCCTGCGAGGTTCGTGTTCTTCTGACGGCGCGGTCCGGAACCGTACAACTCGAAGTTTCACCCCGTTCGGAGCCCAAGCAGATCATGCTGCGCCTTCAAGGCAGCAAAGCGTCCCTCTACGCGGATATCAGTGCCAATACGCTGGTCAAGGTCAGGAAATTAGGGACAGGCAAATTGGCCAAAGCCTTGATGAACATTGACCAAGCGCTTCAATTGGTGAGCGGAACGATCGGCAGTGCTCTGACGATTATGCGCGGCGGCATATCCAACGGCCATTTACCGCTCATCCAATCATTCTACCAGCATCTTCGTGATGGTGATGGCACGCCACCACCGGCAAGCGGCGAAGACGGGCTTGCTACGGTTGCGATCCTCGATGAAATCTGGCGTCATTGAGACTCACGCGACGCTTGGGAATTAACCGAACTTATTTTCCAAACCATCTCCTTACCAATTAAAAGCGCCCCATGTATTTCAATTCTTTTCAATTTTTTATTTTCTTCATTGTGGTCTACAGTCTATACCTCTTGATGGACCACAAAAAACAGAACCGGATGTTACTGGTTGCCAGCTATGTTTTTTATGGCTCCTGGGACTGGCGTTTTCTTTCCCTGATCATCATTTCAACCGTTGTCGATTATCTTTGTGGTATCCGAATCGAAAACGAGCCCAATTCCAAACGACGTAAACTTTTTTTGATCATCAGTATATCCTGCAATTTAGGGATTCTAGGGCTGTTTAAATATTACGATTTTTTCACAGACAACCTGGTCGAATTCGTCAATCTTTTTGGATTTAAAATCGATCCTCTCTTTCTGAATCTGACGCTGCCTGTCGGCATATCCTTCTACACGTTTCAAACGATGAGCTATACCATCGATATCTATCGTGGGCAGATGCGGGCCACCCGCCAATTTCTTGATTTTGCCCTCTACGTCGCCTTTTTCCCGCAATTGGTGGCCGGTCCGATTGAACGCGCCCGGAGGCTATTGCCCCAGATCTTGCAGCCGCGGAAGATAACGCTCGACAATTTTTATGAAGGATCATTCTTGATTTTCTGGGGGCTTTTTCAGAAAGCATTTATAGCGGACAACCTTGCCAAAATCGTTGACCCCGTTTTCGGTGCCCCTGGCCCATACAACGGCATGCTTGTGCTTATAGCCCTTTACGCATTTGCATTCCAAATTTTCTGCGATTTTGCCGGTTATTCCAATATCGCGCGCGGGCTTAGCAAATGCATGGGCATCGACATCATGGTTAATTTCAATAACCCGTATTTTGCCCACAACCCCAGTGATTTCTGGCGTCGCTGGCATATCAGCCTTTCAACCTGGCTTCGAGACTACCTGTATATTCCACTGGGTGGCAACAGGAAAGGGATCTTCACGACATATCGCAACCTTGCCATCACGATGCTGCTCGGTGGGTTGTGGCATGGCGCCGCCGGTACCTTCGTCATCTGGGGTGCCTACCAGGGCGCTCTCCTGATTCTGCATCGACTGTTTAGACCATTCTTTAATTACATCGACAGGGTTCACCACGTCGTAACGCGCCCAGGCTGGAATGCCATAAAAACAATCGTTTTTTTTCATTTTGTCATCATTGGCTGGTTGTTCTTCCGCGCCAGATCGCTTCAACAAGCAATGGATATGCTGGGCGGTCTGGTCTGGCATTTGGAATGGGCTGGCGACTTAAGACTGGCATTTTTATTCCAGCAATTGATTTTTTTCACTTCTCTGTTGCTTGTGATTCAATGGTTTCAATACAAAAAAGACGACTTGTTGATCGTCTACCGATCCCACCCCGTAATAAAGGCGGCCTTTTACAGTCTTGCCGGTCTGTTGTTAATTATCTTTGGAGTATCTGATGGCAACGAGTTCATCTACTTTCAGTTTTAAACGGCTCCCGTGGGCGTGCATCACGTCAATTCTCGTGATCATGCTAATTAGTGCAGCATTTGCGAACAGTCTGGCATTCCAACGGTTCTTTTTCTTGTTCAGCGAACCCAGCAAAAGCGATCCTTATCGGCTGCATTACTTACTTAACGAGGCGAAAAACCATAATGGCAAAAAAATCTTTTTAGTCGGCACCAGCCAGTCTCGAGAAGGTATTGATGTACGCCGCTTAAATCAAGAGTTCAGAAATTTTGGCGTAACCGTCTATAATTTTGGTGTCGCCGCCTACAGTGCGATTGACTTTTATATGCATGTCGATCATCTGATTGAGGCCAATCCAACCCTGATTGTCTACATGCCGTATGCCGGCAATTTTTACTTGGATTACGATTTCAAGCGACTGAAATACAATTACAACCCCCGGGTCATTCCTCTCTTACAAGAGAAATTAGGCAAGGAAATACTGTTTCAGAAGATAAGATACTTCTTTGATGCTTATTTATCAGATTACTTTTCGCTATATAAATTTCGCGTCGAACTACGGCCTGTTTTACCGAACTTCGCCAAATACCTGACAGCGAATCTGGGAAAAAAACCTCAGGTCAAATATTTTCACTATTCTGAACCTTTTGCCGCGTCTTATTTTCAGAATCAAATCAAGAAATACCGGGGCCGCAAATTCTACTTTTCTGAATTCACGCCTGTTGAAAAAAGGGCTTTCGAAAAATCCGTCGAACGCATTCAAAAGGCTGGCAAAGAACTTTTGATTATCGACGGGCCGGTCAATCCCAAAATCGAGGCCGTCTACGAAAACGGTGTCGAGCATTCTTATACACACTTCATTCAGAATTTTTCTTCAAGGCATAGCATCCCTCTCATCGAACGTCGCAACCAACCCGATTTCGATGAGAACGATTTCATCGACTTTACACACTTAAACGCCGAAGGTCGCCTTCGACTGACCCAGTTTTTGGGCGATTACTTGAAATCGAATTACCACGCCCTTTTTCAGGAAAATCCGATATGACCACTTCTCCCGGCAAAAAAATCCTCGTGCTGTCATACGAATACCCCCCCTTGGGAGGCGGTGGGGCCAAGGTCGTCGCAGGGATTGCCAAAGAGATGACCAAGTGCGGATATCAATTCGATATCGTTACCATGTGGTATCGCGGGTTGCCCTTTAGAGAATGCCAAAATGGTATAACGATTTATCGGGTCCCCTGCATTCGGCTGAATCAATCCGTTTGCTATTTTCCCGAAATGATTCCCTATTTGATTATGGCGTTACCCATCGTCTTGTTCCTCAGCCTGAAAAATCGATACATACTGAATCATACGCATTTTATTTTTCCAGATGGTATTCTGTCGACGATCATAAAATTTATCACCAAACTGCCCCTGGTCGTCACGGCCCATGGCTCAGACGTACCCGGTTACAACCCCGATCGGTTCAAAGCACTGCATCGATATTTATTACCATTCTGGAAATTTATAACCAATCGCATCGATACCATCATCTGCCCAAGTAGCGTGATCGCCGATTTAATCACCTTGAGCAATAATAATGCCTCGACCCTGGTCATCCCCAACGGCATCGACATTACACGATTCAACCCCAACCGTGCCAAAGAAGATAAGGCCTTGTGTGTCACCCGCATTTTTGCGCGAAAAGGTGTCCAATACTTTCTGCGAGCGCATCACGAACTGAAACCGGCGTACGAAGTCAACATTGTCGGGAATGGCCCCTATCTTGAAAACCTGCAAAACCTTGTCGACCAACATCGCATAAAGGCCAATTTGTTAGGATTTATTGAAAATAAGAGTTCCAAATTGGCAAATCTCTATGAAACATCTTCTATTTTCCTTTTTCCTTCCGAAGCTGAGAATTTTCCCATTTGTCTTTTGGAAGCCATGGTGGCAGGCTTGGCCATCGTGACCACCCGCAATACCGGCTGCGAGGAAGTGGTCGGGGATTGTGCATTGCTGGTCACCCCCAAAAGTGTCGCCGAAATAAAAGACGCGTATCGCCAGCTCGTCGAGGACAAAAAGCTCTGTCAATCCTTGGGGCGGAAGGCACGCCAGCGTGTTGTCGATCAGTTTAGCTGGGATCGCGTCCGTAGGGATACTGATAAGCTCTACCAAAAAATTGGCCGACACAGTCGTTCAGATGCGCCTTCGTCATAACGTGGGCGATCGTCGAAGCAGTGCTACCTTCGCACCTTTCTCCGAGCAATCCTTGCCTTCCTTAAAATGCGCCTTAAATTTTTCAGTGATTTCAATAGTGATTTAGATGAGGGCCGAGCTGGAACGCTGTATGCCGACAAACATGGTCGCCCACAACATTCTGGACAGGTCAACCCCAAATCAGAAAAGAATGAAACCGGCGGCGTAGTGGACCGAGGGGGGCCCTGATGAAAAAGCAGGAAGGGTTTGGCATTGTCGTACTCAACTACAACAAGAAAAACGACCTCCTCCTATGTTTAGAGAGCGTCTATGCCTCGCGCCATAACAACCTCAGTGTCGTCGTCGTCGACAACAACTCCTCGGATGGCTCCGCCGATGCCGTTGCTCGTCATTACCCTCAAACCCCGCTTATTCGCAATCCCATCAACAGCGGCGTGGCGGGAGGGCGCAACATCGGCTGGGCCTATGCCCTTCAGCATTTTGATTTTGAATACATTATATTTCTGGATGATGATACCGAGGTCTCTCCGGACTATTTTAATAAACTGGCCAAGATCTATCGCGAAAAGCCGGATGTCGGCATCGTGACAGGCAAATCCTATCTCAACTGGCATTCGCAGACTTTCTGTTCGGTCGGCATTTCGGTCAACTTATATACCGGCATCATTTATGACCTTGGCGCCGGACTCAAGGACAGCGGCCAACACGACGCCGATAGCTATCGCGACGCCTGCGGAGGATTTGCTTATTCAGCGCGCAAGGATTTATTTGCAAAACTCAATGCTTTTGACGAATCCTTCAGCCCTTATGGCTGGGAAGATGTCGATTTCTGCCTCAGGGCTTACAAAGCCGGTTACAGGACTTATTACGTTGCCGATGCCATTGTGGTACACAAAGGTACTAAAGCTGGCCGAAGTCCTGTGCCTGAGTACGAACGCTACAAAATCAAAAACTACCTTTTGTTGCTAAAAAATCATACCAATTTGGCGCAAAAGCTCAGCTGCTGTGTTTGCATTCCCATGAAAGGTTTGTACATCATTTATAAAATGATTTCGAGTGGACATGCTCACGTAATTCTATCGCAATTTAGAGGCTTTTTTGAAGGCATCCTTCGGAAAGCCACGCATAAATCCTAACCCGACCACAGAACATCTCGGAGGCTGTCAGCAATGAAAAATAACCGGATATTAGCCATTGGACTCGAAGCGGCCGAACCTACGCTTTTGGAAAAATGGGTTCGTGAAAACCATTTGCCCAATATCGCCAAACTTCTTCAAGAAGGCAGCTATAGTCGCATGTTGTCGCCGGCTGAAGTTTCTAGTGGTGCCACATGGTCTTCAATCAACTGCGGGGTAACGCCCGGTAAGCATGGCATGGGCTTCTGTCACCGACAGTATCTAAACGGCACCTATCAAACGCGCAAAAAACGCGCAGACGAGGTTAATCGCAAACCATTCTGGGTGCAATTGAATCAACAGGGAAAATCAATTGCCGTGATGGACGTCCCCGAGACGAAGCCCGAAAATGTCAACGGTGTCGAGTTGGTCGGCTGGGGATTGGAGTATGAGGCCTGGCACACATCCTCGACACCCAAAAAATTAATCGGTCAGATTGGTGAAGAGTATGGGATGCATCCACTCAAAGGTTGGTATCAGACCAAACCAACCAATAGGAACGAATGGAAAAATATCGTCGATCGGTTAAAGGATGCGACCAAACGAAGGACCGCGATCTGGGAGAAAATTCTCAAACAACAAAAGTATGACTTCTCACTCGTCGCTTTTGCCGAAACCCATTTCGGAGGTCATTTGTTTTGGCACATCAATGACAAAAACCATCCGGAATATGACCCTGAACTCGAGGATTTCCTCGGCAATCCGCAATTGGATATCTTCCGGTTGTGCGATGAAGCCATCGGTCGGTTTCGTGCGATTGACCCCGACGCCATCGTAACAGTTTTTGCCAATACCGGCATGGGGCCTAATTACAGTGCCAGACATTTTGTCGCCCCGGTTCTTAAAAAGCTGGGTTACTATTCGGAAGATGTAAATAAGAACAAAGGCCTGAATAAATTTAAACCTGCGTCCGATGTTTATGCCGTTGAACGGATTGAAAAGCTGATTGGTACCGGCACCATTATGTTCATCAAAAATCTCGTGCCCGAAAAATTCTGGGATACGTGGACCCGCCGGTACCTCAGTATGGGATCGACCTGGAAAAAAAGCCGCGCCTTCGATATCCCCGGCGATAATACGGGTACCGTACGCATCAATCTTCAAGGGCGTGAACCTGAAGGCTTGGTACCACCTGAGGACTATGGCGCTCTTTGCGATGAAATTGCCGACGCTTTCATGGCCCTCACGAATCCTGACAACGGAGAGCGTCTGGTCCAAGATGTTATTCGCGTCAGAGAAAAATACGCGGGTGACGGCAACCAAGACCTGCCCGACCTTCTGGTTAAATGGGTCGAAGGAAAACCGATCACAAAGGTTTACTCGGAGCGCGTCGGTCTGATCGAACGCGACCACCTGCCCGACAAGCGGACCGGGGCACATAAAGACTATGGTTTCTTTATCATATCCGGAAACGGCATCCAGAAACAGGGTCAGTTCAATCGTCCGATTCACAACTGGGATGTGGCACCGACCCTGTTATACCTTCTGGATGAAATGATCCCCGACGATATGGATGGTGCTCCGATGACAGATATCATTGATAAAGACTTTATTAAGAGCCACCCAATCCGGCAGCGTGACGGACGCATCGCGGCATAGAATGATTCAATGACATTTTGAAAATGAAGTAATCTCCAAGAACTGATTTTTTCCTTGAATGGAAACCGCCACGCCTGAATGAAACAAGGTCAGTGGCTATCGGTTTGGTCGTCCGTTATTATAAAATTAACCCCCTCTCTAATTGACCTCTTATCTCGATAAGAACTCTTACAAAGGACGGCAAAACCTATGGAAGGCGGCCAAATCGATTAAAACCAATTGCCTATCGTAATAAACAATAAACACGTGCGTGTTAATGTCGCCGGCTAAAGCTCGATGACTGTTCACATCATTGAAAATAATCTTCGTGAAAACCTGGGGCATTTTTTGAATACCTCAATCGGGATGGGGATCGCTGCCCGCAATACTGGGGCGAACGTCAATACCTATGCCAATGTACGAGCCTCCAGGGCGGTTTTGACCAAATGCGAAGCCACCCCCTTATTCAGACATCTGTCGTGGAAAGGAGTGAATGCCAGGGACCCACGCGCCTCGATGAAATTTTTCGGTGAGGCCTTTTTCCGCGATTGTCAGGGCATGGCGCCGATCGTTTCCGAAGATCTGATTATTGTCAGCACGGCGCTTCAAAACCAAATTTATGGTATCGCCAGATTCCTTAAAACATTTGCACCCACTCAAAAACCTCGCGTGGCGATTAATTTCCACAAACAAGTTTTGGCCGGCAACCCCCAATGCCGTGATACATACATCGAGGCTTTCGACATGCTGACCCGCGCAACCGATAAAGCGAAAGTCGTTCTCACCGGCGCAACCGACGGAATCGTCGAGGAACTATCAATGCTTGCGCGAGGGCTTCGAGCCGAATTGGCACCACTTCCCATGTATTACGGTAACCGTCGACCGCTGCCTAAAACAGCGAATGAAAAATCACCGGTCATCGCCTTTTTAGGACGTTCATTGCGACGAAAAGGTGCACAAGGCATTTCAAAACTGGTCAGACAACTGCACAGGTCAGCCCCAAGGCTCCGTTTCATTGTCCAGGCCACACTTAAGGCACCCGCTTCATTCTTTTTGATATTCAAACCTTATGTAAAGCTACGCCTGGGCGGATTGTCTCCCTCAGCCTACTTCGCAAACCTTTTGGCCGCCGATATATTCCTTTTCCCATATTCGACGGCGGCCTATGCCCGACGCCCATCGGGGATTTTTGCCGACTGCGCCGCCTATGCAGGCATATCGGTTGTGCCCGATGGCACCTGGCTGGCCTGCCAGATCAAGGCAAAGAAAGCGGCCGGGTGGATATACGCCCCCCATCAGGAAGGCAGCCTCAATAAAGCCGTCATGGCCGCCCTTGACAATCAAAGCCAGTTGCAAGAACTGGCCAACGCATGTGGCTCCTATTGGTGGGACCACCAAAGCGCCGAGGCCTACGTGCGACAGGTCCTGAAAACACTATACAACCCTTAGGGACATCCAGTCGGCATGGATTTGACAAGATTTTCCATCAAGCACCTTCTTTCGAAACCCAAGAAGCCGATCAAGGTATTTTGCGTCGGCACCCTCAAAACCGGCACAACCAGCTTAAGTTCAGCCTTAAAGCACCTCGGTTACAATCATAGCCACAAGGGAAGAGGTTTCTTGCTCAAATGCGTCGAAAGGGGACAATTGACGCCAATATACAATTGGGTCAAGCGTTACGACAGCTTTGACGACTGGCCTTGGCCTTTGATCTATCCGGAAATGGATGAGCGCTACCCCGGCAGCAAATTCATTCTAACTACCCGCGTCAATGGAGAAAAATGGCTGACCAGCATTAAAAAGCATGCCGACTTCACTGGCCCAACAAACGGAAGAAAATTATTTTTCGGCCACGAAATGCCACACGGCAACGAAAAACAATATCTAAGCCGCTACCAGGCCCACAACCAAAAAATTAGAGATTATTTCAAAAATCGATCCGGCCGTCTACTTGAGGTCTGTTGGGAAAGAGGGGATGGATGGGAGAAATTGTCTAACTTTTTAGATGAGCCGTGCTGCCCGAACATAAACTTCCCTCAAATCAACACTTCAAACAATCGCATCAACAAATAAATCGACACGTTCGTATTATTCGCCTCATCGGTCTAAACGGGAAAAGGTATTGAGAAACCCCATATCTTTCCTTAAAGCGCTAGAGGGATTTTCGCGTTGCTGGGATGTGGTCCAAATAAATCTTAGAATGTTGATTGGGCCCCAATGATTAAAGCATGTATTCTCAAATATATCATGTATTTTCAAATATATATCGAGTTAAATGCTCTAAATCGAAATCCTTCTTAGATTACCCCTTACGATTTTATCGAATTTGAAACATTTTGCATGGTATTTGCAAACATAATTCAAATTCAGATGATTTCATTATTCAATGAATGATTGGCGCCCAACCCTGGATTGGAAATATAGGCTTTATAGTTTCAATATTGATAATCATTACAATCAATACGGTGCCGCCATTTTAGAGTTACAGCTTATTTTCAAGATGCGCGATCGAATCTTAATCTGGAAATGATTTTCATAAACCTGGATAAACTCTGCAATTTTTTGCATAGGCATTAGTATGCGCCATCAAACTAAAATATCTTTAATCGCAATTATTACAATACTTTTAATCAGTTTTTCAGGCCTTGGCCTCGGATCGACCGATGCCCAAGTTAAAATAATGCCATTAGGTGATTCGAATACACGCGGTTTCAATGGTGAAACTTATCGTACGTTCCTGAGGCAGCGGTTAATTACCGAAGCATCTATAAATGTCGATTATGTTGGAACGGGGCCTGACGTCGCCGGAGCGCATGGTCCAGGTCCGGGTTGGAACACCCCTTATTCGCCTGAAACGATCGCGGCACTTGATAGTGATCTCGAACATGAAGGCTGGGGTGGATACCATATTGATGATATACAGTTCAATATAAATGCGTGGCTCAATTCCAGCCCGCCCGACTTGATCATCCTGATGATCGGATCCAACGATCTTACCGTCGGGGGGTATGAGAATGAGCATGATGCTTTAGATAGTCTGATCCAGACCATCCTAACCCAATCCCCGACTGTCGACTTGATTGTAGCCTCGATTCCCCCGATGGCCGGTTCTCTTTTGTCGCAGGACCCATACGTACAGTTATACAACAGCTATATTCCTGGAATTGTACAAGATTACGCCGACCAGGGCTATTCTGTATATTTTGCTGATATATACGCCGCCTTAGACCCCGGTCTCCATTTGTTAGACGGCCTGCATGCGACCGCTTTGGGCTATGAATTGATCGCCGATGCGTTGTATGAGGTTATTGTCCAGGTTCAATCCGGCAATCTTCCACCGACAATTTCGATTACGGCTCCCGAAGAACGAGACAGCTTTGAAGCAAATTCAGATATACTCATAGCGGCAGATGCGATGGATCCGGATGGTTCGATTGCATCCGTCGCATTCTACGCCAATGGCTCGCTCATTGGCGAAAGCAACACGGCGCCCTTCGAGATTTTGTGGCCAAACGCCCCGATGGGGGCGTATGACCTTTCAGCGATCGCACGCGACAATCAAGGTTTCGAAACGCACTCGACGCCGGTATGGATCACTATCGGTGACATCCCTCCGCGTGCTAGGTTGATCGTTGGCAGCACGGTCTTGAACAGCGGTGACCAATCGATTAAAAACCGGTTGGAATCATTAGGCTACGATGTTTTTATTCGAGAAGACGATGTTGTTGGTGCTTCCGACGCTGACGAAATGCATCTGGTGATCGTTTCCTCCACCGTAACCTCCACAAAAGTGGGCGCCACTTTCAAGGATGCGCCGGTCGGTGTAATTGTCTGCGAAGGGTTTTTATATGACGATTCAGGTTTTACCGGCCCAACAGCCCGGTCGGATTATGGCACCCTGAAAAACCAGACCGCGATTGCCATCGTCGACAGCACGCATCCGCTGGCGGCCGGGCTCAGCGGCATCGTCACGGTGGTCGACAATGACGAGGGCTTTTTCAGCTGGGGATTGACCGGCGGGGCGGCCGCCGTGGTGGGCGAGCTGACCGCCGATCCTTTTGCCGACGCCATCTTCGCCTATGAGCAGGGTCAAAACATGGCTGGCGGCGACATTGCCGCACAGCGCCGTGTCGGCCTCTTCCTGGGTGACTTCACGGCTGCCCATTTTACAGCCCAGGGATGGCAGATCTTCGAGGCCGCCGTCCAGTGGGCGACCGGCGGCAGTGGTGGGAACCAGGCGCCGAGCGTAAACGCCGGAAGCGATCAGGACGTTATTTCGGTCGTGCTGCCGGCCCAAACGACGCTTTCAGGCACGGCCTCGGACGATGGCTTGCCCGAAGGCAGCCAGCTCACCACCGAGTGGAGCAGCACGGATACCGGTGTATCGATCGCAACGCCGTCAGC
>JAAUYG010049776.1_pt1 | contig 19266 bp, 20 predicted proteins | sample 7278091 | NCBI WGS metagenome assembly JAAUYG01 (sample SAMN14350201, study PRJNA611818) | marine sediment metagenome | isolation source: surface marine sediment (0.6m) | place: French Polynesia: Moorea | collected 2018-08
CTCATGATTTTTTGCCAGCACGCTTCAAATTGTGGAGAAAAGCGATCGCCTTGGATAACTTGCTGAGGTAATAATTCTGCTTCGCCATTATTCCATACCAGCTTTTTGCCTAACTGAAACCAGTGAGCGAGATAAGTTTTAACTTGTGTTGTTGATGCCATATAGTTTAGTCCCCATTGTTGAAAACTCTCAAAATGTAGGTTACCGAAGAAAAGATCTTAAATTGAGTTTAGTTGATGAATCGAAAGATAAGATATCTAATTTGAATTAGCTTGTTCTACTATTAACACTTACCTGTCTATCACCAAAAAAGGTAAGAGTTTTCCAAGCTATTTAGTAACTTCACTTCTAATCATAAATAGTTAATAGATATGGAAGAGGAATTTATAATCTAGATTTTATATTTACTCAAAGGTTCACCCAAAAGACTAAGATTGAGGACATGACCTCCAGCTACCAAATATGTTGTATCAGCAATACTACTAATTTGCCTGGATAAATAACCCAGGCGATCGCGAAATAGTCGCCCCATCGGGTAAGCAGGGACAATACCCCATCCCGTCTCTTCTCCTACCAAAATAACTTCAGCCTTTGTTTTTTGTAGGCTAGACAAAAGGCGATCGCCGAGCTCCTTCCACTCTACTTGCTCTAAATCTAAAAAATTTGCTACCCATGTGCCTAAAGAATCAATTAATAAACATTCTGATTGGAGAGCTTTTTCAATACTTGAAGATAACTGTTCGGATACTATTAAAGTCTGCCAATTTTGTGGTCTTCTTAGCTGATGTTTAGTAATTCTGGCTTGCCATTCTCGATCAGTAGGCTCAATTTTGGCTGTGGCAACATAAATCACTGATTTATTGGTTTTAGCTGCCAGCATTTCCGCAAATTCACTTTTTCCTGAACGAGACGCCCCAGTAACCAGAATAATTTTTTTAATATTTAACATCTAAAATTACTAAAATTGAGCCGCTCATTATGACTTTAACTAAAATTTGAGTTTACCAGCATATTTAAGATGGCAAAAATTATATATGAGTGTCAACTACATAAAATTATAAGAAAATAATTAAAGCTATAAAACTAGATGGATAACATTTTTGAATAACAAAAGTCAAGATTATTATTTGACGATTTTGATTAAATTATTATTTTAAATAACTCTCAAGTTTGATTTTCAGGGAAAGTGACCAATAAGATAAGATAATCTTGTAAAAAAAAAGTTAATTGTAACGTCGGACTAATATAATTTAAAATAAATTGTACGACATTATAAAAAAAAACTAATTGTCCAAATAAATTGTGACAACAGAGAAAATTAACGGTATATTTCTTATAATGTCAAATAAGACTAAATAATCTTATTTTTTATTTGACAAAAAAAATTGGAGGAAAATTTAAAATTAAGATGAGTGAAACGGCTACAGCCCCATTAACAGGAAAAGCTTTACTTCAAAAAGTTAAAGAGCTATCTCATTTACCTAGACGTGAAACAGCAAAAAAATGTGGATATTATACAACCACTAAGGAAAAACAAACGCGGGTAAATTTAACTGATTTTTATGACGCAGTACTTGCTGCCAAGGGAGTTCCTCTTGACCCAGAAGGAGCAAAAGATGGTCGTGGACGTGAACCTACTTATCGAGTAAGTGTTCATAAAAATGGTCAAATTGTTATTGGTTCTACATATACTCAAGCAATGGGATTGAAGGAAGGAGACAAGTTTGAAATCAAGCTAGGTTACAAACATATTCATCTCAAACAAATTGATGGTGAAGAAAATGGTGCAGCGGAAAATTAATCATCTTTAAAATAGATTTTCTGATTAGAATCGCCTTTGTCAGCGAGGGCGATGTACTGTTATCCTCATTACTCAAGATGTTAGATACATCCTGGTTAAAAGTATTGGCTTTTTTTGGAGTATGGGCTGTTATCTGGCTGCCAATCGCATTTGTTGTATCTCGACTAGTCGGCTGGCAACTAAATCAAACCTTAATACCAAAGCAAAAACTAATTTTATTAGCATCTCTTTACATTCTTACTCCTCTAATTGTGGAGTGGAAAATTAAAGTAGAAAATTTATCTTTTGCCGATCTTGGTTTAAAATTGCAGCCCAGTATTCTGATATCGATAATAATAGGACTATTTCTTAGTCTAGCTAGTCTAACAATTGTTTTTACCTTAGAATCTGTCTTTAGCCTAGTAAGTTGGCATTGGCAGAATAGTAAGCATTTATTACCTTTACTTGTGCCTATTCTCTGCTTAAGTTTAGTAGTGAGTCTGGTTGAAGAATTGGTATTTCGCGGCTATACCTTCAGTACATTGTTAATTGATTATCCCTACTGGGTTGCTGCTACAGTTTCCAGTATTATTTTTGCCTTACTACATTTAATATGGGAAAGAAAAGAAACACTTCCCCAGATTCCTGGATTATGGCTTATGGGAATAGTTTTAGTCGAAGCAAGACTAGTGGATGAAGGTAGTCTCGGTTTAGCCTGGGGACTTCATGCAGGATGGATCTGGGGCTTAACTTGCATAGACTCAGCACAACTAATAACTTATACCCCAGATAATAAGTGGTTTACAGGAATCAATCAGCAACCCCTAGCAGGAATAGCAGGGATTTTTTGTTTAGTGTTCACCGCTATAGCCTTATGGTTTATGAAAGGAAAGTTACTTATTGCTTAATGATGTGGAATTGGCCAATTGTGGTAAGACAATCTGACAAGGATCATTTATTCCCTCGGGTGCTTTTCCTTTAATAATTTTGTTGACATCTCCATGAGTAATGAGAGATTCTTGACCTAATAAACCGTAATAAAGTGTGTAAAAAGCTAATTTTTTAGTTTCACTGAATACTTGTTTGCGAGCAGCTTCATATTTCCACCATTGGAGAGCTGCTATTTCAGGTGAACTAGGAGTAGAGTAGGCAGCAATTTCGACCTCTTTCCCTAATACTTTTTGAAAACTCCATATTCCTCGTCGCAAATGATAACGATCTGAAACCAAGACAATTTTGGCAACAGGACGTTTAATTTCTTCAAGTTTTCGTTGAAATGCCTGTGCTTCATTGAAGGTACTTCTGACTAATTCACCACAGTATAAATTATCATTGGGTATATCATATTTAGCAAATATACTTCGATATGATTCTAAATCCGATAATGTCTCATCAACTCCTGCCGCATAGTAAATAGCATTCACATTGCCTGTTTTAAATAATTTAATTAAGCTTTCCAGACGTTCCTCACTTCCTGATAACAAAACAGACATATCTCCAGTGGGATTATTGTCCCCAGCGGCAAGCCATTTACCGTAGCTAATGAAGATCGGTTTCCATGAAACACTTGCAATGAATAATAGGCTTAAAAGAGAGAAAACTGATATTTTGTATTTCTTAGGTATTTGGACAAAAAAGTTTTTCATTAATAAATATTAAATAGTCTGATTGGATAGTATGTAGTAGATAGTAAAAAAATAATCAAGATCTTAGGCTTGAGATATCAATGCTATTTGAGCCATAACAATTTTTGGCTCTTGAGTGAGGAAAACTCATAGCTAGCAAAAAAAATCGCTACTAGTAAATTTTCATTTAGATGAAGCTACTTCTCTATACCAAAACCTCTGCTAATTGCTGGGAAAGATTGATAATTCTACCGCAACTTTCAGCGTGCCAAATTTTTAGTTTATCGTTAATATTACCTGCAACTAGAGGTCCCATTAAATAGAAATTTTTATTAACCTCAAAATTTTCATTCATTTCAAAGCCACACTTAGAATCATTGGGAGTACAAATTCCTTGTTGAATTAAGTTATCGATCAACGGTGAAGATGATTTAGTTAAATCTTGGAATCCAGCACAATTGATTACAATTGCAATGGGACTAGTAAGCACTTCTTTTAGTTCACCATCAGAGGAAAAGAATTCAAACCCCGCTCTTCCTGATGCTAAAGGTATAGTTCTAACAAATTTACCTTTGATAAACTCTAGTTTCTCTTCGAAAATTAGTTTTTCAACTACGTTGAGATAATCAGATCCAGCACGTCTTTGATATTTACCAATTTCAACCCCATATTTGGTCACAAATAGTTTTTGTTCAGCAAAACTGAGTTGATTAAGAGCATTAATTACACCTTGGGAGATCACACCATAGGTACTGCCAACGGTTTCATTTTGCTCTATGGCAGATTTTACATCCTGTTTAACTGCCTCTAAAATTTGCTTTGCAGTAAAGTATTGAGTTTGAACTAAAGATGTCAAATGCTGAGGAATATAAGTTGTAGGAGTAGATTGATTGCAAATGCGGTGAGGAAACTGGGCATTTGGTGAGATCACAATAAATTTCCTAATCAAATCTTTAGCTTCTGGGACATTGTTAAGACTGTAGAGTGTCTCTAGCGCACTAGCATTAGAACCAATAATCAAGACATTGTTAGCATGAGTGTGATTAGATTGTCTCAAAAACTGAAAAATGCGATTAAGATTGTTATCCTGACCAGGCTCGTACATATTCGCTATGAAACAAACATCATTGTTGTCAACTTTGGTTCTTGCTGAAGCCTCAAATTGATTAAGAAAACCACTTTTATTGGGTGGACTACCAATAGCCAAAATTACTTTTTGTCCTAAGAGAAAATAATTATCTTTTGTCCCGACAGAATATTCAACTTGATAAATATCATCAACCTTTTGTATATTGACTACATCTGCACTAAAAAGATGGCACTGTAAATATTCTTGTTCCTGAGCTTCTTGTAAAAGTTTTTCAACACGGTCTTTTATATACAAGCCAAATAGATATCGAGGAATAAATAGATCGTCCCAATCACCTTGAAGTATTGCCTCTTGATAAGATTTGAGCCATTGGCTAGATAAGACACCATTTCTTTGTTCTAATGTATAAAATATTGAGGTATAGTTTTCGGTTAGCCAATTGATAAATAATTCGCGCTCAGGTTGGGGTAAAAACTCTTTGAGGGCTGTAATAATTAAAGACTGTTTTCCCGATCTACTACCATAGGGAATTCCCGCCCAAAATTCACCAGACTTATCTATTACTGCGATTTGGATAGGTTGAGCGGGCAGTTGTTTTTTTAACTGTGAAATATAGTTAATTAAAGTGTAAGAACAAGAAATTCCTGAACCAATAATAATAATATTGTATCTCTTTGGCTCAGATATAGATAGTTTATCTAACTGATTAGTTTGAGAGTTACTTTTGTTTTTAGTATTTTTAATATTTGAATTTAAATGTTGCATATTAACTGCAATTATTAGATATCGCTGATTATTCTAAAAAGAATATATGCTTGCGAAATTATTTTATTCTATATTTTTACAATAAATTTAGTGACTTTTAAAGATTAAAAGATAGATGGTCTAAAAATTTAAATAACCTGTTTTAATAAATACATAAAATAGCACTATTTAAAACAAAACTGCCCTAATGTGATTGAGCTTAATTTAATCTTTTTCCAGCTTAGTTTAGTGCATTTTTATACAGACTTAATGAAAATCAAAATAAAAAAATAAACCATTTGAAATATTATATATTATTTAGTGTATTAAATTTGCTTTTAAATTCTTTTAAATTATGTTAATAGTCGATTTTGAGCAATAGAAATTATAGTCAATAATTCAAGCATTTCAATTTATTATATGTACTTATACGGAGCGGGTGGTCATTCCAAAGTTATTACAGATATTCTCAACAGTCTTGGTGTAGAAGTTAAAGGTGTGTTTGATGATCGACCGTCTGGAGCTAAACTAAAGACGATGGAAATAGATTCTGGTATTCGAGTTCAGGGAGAAAGTTTTCCTCAGTTAGACGCGCCATTAATCATTAGCGTAGGAGATAATGTGCGACGAGCAGAACTAGATGCTATGCTCCAGGCTAATTATGGGACAGCTATTCACGGCACAGCCATAATTTCTGCTAAAGCTTCTATTGGCGTGGGAACAGTTATCTTGCAGGGGGCTATTGTACAATCTGCAGCCAAAGTTGGCAGACACGTTTTAATCAATACAGCAGCGAGTATTGACCATGATAACGAGATTGGCGATTATGCTCATATTTCTCCTCACGCTACGTTATGTGGTCATGTAAAAGTCGGGGAAGGAACTCATGTTGGCGCTGGAGCAGTGGTCATACCTTCGATAAGTATCGGTAAGTGGTGTACAATTGGTGCTGGTGCGGTAGTTATTCGAGATATTCCAGATTATGCTACGGCGGTGGGTAATCCAGCCAGGGTAATTAAGTTTAAAAAGCCGCCTTTTGAGACGAATTAAGGATGAATTTAAAGCAGTTAATTATTTATTAACTGAAATGGAATCTTTGAGCCATTGTAGATGTTGTGGAAGTAACTTGGCTAAATCATAGCGTTCTAGAATAGTTTCCCTCGCTTTGGTGCGAATTTCTGCCATTTTCTCAGGATTATCGAGAGCTTCAATCACGCGATCGCTAATTTGTTCGGGAGAGAAGAAATCAACTAATAAACCATTAACTCCATCCTCAATTACTTCTGTCACAGGGGCAGTATCAGAAGCGACAATTAAACAGCCTGTAGACAAAGCTTCTAGCATCGACCAAGAAAGTACGAAAGGACGAGTAAGATAGATGTGTACTGAAGAAGCCTGTAATACCTGGAGGTATTCGCTATATGGTAGCAAATCAGTAAAGTGTACCCGATTGAGATCTAAAGGAAATTTCTCTAGCATTGCCTCTTTATAAGTTTTACCGTTGGGGAGGTTTTTGCCATAAGCTACGCGATTTTTGCCCACAATCACAAAATGACACTGGGGTCTTTTCTGTTGCAAAATAGAAATAGTCTCAATTAATTGAGGGAAACCCCGATAGGGTTCCATCCCCCTAGCGACATAGGTAACAATTTCTTGTGCTTTGGAAAGGTCAAGATTAATACGAGGAAGAAATAATTTAGCATCTGGTAAGGGTTGAAAATAACTAGTATCGATGCCGTCGTGGTGGACTTTAATTTTGCTGTGGAATTCTTGGGGAAATTGCACTCGCTGCCAGTTGGTCGGAGATAAACCGCGATCGCAAGTAGCTAAATCTAATAAAATCGGCGCATTTTTAATTCTAATTCTGGCTTCGTCATCAGCAGTTATGGGATCGCTAGGGTCAAAGCTAGCATCTGAACCATAAGCCTTATAAAACCACTCGAAATAGCAAATTAGGGTCGCTTTAGGGAAAATATCTTTCATAAATAAAGTTGGCCCCCAACCAGAATGACCGTAAACTAGATCGGGATAAAAACCCTGGTCTTTTAAGTTCTGGGCGACACGATACACAGCTTGGGCTTCTAAAACCGCATTTTCCAAGGGTCTAACGTAATGATGAGTTTCGGGGCGGGCAGTGCGAGATTTTTCGTAAATCACCTTGGTGACTCCCGCTATCTGACCCTCACGACGATTAGTGGCGTAAAAAAGCTTATTTTGGGAGTTTTTTCCTAAAACTGACGCTAAATGGCGGAATTGAGCAGGAAAATTAGGATGTAAAAATAAAATTTTCATACTTGACTACTCGGTAAAACTATAAGCTAATTCGACCTAATTCTAGCCTTTGATGAACGATCTCCTATTTGATAACTTAATATAATGCTCATCCAACTCAGGTTAATCATAAATAAACTTATAAAAAAATGTCAGAACAGAAAAAAATTGTTGTTATTGGTGCAGGTTGGGCAGGTTTGGGGGCGACATCTCATTTAGCCCAACAAGGCTATGATGTCACGTTATTAGAAGCAGCATCCTATCCAGGGGGTTTGGTAGCAGGTTGGAAAACTCCAGGGGGTAGATCTGTTGAGGGGGGAATTCATGGCTTTTGGTATCCTTACCGCAATATTTTTAGTAAGGTTAAAGAACTGGGACTCGATCCTTTTACTCGTTTTACGCGATCGTCTCAATATTCCCCTGCGGGGTTAGAAGTAGAATCTCCCATCTTTCAGGATGAATTTCGTTTGCCCTCTCCTTTGGGTACATTTATTTATACTCGCTTTAAACGGTTGCCTTTGAGCGATCGCCTTTCGGCTTTACCTTTGCTATATTCAGTAATTGATTTTGATAATTCCCACGAAGCTTGGCAACGTTACGACAAAATTACCGCCAGGGAATTGTTTAAGCAGTATGGGGTTTCTGAAAGACTGTATAAAGAATCCTTTGAACCGATGCTGTTGGTGGGTTTATTTGCCCCAGGAGAACAGTGTTCGGCAGCCGCCGCCTTGGGAATGCTTTACTATTTCATTTTGGCTCATCAACCTGATTTTGATGTGGTGTGGTGTCGTGGTACTGTCGGGGAAAAGATCTTTAAACCTTGGATTGAAGAGATTGAGCAAGCTGGAGGTAAAGTACTAACTAATAAACGAGTTAGCGATATTGTATTGGACGAAACGGGAAAAGCCATAGGAGTAAAATGCGGAGAGGAATTTTTTGCTGCTGACGCCATCATCTCTGGAGTAAGTGTTACGGGGATGAAAAAGATTGTAGAAAACAGTAGCACCCTCAATAACTATGCTCAATTCCGTAATCTGTCTAATTTAAGAGGGATAGATGTCTTAGCAACTCGTCTTTGGTTTGATCGCAAGATTAATATTCCACTACCTTCTAATGCTTGTTTTGGTTTTGATCCCACAACTGGTTGGACATTCTTCGATCTCAATGATCTTCATGATGAATATCACCATGAACTCAATACTGTAATTGAAGCTGATTTTTATCACGCTAACCAACTACTAGCGATGACAGATAAACAAATTATTGAGAAAGTACACCGTGATGTCAGTACCTGTATTCCTGCTTTCGGTACAGCAAAAGTAACAGACAGTAGTGTGATCCGCGTTAAGGAAGGAGTAACTCACTTTTTCCCTGGTAGTTATCAAAACTTACTCTCAGCAAAAACTGATATTCCTAACCTATATATGAGTGGTGATTGGATTGTAACTCGTCATGGCTCTTGGTCACAGGAAAAAGCTTATGTCACAGGTTTAGAAGCTGCTAACTTAATTGTCGATCAATTTAATATTGGTACTAAGGCAAATATTATTCCTATTGAAGCAGATGAACCTCATATCCAAGTAGCTAGAGCAATCAATCAAACTATTCGGAATTTGAGTAGTAATTTATTACCTGATTTTTGGTTGCCATAAAGCAATAACTTTGAGCAAATAAATAGGAAGGATTTTGGGTAATACTGAATTCTCTGGATTGTTAATATATATAGTTTATTGAGCAAAACTTTCGCCAATAATCACCGTACTTTTAGGAAAATTATGTCGATACATTTACGACATAATTTATTCATCTAATCTTTATATACCAAGAATTTTAGTCGTTGTATTATTACACAAAGTGTATTTTAGCTTTGCTAATCCCACTGTAAACATTAATACTAAAGCTTCTTTGATACCTTTTGATTCTACCCATTGCAGAGATATCCTCCATTGAAGAAACTGTCTAATCCTCTGGGAGATCGCTCCCAAACTAGCAAAAAAATTCTCGGTTATTAATTAAGGAATTTTCTTTTACTTTTATTTAGGTGGAGCTACTTATTAAAAAAATCTCATAATTATAAGTTGATAATTGTCTAGTAAAAAAGTAATTAACCAAAGGAGAAACTTTGCGATCGCGATCACCTATTGCGAGCTTCACTGATCGCAGTATAACAATTAATACCAAAGTTATGGTGAAGCAAATTAATGCTTATTGGAAAGCTTCACGATATCTATTAATGCAACAGCCAATTGATGAAAAAATTATTATTCGTTTAGCCAAACCAGAAGATAGGGATATTATAGTTGATATTCAGTTTAATGCTATCAAAACTTTATCAGCAAAAGATTATAATTATCGTCAGTTAAATGCTTTATTAAGAAGCAAAAGCTTTTATAGAAAAGCCAAAGAAATTACCTTTGTTGCTGAAATTAATCAAAAAGTTGTTGGTTTTGCTTCACTTCTGTATCCTTTTAATACTATTGGCGCAATCTTTGTCGATCCTAATTTTGCCAGAAGAAAAATTGGCACCAAACTATTACAGCGACTTGAGCAAGAAGCTATTACTAATAGAATTCCTATTCTTTGGGTTAGTGCTTCTTTAACTGCTTATCCTTTTTATAAAGCAAATGGCTATCGCACTATCATCAAAAGTAATTTTCCTCTGTATTCAACTTATATTCCTTTCATACAGATGAAAAAAAGATTATTATTAGTTACTAGAGAAGAAAGATTAAGAGAAGCATATCAATTTTTTGCTGTCGTCGTCGTAACAACTTTGATTGTGTTATTATTCTGGTAAATTATCAGTCAAATATATTAGCGGAAAATTAATACAGAAGCTCAATAAATTAGTAAATTGCTATGGTCTGACATTAACAGTATAAGTTAGCTCAAAAGGAGCAAAAGAAGTCTCATCTTTAGCCGTACCACTAAGTTCCAATTCATAAGATCCTGCAGTAGGAAAAACAATATCTGCTCCTGGTATTTCTTGGTATTTTTCGACATTAATTGCTTTTAATTCAGGCTGCAAAATTGGTTGAGTATCAGCAGCACGAGGAAGAGGATAAATATTTAAGGCACAGTTACATTCAGATAAAGGAATATTTTTACCTCCGCGAAGAGTTAGAGCAAACCAAGCTTGGGTTTTATTGCCTACACTGGGATTATGATTAGGCGTAATATGAAATGTAGCTGCTACTTCGTTAGATATTTCGACATTATGGGCAATTACTGGTGTAGTTAGCAAAGTAGAAAATAACAATAAGCTCAAATTTTTTGCTGAATTTAAATTAAACATCTTATTGCTAAAATTTTTGATTAAATTTGATGAAAAAAGTGGAAGAAATATAACAATGAAATTTATTACACAAATCAACTTTTTTTCTCCCAGAAATAGCATAAACTATTTTTAATTCAGATTCAGATTAATTAACCTGGGGCATATCTTCCGAATCCAGATTGCGAACCAGATTTCTACAACCAGCACAGTCACAACCATAGAGTTCGATCGCCTTATCCCCCTCGCGATCGCTTGCAGCGGCAGCTTCTTCATCATATTCATTACAACTACAATCAGCGAAAGGATAATCAGTTTGTCTAGCGGGAATATTGGCAGCTTGATTATCAAGTTCGGGGGCAGTAAAAACATACTCTTTAGCATTTACAGAATTAGCCGAAATCAAAGCTAAAGCTACAGAACCAGAACATCCCAAAGTAGTAAGTAATTTCTTATTCATTGATTCTTCTCCGCATAAATCAAAAATCAATTATATCTTGCTCAAAATTAATTTTTGGACAAAAGCAATCTTTAGGGGTCCAAAAAAATATGACAAAGTAGGACAGTCTTGGACAAATTGCCCCAATTTTCAATACATAAATACTAAAATACCAGCAAAAAAGAGGGGCAATTTGTCCCCCCTCATGAAAAAACTCTCATTCCCAAACCTATAGCTGGGGAAGACTGTCCTACTTTGTCCAATATTTCTCTCGGGGTAAGTGATTCTGATTTTAAATATTTAAATAGCTATAATTTATTGGATTTGTAATAGTTTATGAGTTTGCAGACTAATACGCCATTCTGGATGTTGCAGAATGTAGTTAAAAATTAAGTCTTTGCTTTGGGGTGAATTCCACTCTGGTTGCAAATAATATAAGGCTGTGTCTGGCACTAACGCTGCTTGTTGTTCTGCCCATTTTAAATCGTACTCGCTAGTGATAACTACTTTGAGTTCACTAGTATGACTATAAATATTACTATGGGGTGCTTTAAACTGTTTGGGAGAGAAAGTTATCCAGTCAAAATTACCACTAAAAGGGTATGCGCCAGAAGTTTCTAAATGAACCTGCATTCCTGCATTTTTTAGTGCTGTGGTGAGGGGAAATAAATCGTGCATCAAAGGCTCTCCCCCTGTAATAATTACAATGGCAGGGTTAGCTGCTTTAGCTGCATAGGCTAAGTCCTCGGTAGACTGTTGAGGATGATGTTGCCGATTCCACGAGTGTTTGGTATCGCACCAAGGACAATGCACGTCACAACCCCCAAGGCGAATAAAAAAAGCATTTACCCCTGTCCAATAGCCTTCTCCTTGAACAGAATGGAAGGTTTCCACAATCGGATAGGTAATGGTTTCGGTGATGGTGTTCAAGATATTTTTACTCTGTGCTATTCAATAAAATCAGGTTAAAACAGACTTATTTCCTATTGATCTAAGTTTAGTGTAAAAGTTATGACTGTATTGTCTATAGAAGAATTTAACCAACAATCAAGTTCGGGGATTAATTCCTTAGAAAAAATTTATCAGGGCAAATCTATAGAAGGGGGACCAGTATTTTCTCTAACCAATCTCCAAGCAGCTACATTATATTGCGAGAGATTTAGTAAAAAACAAAATGGGGCGATGTGCATCATCGTTAAAGAAAAAGGCTTCTTCAGAATTTGGAGCGAAACCCATCAAGATAATTATCAAGCTTTAGAGAAGCCAAAAAAATCTCCTGCCAATTCTTTACCTGTAGAAGCTGAATTTATCGCTGTTTGTCAAAAACTTTTAGCTGAATATATTGGCCCTGTTGCCCCAATTATTTGTAAAAAAACTTTGGCTAAAAAGCCTAACTTAACTCGCGCACAATTTGTCGAAATTTTAACCCAAAAAATATCTGACCCAAACCAAGCACGAGAATTTAAACAAGCAATCTTAGAATAAAGTCAGACAAGTAAAAGTTTAAGTAATCACTGTTTAATTTTTAATCATCGTCTTCATCAATCATTTGTAAAGCCATTTTGAGACTTTGAACCATACGGTTAAGAGATTTAGCTAGAGTACCAATTTCATCTTTGCTATCGTGATTAAATTGTAGTTCTAGATCTCCTGTGCTAATTTTATTAGACAAAACTGCCATTTTTTTCATGGGTTGAATAATTGACTTTTTCAAGAATAAATTAATCAAAATCATCGCAATTAGAAAGATAATCCCCACAATACTCAGTACCAAAAATTGTAATTTATGCGCTGCTTGATATACTTTACTGGCGGGAACAGAGACAATTTGGGATGCAACAATCTCATTCATTTTCCAACCAAAACCGTGTTCTTTGCCATAGGTGCTGACTAAATTGGCTGGGGCTTTGTCAGGAGTATCATGACACTCTAGACAGCTAGCTTTCTTAATCTCTAGAGGTCTAGCTATATAGTAGACTTTTGCGCTGCCATCATGGCGAAACCCTGTTTTTTCTTTAAGCTGCCTATTTTGACGAAATTGCAGAGTGATTTCAGTTTCAAATTTATCTGCTTTATCTCTAGGATTTGTAGGATTAAGTGTTGCTTCTTTATAAAGAAAATTTTGATATTCTGGTTGTTTTCTTAGCCCTTCAAAAACTTCTCGCGCTGAATAGGCTGGTACAGTTTCGGGTATAAAATAGGTTTCACTTGCTAAACGATCGGCTAACTCAGGCTTTACTTGAGAACTAGTATAATTCCGTACCGAGTTCATGGTTTCGATCATTAGAAAGGCTTTATCTGCGACTTCCTGTTCTATTTTAGTTTCGAGAATACGAGAGAGAAAAATACCACAAGCTGCGATCGCACTAATTAAGATACTAACTAAAATTAGGTTGAGCTTTGTGCCTAATTTGAAATCTTTGAAAGCTGCTAACATAATATTGCCGATAATTGGGTTCGGATTATTGTTAGATTGCCCAAAAATAGGGTTCAAATTAGACTGAGTGCCCAGAAAAAATTTAGAGATTGGAAAAAATTACATAGCCTTTAATGTCATTAACCACCAAGAATTTTAACTCCCGCATGGATCGGGTACAGTCGCCATTGATTCCTTTTGTTGGGGAACTGATTCAAAATAATCCAGGAACCATATCTTTAGGACAGGGAGTAGTAGCTTATCCACCACCAGCACAGGCGATCGCATCTCTGCAATCATTTCTTGCTCAACCAAAGAATCATTTATATCAAGCTGTCACGGGAATTGAGCCTTTAGTAGCAGCAATTAAGGCTAAGCTGGCTATTGATAACCAAATTGAAATCAATCATCATAACTGTATTGTGGTTACTGCTGGCAGCAATATGGGGTTTATGAATGCTTTGCTCGCTATTACCCAAGCTGGGGATGAAATCATCCTGAATACTCCCTATTATTTTAATCATGAGATGGCAATTACTATGGTTAACTGTCATCCTGTATTGGTTAACACAGATCAAAATTATCAGTTAGATTTAACAGCGATCGCCCAAGCAATTACCCCCAAAACAAAAGCTATTGTTACCATTTCTCCTAATAATCCTACGGGTGCGGTATATCCTGAGAGTAGTTTAAAAGCAGTCAACGATCTCTGTCGCGATCGCGGTATTTATCATATCAGTGATGAGGCTTATGAATATTTTACTTATGACGGCGTAAAGCATACTTCCCCTGGTTCTTTGCCTGATAGTGAAGCTCATACAATTTCTTTGTTTAGTCTTTCTAAAGCCTATGGTTTTGCTAGTTGGCGTATCGGCTATATGGTCATTCCTCAGCACTTATTAATGCCCATCAAAAAGGTACAGGACACCAATCTAATTTGTCCTCCTGTGATTTCTCAATATGCGGCGTTAGGTGCATTACAAGCAGGAAAGCCTTATTGTAGGCAATATCTATTAGAAATTACTAAAGTCCGTTATATCGTTTTGGCACAGTTGCAATCTATTGCTGATATCTGTACAGTTGCCCCTGCCGATGGTGCATTTTATTTCTTCTTAAAAGTCAAGACTAATCTTGATGATCTCCAACTAGTTAAACAACTAGTAGAAAAGTATCAGGTAGCAGTAATTCCTGGTAGCACTTTTGGTATGGAAAACGACTGTTATCTTAGAATCGCTTATGGTAGTTTACAGCTATCTACTGCTGAGACAGGAATCAATCGACTAATTGTCGGTCTGAAAAATATTTGTCAATAACTCCTGACTTGCCTCACAGTTTATGATAGAAATATCAGGTTAGAAAGAAATCGATGACTCAAATTAAGTTAATGCACGCTAAGCTTCATCGTGTCAGAGTTACAGAAGCTAATGTTAATTATGTCGGTAGTATCACTATCGACCAAGACTTAATGGATAAAGTCGGTATCCTTCCTTTGGAAGAAGTAGATGTGATTAACCTCAACAATGGCAAACGTTGGTCAACCTATGCGATCGCCGGAAAAGCAGGTGAGGGAGGAATTTGTCCCAACGGTGGTGCGGCATTACTATGTAAACCTGGAGACATCTTGATTATTATTGCCTACGAATTTCGCGATCGCGCCGCAGTAATGCGTGATGGACATCAAGCAAGAGTTGTAGTAGCTGATGAACAAAACCATTGTTTAGAATTTATGGAACAAAATCTTATTCCCCAAGGCGATCGACTTGATTTTCAATCTTCTTCTTATTAATAACTCCACTGACCTAAAAGATCGCACCGATTATGCTTCGTGGATGGGCAAACCCCAAGCATTGAATTTAAATGTGTTTAAATAAACAAAATAACAGGCATTGAGTAAGTAAGTATGACTGTCTGGCGTTTTAAGTCCATTGACGAAAGAATGCTCCGTCTTCTCCAGCGTTAGCAGTTAGTTGTTCTATTTGGGTCATTTGTGCTGTGTTTAAAGGAGTATAATTGCGCGCTACGGTAACATTAGATTCTAGTTGTTCGGGGTTTTCGGCAGCTATGATGCAACAATGTACTCCAGGTAAAGAAAGACTATACCCCATAGCTTGTTCCATACTAGATAAGATACCAGGTTTTAATAATCTACCGTATGCAGGGACTTTCATAGCGATTGTACCGACATTTTTTTCTTGTGCTACTGGCAATACAGTACGGGAAAATGGGCGGGGATGATGAACATCGGCAGCATTAAGAGAAATCAGAGTGGTGTCAAAATCATAGCGATGCAACCCCTCGGCAATAACTTCTGGTTCGTGATGTCCTGTGATTCCTGAAAATTTAATCAATCCTTGCTCTTTGGCTTCTTCAACAGCTTTGATTGCGCCTCGGTCGCTAAAAATGATATCTAATTCATCAGTGAAGGAAACGTGGTGTAATTGCCAAGAATCGAGATAATCCGTTTTGAGACGTTTTAACGAATGCTCTAATTCTCGCCAAGCACCATCGTAATCTCTAGCTGCGGTTTTACTGTTAAGATAAATGCGATCGCGGTAGGTCGGTAAAACTTTACCAAAGCGTTCCTCCGAAGGTCCATAGCTGGCTGCGGTATCATAATATTTGATGCCTAATTCTAAAGCTTTCTCAATTAAAGCGATGGCTTCAACTTCTTGATCTTCATAGGAAATTGGAGTTTGCCCCGCTCCTCCCAAGCCCAAGATTGGTAAATTAATCTGAGTTTTACCTAATGTTCTTTCTGGCATGGATTTAATTGTTGATGAAGAGGCGTGGCTTGGTTTTTTTGTTAGAGCTTGACTGCCAATAACTGTTGCTGTTGCTGCTGCTACGCTACTTATAAGAAAGTTACGTCGATTGGTTTTTTGGCTCATAATTTTTTTTTGATTTTAGCTTTAAGAAGTATTCTAGCGAGAATATTTCTTTAGGCAATGAATTAACCTTAGCCTTTAATTCGAGACAAATTCGATTAGGACTTATGCAAGAAATCTATTGAAATCTCGTTTACCTGCATAACATCAGTTAATAATTATTAGTTAGGTATTAGTTAGGGGGTAAAGAGGTTGGAGGATTACTCAAAACAGGACGATTAGGTGCAGGTTGTGGTGCTACGGGTATTCTTGGTTGAGCTATTGTGCTGGGAGGAAAAGTATTAATTGTATTTGGTCTGGGGGGAATAGCTTGAGTACCACTGGGCAAACAATTTGATATACAGAGATTAATGGTATTACCATTCAAATTACCTGTGCCAGCATTCAAATTGGGGCTTGGACGTGGGATTGATTGTTGGGGAATAACCACAGGAGGCGCTTGCTGGGGAGCTGGTTGGGGATTAGATTTTCCAGTTATGCTATTAAAAATACTTAAAGCTCCTGTAGCCAACTCTAGCAATTGTGCTGAAGCTGGTTGAGCAGGAACAAGGGTACTCAGGGCAACAGTTGAGGCAACTGCCAGTTTGATAGTGAGTGTTTTGTTAATACTGTTCATATAAGTAACCTCTCAATTACCTTGTCAATTAATAAAATTATTGTTGATTTATTCATCCAGTAAATAATATGTCGTAATTTAAAAATTGATGCAGAAGCTGAAGAATTAAACTGAGATCTTACACCTAGCCCGTAATTTAACTGTGATATTTGGGAAAAGGGAAAAGGGAAAAAGGTCTTAAATTGATTGTTAAGCCTCAATTATTCAGTTTTTATGTACTGCTGCAAGATCTGAGTTAAAGCTAATTACGCTTAATTTCTAGCTGCATAGTCAACAACAATGCACCATTCATGTAACTCATAGTCAACACAGTTGTTAACGATCAAAGGATCTTGGGCAACAATTTTTCGTGCTTCTTCGAGAGAATTTGCCTCAAAAATTAACATCCCTCCCCCTAATTCTCCCCAGTAGCCACTTCGAGCTTTGTGTCCCTTGGCAATTAGTTGACGAACATAATCTTTATGAGCAGGAACATATCGATCAAAAATTTGTTTGTTCACTGTTCCTGTTTCGATTTTGACAAAAATAGGCATAAGCAAAAGTTGGTTTATTTTCTATTAAAATAATTTATTTGTTCAAATATAATACATTAATACTTTATAAAATCTGAACTGTACTAGCTGCTTTTGCTGCTTTGGTTCTTGCTTCTTGAGTAGTTGTCCCTTTGGCCAAAGCTACTCCCATACGACGATAGGGACGAGAATCTGGTTTGCCAAACAATTTAATATCTGTATCTGGTACTTTTAAAGCTTCTGCTACATTGGCAAAACTAATTTTATCTGAATGGGCTTGGGCTAAAATTACCGCACTAGCAGCAGGAGAAAATAGTTCAATCTTAGGAATTGGTAAACCGAGAATTGCCCGCAGATGTAATTCAAATTCATTGAGGTTTTGAGAGATTAAAGTTACCATTCCTGTATCGTGAGGACGGGGAGAAAGTTCCGAAAAGATAACTTCATCCTGGGTAATAAAAAACTCTACCCCAAAAATACCAGCACCCCCTAAAGCATCTGTTACTTTAGTAGCGATCGCTTGAGCCTGTTGGGTTTGGGTAGGAGATATTCCCGCAGGTTGCCATGATTGTTGATAGTCGCCCCTTTCTTGGCGATGACCAATAGGAGGACAAAAGATAGTTGGCGCATCCCACTGCTTAACAGTCATTAAAGTAATTTCAATTTCAAAATCAATAAATTCTTCGATGATGATTTTTTGCGTATCTCCCCTAGCACCTGCGATCGCATATTCCCAAGCTTGTTTTACTTCATCGGCTGACTTAACAACTGATTGACCCTTCCCTGAAGAAGACATTACTGGTTTAATTACATTGGGGAAGCCAATACTTTCTGCTGTCTGAGTTAATTCTTCTAGGCTAGTTGCATAGGCATATTTAGCAGTACGGATACCCAATTCTTCAGCGGCTAATTCCCGAATGCGATCGCGATTCATGGTGTAGTTAGTCGCTGCTGCGGTAGGAATAACTGTGATTCCCCTCTGTTCAAACTCACTCAGTTTTTCGGTACGAATCGCCTCAATTTCTGGCACTATAAAATCTGGTTGGTATTTCTGCACTACCTCTTCTAGCTGCTCTGGGTTGAGCATGGAAATAACTTCAGATGCGTTAGCTACCTGCATAGCTGGTGCCGACGCATAACGACCTACAGCGACCACAAAATTACCCAGACGTTGCGCGGCGATCACAAATTCTTTGCCTAATTCTCCCGAACCAAGCAGCATGATTTTTTGGGGTAATTGCAGATTTTTCATTAAATTCTGGCAAGAAGCATCTTTCTTAGCTTTAAGTATCAACTCTGAATTATAAATTATGAGCAGACTAAATATCTGCTTAACTTCTCAATACTTCTCGTTTAACAATATAGAATCAGAAAATGGGGACTTGGGGGCTTGGGGTCTTGGGGAAATAGAAACTTAATCCCCTAATTCCCTAATTCCCTACCTCCCTAAACTAGAAGTATTGCTTAACTTCTTACCTCTCATTGTTTCGTTGACAATATTGAAACAGGAAGGAAGCCTTTAGGTGGCAGTAATCATGAAAAAGCGAAGAATATCGCGATCGCTACTTACAATTCACGAATTGGTTCAGCCGTCTAAATAATAATTAATTAATA
>JAAUYG010011527.1_pt1 | contig 19254 bp, 17 predicted proteins | sample 7278091 | NCBI WGS metagenome assembly JAAUYG01 (sample SAMN14350201, study PRJNA611818) | marine sediment metagenome | isolation source: surface marine sediment (0.6m) | place: French Polynesia: Moorea | collected 2018-08
CCCCCCCCCCCCCCCCCCCCCCCCCCCCCCCCCCCCCCCCCCCCCCCCCCCCCCCCCCCCCCCCCCCCCCCCCCCCACTGCGGAGGGCTTCTCTTAGGAGTTCCGAGTTCGCACTCGGAACCTAACAATAGTTCTTTTTCTTGATGCGATTACGGGATATTCTGTTTCCATAACCGGCCAATAAAATTATAAGTGGACATACCAAAAGCATGTATCATAACTGCATATACTGTACTAGATAATTTAATAATTGGTCTACATTTCAAAGGAGTGAAAATACTAATTGAATACACAGGGAAGTTTACCCCAATAACTTACTCCAATAGATTGGAAGTCCATCTGCACCATAAGGTTTGACCTTGAGTTGCCTTGTTATATTAAATTCAAGGTTTCTCTTATTTTAGGCTCACCATATAGTCCCATTGGGATGTTGGAATTCCTGTGGAGAATGATGTGACTAGGATGTCACATTCCATGGTGAGTTTAATTACACTATTAAATTTTATTCTTGAGTGACCTTTAATAGCGACACCTTAGATTGAATACAAAGTGGCCAAGACCAATGAAAGGTTCCCTCTATATAGAGTTTCTCACTGCCTGGTGAAGCTACGTACATGTAACATCACTATTTCTTGTTTCAGCGGAATTTCCATCAGAATTTCCATCAAGCTAGTATTTTGGGTCCTGCTTCTGGTTACACAGCAGAGTTATTGCTGTGGCGCGAGCGTCCGTCATCCGTCCCTCTGTCGTCGGTTAACTAAGCATGCATCGAGGGCAAATTTATAGAGAAAGCTACCCATCTACCGTATCTCCAGAAGATTTTTCTTTTTTTTTTTAAATTTTTGCCTTTTTAACGTGGGAGCGAAAATTTCAACTACTTCTCTCACAGTATCGGTCCGATTCCAACGAGACATTATGATAAATGTGCTAGTCATGGGGAAATATAGGCTATTACTTTTTTGGGCCATCTGCCAGATTAAAAAAAAAATATGCCACTTTGATTTTTATTTTCTGAACACAGAACCTGGAAATTTCAAAACGCCACTTCTCCTACAGTTTTCATCCATCTCAGCCAACATTTATGATGACATTGCTTGGCATTGCGGAATACAGGCTATTTCTTTCACTGGGAATCGGCAAAGTTTAAAAAAGTTTTTTTTTTAAATATGGCACTTTAAAATGTTAACATAACAGGCAATAGGAAGAATCCTAAAATGTTTAACATCTGGAAAACGGATAATCGTACAGCGAAACGGATGAACATTTGGGACTCTTTGTCCGAGGAACTGCAGATGGGGGGTACTTTACATGTTAATTTTCAAAAAAGCTACTCCTCCCACACTTTTCATCAGATTTCATCCAAACTTTATGGGGTGTATGGTAATCCGAGATGAATACAACCCATTACTTTTTTGGCGATCTGCAAAAACTATAAAAACTATAAATAAAATTATGCCACGGTAAAAATACACAGAACCATATGGGATGAAAATTTCAAAACGCTACTCCTACATTTTCACCCGATCTCAGCTAAACTTTTTGAAGACACTGCTTATCATGGTGGAATAAATGCTATTGCTTTTCTTGACAATCGGTTATGTTTTTAATAAAGTTGTGGCACTTTGAAATTTTAACACGAGAGTCAATGGAAAAATCCCAAAGTGTGCAATATGTTGAATACAGGCGAACATAGAGCGAAACGGATGAAAATTTGGGACTCGTGGTCCCAAGAACTACATGTGTAGGGTACTTTTCATGTCTGATTCTAGGACTTTATTTTGGGGGTTATTCGGTGCGTTTGCAAATTCCGATGTTAACATTTTTAAAACAGTATTCCTCCAGCATTTTTCATCTAATATCAACCTAGCTTTTATAGTGAGTATGGTAATCGGGGGGGGGGGGTATACAGGCTATTACTGTTTACCGATCTTCCAAGTATTAAAGATTACGACAAATTACGACAATATAGGTCACCTCACCTACATTGTCATTAACCACAAACCTATCTTGGTTTCATCTGACAAAAGGTTAAGCAGATCCTCAAGGCCCCTGGGCCTCCTGTTTTTCACTTCAGCAATCGGGACCATTCGTGCTGGCTTTCCAAATTCGCGAGCAATACTTTACCATATGTATCCACGATTTGTATTAACAGGTTATTTGAAACATGGCTTTTAGATAAGATACACTTGTAGTCGCTTGTAGACTTTAATCATGCGAGTTACATAAAAAAATAATAATTATACGGTACTAATAAAATTCAGTTAAACGTTTATTTAAAGTTTTTAAATCACATGGATAATTTGTAGATCACTTCTAATTTAATTTATACTCTCCAGTATATGTATATCCTGGAAAATAGCACAAACTATGTAATTACATCGGAATGTGGTCGGAAATTGAAGCACTTTCACTCTATCATACAGCTTCAACAGGCAGTGGATAAAGACGTTCTTTTGGGAACATTGACAACAGCAGTTCACACCGGAAATCACATTATTATCAACAGGGTCCTTTTCCCGTCCCACAGCCACAGTCTGTTTCGTTGCCCATCTAGTGGGGTTCAGCAACTATCATATCATGCATATATGGCGGTCGTTTTGAATGGCGTTATGGATTCGTGCTGTTTTACATTGAAGTAAATATCCCGCTTGGGGCAGGCTGGTCAAACTATTACAAAGTGCTCTTGTCACCTCTGTTGACAATAGTGCCTTGGTTACCGGCGAAGTTGATTTCGTTCGGATCGTACCTGTTCGACAACATCTGCACATGTGAGTGACGGGTACGGGAGTCAAAGGGCCGAATGACTCCAGGCCAACTCACTGGAGCATGCATGAATCAATAAAGTAATTCACGCACTGATGATATCGATTGATGTTGTACCTGCCAGTAGTGGTTGGGAAGGGAGAATGGGGAAGGCGTCCATCTCTCCCCTAGAAAAGTACCAAGGTATCGAAGGTAAACAAAACCCATTCAGGGCGAAGTGGCCAGTCATCTGATGAATTAGTAACAGACGTATAGCAGCGTCCACAACAAAAAATTAACCCATTTATTCCGGAACCGATGAAGGGAATGTGAACGCTTTTTAAATACCAGAACGTTAGTTTTTATGAAATACTACTTATAATCACTTAACATAATGCGTCTATTTAGCATAGCATGTCATTTGTAAAGGAAGTCCACCAAACATTATCTGTTATAATTTTTATTATCTAAATTTTGGACATTCTAGTTTACATTTTGTGCCGGTAGATGAAACATATTCTCAGATTATTATGTAGTTTACACCATGCGTGACTGCAGCTGCCTATAAATCCAGTTGACCCTTTGCTTAAGTTCCAGTATGCGGTGTATGTTCATAGCGAAACTGAGACAAGCAAAACTTTATCTTTTATACGGTTAAGTACACACGACTACATGTAAGTTTGCATTCTGTTTCAGTTAATGTCCTTTGTCAATGATAAATGCTTAGAGACGGTAAAGATGCATCGCTTGCCGGGATCGCTTGACAGCACGCAGCCTAAGAAAGTGCTCCCCCACCTCCTCTTTCCACAAGGTAAAGGGTTAATCTAGTGCCATATCATTGGAATGGTGGTCTCTAAGGGCTACCTGATCAAGCCGTCAACAAATAGATTTCCACAACAGTACAGAGGAAGCAGACCCCACGGAAGAACCTGTTTTTGGTAAGTCTTTAAATCAGAATACCGTTGTTTATCATGGTAGCCTCAGAATAATGCTTAACTGCCCCTTTGTTGTTAACTATTATTATACATGTATATAAAGTATTACAAACAGCGCGATTTCATTTAGGAGCGAATAAAAAACTTTTTACGGCAAAGAGATGTTACAGGGTTGACATTTAATATGGACTATTTTTTACTTTTCTAATTTCTTGAGATCCCCCCCATAATAGTGTTACAGTACTAGTGTTTCTTTGCCAGAAAATCTTTTTGCCAAGCGTTCATAGTCATCTAATATCGTACTTAGTGCATTTCGTACGTTGTATCATGTATTGTTTCTTGTTGCGATGTTGAATTTGAAAAATATGACTTAGGAATCTATTGTTGGCACGATTCTGCATTGAGTTGTTTGATCCCGATGAAAGGGGGTCGCAAGATTTAAAGTACAACGTACATTCAACCAAAGGTGACTGTGGTGTCGGCTTAACGTTGAAATGCGTTGTTTGGTTTTTGGCTCTAATGTTTTTCTTATAAATGAATGTGACTGAAAAATGAAACTTACAATTAAAATTAAAAATTACTTGTAACTTACAATCCGAGGATGTGAACTGGACAAACTGGACTAATGAGTAATCTAAAGCCGTCAGCTCGGTTGTGATTGGTTCATTAAGTAAACTACACTACTGGTCAAAATGGAGGTCACATGCATTTTTAGAATACAATTTTAGATGTTGGAACATAAAGGTTTGTTCAAAACGTTTGTAGTTAAATGCAGCCACTTAAGAACACGCAAAGCTTTTTTTCCAACCTTCTGCTAAAATAAAAAAAAAAAACATAGCGATTGCGTAGTTATATGAGTGTGTGACAACCACTGTGGCCAATAGTATACGTGTATATGTTACATATGTGGTTCTGGGGAAGATAACTGTATTTTTAAAGGAGAAAGTCCGATACCCACACCGTGTGTTCCATGCCAGCTACATTGTTCCATTTTAGCTACATTTAGTACACTACATTGATCCGGAATGGCAGAACCAGGCATGGCAGTGACTGCACAAGTCATCCCGCAGAATGTGAGAGACTGGAGCTCGGGACTGTTTGGCTGCTGTGAAGATGTCGCCAGTTGTAAGTACATGTATCAACACGTGCATACTGTCCTGTGCAACATGAACACTGAGAGTGAGACTGATATACTGCCTATTTATTTCAAATGTTGAGGACTCCGTTTAGCGACTTTGGTTGCTGCTTGTAAGTTTGTGTGTTACGGTATGGTATGGTAAATACCATGCATGCAATGAATGTCAAAAAGCTGTTACATACTGTTTTCAAGTATTAAAGTTCCACAAAGGCTTGAGGTAGATTTGAAGCTGGGAACCAAGACTGTGGAAAGGGAAACGTTTAGTAAAGTTCTAGGCATATATATTGACGAAAAATTAAGTTCGCCATAACACATTTCTTATTGCAAAAGCAAAATTATCTATGCTATTAAAAGGATTCGAAGGTTGTCCCAATTAAAGTAATTAAATTTGTTTACTTTGCGCTAATATATCCGCATGTAATGTATGGCATACCACTGTGGGTGTCAACGTATAAATGACACCCTGATAAAATTAAAATTGTGCAAAAGAGAATAGAACCATTTACGGTGCAGAGTATAATGCGCATACACATATTCCATTTACAGAACTTGGCTTATTAAAATTAGAAGATATCTACAAATATGAAACATCAAAATTTATGTATGGTTATTTGAAGGAAACTACCCCTCTGACGCTTCAGTTAAATCTAAAACATGCTCCTAATATTCACAATTATTCTACGCGACAAGCCAAAACAATAAGAATTCCACGACATCGGCTTAGAAGTACCTCTTCAAGTGTATCAGTGAAAGGAGCGGAAGTTAGGAACACAATATTGAATAGTATTAAAGCACTGCCTTGTATAAAACAATTTTCACTGGCACTGAGAAACTGATTACTCAGTTTGTATGATACATAAGTCATATCGAATGAAGTTGTACACTTGTATTGAAATATGTACGTTTAATGTGCTTATAGTCATAAGTGGAATTTATGGCTTATATGCAACTATCGAGGAGTCCAACAATGGTTGGCAATAGGCATGACATATACAATGTATATGCATTGTTATTAATGTTTTCGTCTATATTCATTATTCCATGGTTACAGCCCTATGCTTCATTGACATCCAGGAATTATATATTCCGAAATAAACTACTACTACTACTACTACTACTACTACTACTACTACTACTACTACTACTACTACTACTACTACTACTACTACTGCTACTACTACTACAGTATAGCAATATTTACATTTTTACCCCAGATCCTCATAGTTCTGAAAATAATTGCTACCATAGGGAAATATCTGAATTAAATTCTAAGGCAAGTTACGCAACAGTGCAATATGTCTATTGCCCGTGTAGCTGTGCATCAAAATACTTTGGCAAATATTATACAAAATATCCACCATGTCTCAGGGTAATTTTATGCAGCACTATGGATGCTAGATATCTGACATAACTCTGCCATGTGAGACATTAAACCAACACCGAACATGGATGCAAAATTTTCTACAGTGGTAGCTGTGTCCAGTGAAAAAGTAATGACTGCGCTAGGAGGCGTACAATCGCACCATATGTATGTCGGGGATGTAACTTCTTACAACGTGCCCTATGTTATCTCCCCGCCCCCAGGCTGCTATGGGTATTTCTGCCTGCCGTGTTTGGCCTGCGGGGTTGCCAGACGCCTGGACGAGAGCTGCTGCGTCCCGCTTTTCCTCCAAGGCGGAATCATGGCGACCCGGACAAAACTGAGAACACTCTATGGGATACAGGTACTACTGGTCATAAGTGTTTATCGAATTACACTTCATTAAATTACAACAATACTGACGACTAACAACAACAACAACAAAAAAATAACTAGTAAATTTACAATGCCAGTGTTACACTACTCCAGCACTTCTTGGGGGGGGGGGGGTCGTAGTGAGGCGCTCAATAGTACTCGGAAAGTTAGTCGGACAGAATGGGATTATAATTCAACTGGGAATATTTTCAACCCTTTGCGGTTAAATGTTCGAAGACACCCGAAAGGACCGAAACGGCACGAAAACTGTGACGCCTTCTGATTGGTGGAAGCAGTATCTATGACGGAATGAGATTGGCTAAAAAGGTAGTCACGTGAAGACTATATGGACAAGGGGAGTTTGGCTTAATTACGATTGAAACAGAGAGTATTCAGGTTTGCGATTTTGTGGTGTCAAATATTCCCTGTTGTGTATGTCATCGTCCTGGTTTTGTTATTTCGTATGATCAGGTATTCTCTACACCTTAATTTTACCTTCCCCGGCAACGTATTGTGGTTTTGTAACACGTCTCTTGTCTTGTTTGTTATTTAGGGAAGCATCTGCAAGGATTGGTTTGCCTCCTGCTGCTGTGGAGCTCTGGTTATATGCCAGATGGACCGGGAGCTCAAACGAATGGGACTCCACTAAGCGGCAGCACCAGTCGCTCACTGGCCCTGACTGAACACTGTCTTCGAAAGAGAAATACAAAATAATGTATTTATTATTCACTTTGCGGGAACAAAATTCAGCTGGGGGTAATATTCGTAAATATTTGCGAAATGAAATATAAATGCCACGTGTTTGTATTATCAATACATTACCGTCAGCAGATATAACAGCTTTCTTCCGCAGCATCCTGTTGACATATCGCAAAGTGTCTGAAGGTAGACAAGCTAAACAGTTTAAACCTATGCATTATTGATATTTTTGCCTTATGTGGTTATAGTGTTGTGACTATTCATACTATACGTTCTTCTTGTGTCCTTCTAGTCGGTCTTGGTATTTTGAAGACTTTTTCATTCCTGTCCCACCATGCAGTAATCCTGTATTTAGTGTCAAGGTTTACCTAAGTATTAGGCCACGAAAGCGGAATATTTCAAATTTTTTTACTGGGATTTTAATTCCATACATATTTTGTGATCAACATGAGTTGGGGATAAATACAGGTTGGAAGATATAGTCACTAACTAAAGATACTTAACTTTAATTTATATACATGTATGAAGAATATTATTGCTCTGTCAAACTTGCCATTAATAATAGGAAGCCATACATGGTTAATGTTTTTGCTCTAATTGGACCTGATTTTGAATGTTTAAGATGTCTGTACACAATCATCAAATCGGCCGTGTCGGTTTATTGTGGTTTGGCATTTCAGCATGTGATCTTCTGTAATGTTTATAGCAAAAGCGATTCAGTGTCAAATTCCTACAAGCTGTAAATTGTGGCTGATCATGTACCTCTACGTAAGTAGGTTTTCTAGATTGTCTCACTGTTCTGTACAAAAGCATACTTGTAACAACTGTAAAATTATTTTGTTTACACACGGATTTGCTATGGTAACAATTAGAGCCACTTCGTTTTATATAACTTTACAAACACAAGCGTTTGGACCAGTTAATTATTCTAACCTTTACCTGCATATATACATGTTACTTTGTATATTCCTAGGCATAGGGTAAAAATAATTATCAGACCCAAGCGACCGTGTCACACATTACCCCAAATACGTTTGTATCATGGATCTGAGCCGAGAATACAGTCGTAGTAGGTAGGTGGAGGGGCCTTTGGGTACAGCGTGAACATGATTATTTATACCTATAAAGGGTGCTTTTGTTTATACGCGATACAAAAAGGGTTACTTTGTAATAGTTGGCATTGTTATAATAAATCATTTTGGCCTTACTTGCGCGATTGAATTGTGTATAACTCTGGACATCTGGATGTTAGTGTCTGGAATGTAAAGGAAAAACAAACAAACAAACAAAAAAAAACAAGTTAGGTCGGCGTAGCGGTGGTTTCAGAAGCGAACGCCTCACAGTATGCGGTAGTCTACCCCAAGATGTCCTTACACAGTTGCCATGCACATACAGTATTTTTCTGAAACATTGGGCATTAGCTCCAACAAGAGGCCCAATGGCCTTGGTACTCTGCTTGGACCTTTGCAGATGAAACCAAGAGATGCCATTAGCCATAAACCTAGGCTAGGTTTATGGCTAATGGCATTGTAGCTGAAACGACTTTCATGTATCTTCAAGACGTCGTTTCTAAATTTGACAGATTGCCAAAACCTAATAGCCTGCACTCCCCATGTTTACCATACTTTCAATAAAGTTTGGTTGAAATTGGATGATAACTGTGTGAGAAGTAACCTTTTGAAAATAGTGACATCAAAATTTTGCAAAATGTACCGAATGACCCCAAACTGAATATGTAAAGTACCCCACATAAGCAGTTCTTAGGACAATACGTACCAAATTTTGACCTCATCCATTCCACGATCAACCGTTTTCCAGACATTATAAATTACAGGATTTTCCCATTGACCCTCATTGTAAAATTCAAAGTGACACATTTTTTAAACTTGGCTGACTGCCATGAAAGTGATGGCCTATATTCTGCCATCCATGGTAGGCAATGTTCTCATAAAGTTTGTCTGAGATCAGAGTAGCATCTTGAAATTTGGGGCTGGAAATTTGATGATTTCAGTTTATATTGTGTTCGGTCTGCTCTCTATAGCATAGAAAACGAGAGCAGACAGAATACAATAAAAGTGAAATCCTAATATTTTGAATGGTTGTGACCGTGCCCTCGATCATACAGCTATTGATTCTGAAGGCTGATGTAACATTGCCAGGCTTCGAGTGCCTGTATGTGGTAAAATATAGTAACTGACTGTTACAAACCTTGACCGGATGCGCCATGATGCAGTTACGTTTATTTTGTGTAATTTGAACTGTAACGTTCTTTCGATATCGCAGCACTTTACATGTATTGTGTATCGCAGATGGGGTCTAAGTTAGTTCTAACAGTAACAAGTCTGGATGTATAATTAATAATTCACAAGTAATTGTGCAAGTACATGTGGGTTATTTATCAAAATTTTAGTACCCGCAGTCCCATATTCTATCATGTTTGCTACAAGACATAGAAAAGAGCGATGAAAGCCTGTGCAGCGCGGTAACATTACTAGTGGCTTTCTGATTAGAGTTGACTTTTAAAACATTGAACTCGTTGGAACGTTTGAACTTCCCGACATACAGCAATTCCGGCGGTGTGACATCTGTGAAGTGCGATATTCAATATCGAATATTAAGCCAGATTGACATTCGAAACAAATACAGTGAAAAAAATGAAAACTAGAATTAAAAATTTAAAATAACTGACTGACTGAACGAGCGAGCGAACGAACGAATGAATGAATGAGTCACTGACTGACTGACTGACTGCAAAATGGAAAAAAAATCTGAAACGTACGATTGGATAATCATGTCAACAGGGAAAGTATGTTCTGTGTATAGGAGTTATAAAGCCATACGTAACAGATATAAGAAGTCCTATGTAGGAGATCTAGATAATAAGTATTATGCAGAGGATGATAAGTCCTACTGCAAGTATTACTTAGTAACTCATATATAGAATTTATATGTAGTACCAATTCCTAATCGGAGATACTAAGTCCTACGTACCAGTTAGTAAAGTCTATGTAGGATTTACCACGTCAGGCGATAATAATAACTTACTAAGTCCTACGGAGAAAAGTAAGTCCAGTGTAGGAGATTATGTCTTACATGAGAGATTCTAATTCCTATATAGAAATTAGTAAGTACTATATATGAGATATTATCTACTACATATGCGATACGAATTCTTACGTGGGAGATACTCCTACGTAGAAGTTACTAAGTAATGCGTATGAGTTGCTAGGTCTTATGTAGGATATAGTAAGTCCTATGTAGGACTTATTAACTCATATGACTTGGTAAGTCCTGCATAAGAATTAGTAGCTTCTGCGTAGGACTTAGTCGGTCATACGCAGGAGTTAGTACTAAGTTTTACGTATGATTTACTAAGTTATACGTAGGGCTTATAATCTACAGGACTTCTCCGCTACGTACCTCTAGGACTTTGTGCAACCCTGGGTATACAAAATGTAATTGGGTGGGGGAAGACCAGGGTGGGCATTTATACGTCACTGGATTTGTAGAACCATAACCAAACGTCAAAACACTACGGCATAGTTTTCTCCGTTTCATAATCGGGAGTATTTGGCGCCACAAATTCGCAGCATGAATAATCGGTTTCATTCGGAAGCCAAACTACCTTGGTCAAATGACTACCCTTTAGCCAATCATATTACGACAAATAAAAGCTCCACCAATCGTGAGATGCCCCTGTTTTCGTGCCTTTACCCTTCTTTTGGGTATCTTCGGAAAATTTTCCCGCCAAGGGGTTTAAAACTCCATATTAGTTCCATCTCATCATTGGCGAATATAGAGAGGCCACGTGAGATGTTTAAAGAACAGTGATCACGTGAAGAAGAATGTTTGAAAATCGAAAGGTCGATCAAAGCACTATACCCAGCTGAAATACACCGCTGAAATCAAGCACATAGTCTGCACATAGTATTAGTACATGTATGTAGTCTACAAAGAGATTATAAGATCGGTATACTGCCGTTATAAGCGGCGAAGTAGTAACGGCGGTAGGATTGTTATTATTATTTGGCGCACGTTCCAGCAGAAGACCACCAAGCTACATGTACGTCCAGTCAAGTTCGTAACGGCACCAAATAAGTCTAGGTCGTTCAGGGAAAACGTACGCTATGTCTACGTTCGCATACCACATGACCTTTCTATATTAGCCAATGGTGACGCTGTTAAACTGTTACGATTGACATACAACGTAATTAATTTAGCTTTCGTATTCTGCTCTGGTTTGAACTTCAATCCTCCTGAACATGCTGAATGCTGACAATACTTCACGCAGCAAGCAAACCACTCTGTGGCCATACACTTAGTACAGTTATACCGCAATAAAATTGTTGGTGGGGGTGGTGTGGTGGCAATCCTATAGGCTATAGTTGTGGCCCTCAAATAAGTTTGAACGGCAACGAAATATGTGCTTGTTGAGCCTGTCCGTAATCTTGTCCCACTCTCTTACAGCCGAGTGGAAACTTCCAGTACAAGACGCGGGACGCGATGCCTGCATTCCCATGCCGGGCTGTGGGATTTACTACTGCTTGTCGTGACGAGGGCCATTCAGCGGGTGGGACTTGGCTGAAGAAACTCCCCCTCCCCATTTCATTATCTGCCTGCCTGGACGAGTAATGAGTTTGTGGATCATCAAATTCAGGGCTGATGTGTGGATCCTACCACAGAAGCAATTAACTAAAGATTTAAAGCACAAAATGCCCCTTTATGGTTTCAGGACAAGCCATGCAGTCCTTATAGCAATGGGCAACTACTGTTCAATGTAGATGCATGGGAGTTAGTGCCACCATATTGCCTAACATGCGTGTAGTTCCCCCGGAGAAGAGGTGGCATAGGAGCACCGCCGCCTCGGAATTGCCGGGAATAACGGAATTCATGAAGGGAACATGCGACACCCATGTATTATTTCGTTCGGAAAGAAGAATGGACCACACCACACACACAAAACAAACCTTGTCGAATAAAGAATGGACCGCACCACCCCACACAACACACAAAACAAGCTTTGCGGAATAAAGAATGGACAACACCACACCACACACAAAACAAGCCTTGTCGAATAAAAAATGGATAACACGGCACACCACACACAGAACAAGCCTTGTCGAAAATCGGGGCAAAATGATATCATGTCTGGGTGAACACCAGTTGCCCTAATATTGTGGCAACGGGTAATATCTCTGTCATGCCTGTCTCGGGCTTTATTGGTACGTAACGTCTGAACATGACAGAATGTTTTCACCAAAATTATAAAGCTTCCGTTAGAATGTCAAGTGTTGTTAAAAGTATCGACGTAGACGTCCCTTTTCCGGTGGTGGTGGTGTAGGTCTCTCCATGTATGTGTGAAGGGGCGGGGACCAAAAGGACTACTTAAACTAGACCAGAGGTCGCTTTTCACCCCCTTTGATATTGCGGGTCCCCTCAAACCTCCACCTGGCCCCATATTACTGTATGGATAGTGATACCCCGCCCAATCGCTCCCGGACTTATTTCATTTCCCCGATCCTGGCCTCCGTCGCTAGCTTTGCATGGCAACCGGGTCCTAGGCCCACGCCCGGCTGTCCGGCAACTTAGGGACGTCCTGACAGTTGCTGATGGATGTGGCCTGGGTCAAGAGAACAGATCTGCTAGCAATATAGCTCGGAGATAAATCAAACTTCTTTTGGTATATTACCATATCTCCACATGATAAATCGTGGTTCTGTCAAACTTTATTTCATGTGCAGTTTTACGTCAAGCTTGGGGGAGGGGGGGGGGGATAAAAAATACGTCTAAGTAAAGGTGTCGAAGAAACGACACGCCGGAGGTTAGGCCTATACATAATTCGCTGTAATCCGGATTCCGAATTGTGTGATTTTCGGTATGGAATATCCTTTCCCCTGTGTGGTTTCTATTTTAATAGCTCTTGAAAAAAATCCGTTAACAGGCCCCAAAGCTGCCATGAGATTTATGTGACTGTGAAACTATGTAGTAACACATTTTTCTCTCTGTTTCTCGAATAGTGCAGAGTATATATGCTATGTTGGTAGCAATTGTTCTTGCGAAACAATCTAACGTTAGGAATTTGGATCTCAGGGACCTGAAAACGTTATTGGTCGTTTACAAATATTGAATCAATCGTGGATACCCGTGATTCGGTATACATACTAGCACTGTACTCACTTTTACAGCGTATCAAGGACTGTAAGGAACAGGACATTTAAGTTAACCGAAGGCAGTTGCTGTTGGAAATTGGTGCTAAATTATGGCAATTTTAACTTACGAGCTGACCCTAGCGCTTTTGCTAAATTCCCGCGTACGCCCCTCTAAATCCCTTGGTTTTTAAATAGACTTGGCTGAGTTTCGATTTATCGTTCACTATTCTCTGATAAGTTCGGAGTTGTATTTAATATGTGTACTCCACATAAGGATAATACTAAGGCTCCATATAGAGACTTTCCTTAAATTAACAAAACGTTCATTATTCTATGGAAAAAATCATTCCATGCTCTATCACAGCTGCTTGGAATTGATATAAGGAAATCGACTATGAAATATCATAAAGCTATTCACTATAAGATCCCATATGTTTGGATATAATATATGTGATTTCGACAGTGAAACAACCGTCTTTATTCTGTTGGAGGAAATGTAAAGTGGCCTAGTGGGATTTTGGCGCTGAAGTGATCTTTTTATTCCCTAGGTATCTAATTTCTTACCAAGGCCAAGCCTTCCTAAAGCTACTTGTAATTTAATTATAGCCGCATTGATACTGGCACCGGCTACAGACCCTCTGCCTTACAAATGGCGGGAAGAAACAAGTGTGTCATTCCTTGAGCCCCAGATGTGGCGCCGCTCGCGGAAATTAGGAAACTTTTCATGCGTCGCGGCCATTCACGGCCAAGTGTCTGAACGAGGTGGCCAGGAGAAAAATTAATGTGAAAGAACGTGACCATCAGAGCCAGGCAGCTGCACATCTTTTAGCAGACAAGTCGAATTGAGCCTGGCAGGCCGGGCTGGCCTGTCCATTTGAAACCGAAAGGTTTGCGTGAAAGGGAAGTTAAATTAAGAATGAGGGAGAAAGAGGCTGTATTTAGCGATCACAGCCTCCGTTCTGTAATATTTATAACTTTAAATGTGGTTGTATCAATCTGTAGTGCCCGCTGCTGGTTCTTCACCCCACAGCCTTCATGCACAAACATTTGAATATCAACTGTATGTTTCCATGCAGAACCGCGGGACAGAATCTCCCCAAACTGTCTCGGCCTTTGTTTGCGTGAATACACCTCTCAGTTCTGCCGTGCGGCGGGATTCCTATACTGCATATCAAGACAGTCACCAGGACACAATGCTGCCTCTGCATAATGCACTCTATATTGTCCCCTACTTAGATGCCGGATCTTTCTCCAAATAGCTACAAATTAATAATTAACCTATACCGGGGGAGTCTTATTATACTGACTCCGCTGCACACCCCCGCCCTGCGCTTCCAGATGGGACCCCCAAACAACGCCAATGTTCCCAGCCTGCCATAATAAGTCCACAAAAAGTATCATCGCTGCCTTGTTTATAAATTAATGACTCAGAATGTGACTGCATTTTACGGAGTACGAGAGAGATGACTGTAGCCTTTCATCATAGGGGCGAGTAGATGCGACTTATTTCCTTTAGGGGTGGGAAGTCATCTATCATAAGTTCATTTGGGTTTATATAGTACTGAGCCAAAAAGGAATATTGTCATTTGTACTTAGGTTCACCTGATCCCAATTTAAAGTTGCAGCGTTCATGGTTAGTGTTGTTAGATTTTGTCTTCTTCCTGCATTTTTATTCCACAGCTCAATCCACGTTCTGTATTTGAACACAAAGACACGTAGAAACGTAACGTAAGGTGTTTCATACGGTGGCTGATATAGGGCAGCACGGTACAATCGACCAAAATGAAATGTAAATTTATCAGCTAATGACATGTACGGCGAGGCGATTATCATGATACTGGCTCAAAAATTACCCGGCTGAAGACAAAAAATACCCTTAAGGAACACGATAACGTTTCAGATAATAACATATTCGGTTTTGCTTAATTTTAAACCTAAATTTGTACTAGTATTTACCAGCCAAGTCTAAACAGTAGAACCATAACGGTTACACTAGACATATCTTTAGCATAAGTCACAGTGCCTGGCATAGGATGCGATGGCGTTGCGATCAGACAGACCTTGAATTTTAGCAGTCAAAACTACTATCTCTACACTAGGTACTTGCCCCAGATATCTTTGAACAGCTTCGATAGAGATTCTCCATAGGGGCATGCATGAAATTTGGGGAGTGAATCTGTTGTGTTCTTTCAGAGGAAATGTCGTTTGTCACTTGTTCTGCCATGTTAACGAAAACGAGCAACAACAACAGCAACAACAACAAAAGGAACTGTAGCACAATCAAGGAAGCAATAACAAAAGCATTACAAATCGTAAACACGGGTCCCCGAATTGTGATGACTCATAACCACGCAACATCTTCTACAGCTAAAACATAGCCTTTTTATGCCCTCGTATATGGCAGGCCATAAAAGGTTACAACTGGCAAAGTCACACAAACGCCCTGTACAAGTACACGTGCTAAGGCTTGAGGCTTGTATACTTCGTGCATCCTCACTATCATATCGTTCAACCACCATTCTTTCTCATTTCCGCCTTTTTTCATCCTTGTCGGTGAATAGTACTGTGTACTAATCTTCCTTATTGTAGCATAAACCAACGTTAAATGAAGTTTTATTCTATTATTCTATATTCTACAAGTAGATGCCATGGAGAAACCTGGGGCGAGCCCTACACTCAATCAAAGTACAATAATTGTTCTGATAATCCGTAAATTCCGGTGTTAGGACCTCATAGATATACAGGTATATACTTATTTAATCTATCTCTCACGTTAAACGGTTGATAATTTTATACCTTAAGCATCCGTTAGTATTTGTACATTCGTGGAAACAGGGAAGTCATGGGATTCCTATGGAAGTTTTAAAGCGATGATGGTTGAAGTTGAAAATGAACAGGCAAGGTACAGTCTTGCTTGAATACCCACGGAATGACTCGATGTACAATGTATACAACGTGTGCATTCTGCAAGGAACTCTAGATCCCATAAAAATATAAAATGGTGAATTTGGAGTAACAAAGTTAATCACAAGGCAGCACCGCATGATTACGAAGTAAAATTCCCGTTTATGGACACAAGATATCCACCATGTCCTTTTTCTCTGCCTGTCTGTGTCAAGTAGTAATGGTTCGTAAAAGAAATCAGTTGCATTCCCAGAAGTTCTTCCACCGTAGTCCTAAATCTAATTTCGCTAAAGTTCTGCTCGACAAGGCTTGGGGTTATTGCCAAGGGTGTCCCGATCAATGGCCAAAAGCGACAGGGGAATCTTCCATTTGGCGGAGACAGACGGCATTGTTATATAACTTCCTTACTCTAATGGAGATTTAGGGGGTTACCTTTGCCATTTCTCTGCCCCAGTCTCGGCATCTCATTCCTTCTTGACCGGAAATGTCACGAGGGACCGCACAATGGACGTCCTGCCGTTCCACTTCCGGTTCCCATTTAATGGCGCCGGTGAAATACCAAGTCGATATCGGACAGAGGACGATAAGCAGTATAACGGGTGAGTAACACTGAAACTTATGGCATCGCGATTAATTGGAGTAATTTGATCGTCGCTACCCGCAGTTCATGAACTAATTCGAATGTACTAGTATTCCCAAACCGGATATGCGCGTTACTCGTTAATTCTTGTAAAACAATTAATCTTATTAATACACACACACAGGAATTGCTTCATAAGAACAGAAAAATACTATTTCAGGCCAGAATTCGGATATATTATAAACAAATTGAAAGAAATAGAAATCACAACAGGAAAGATCGCTGGGACAGTGGAAAACCCCACCCGCTCACAAATTCCCTTATGTGACATTTCAATTAATATACTACCAGCAAATATATGCACAACATACAGATCTCCTTTCACCCAGACTCTAAGTGACCTTGACCTTGACCATTCAAGGTCACTAGAGGTCAAATCTGATGGTGCAGTTGGACTCCCCATATATGATTTACTGCTGTGTTTAATAGCAAAATATGGCTCAACTCAGCACGTTTTGGTGATTCAGGACTTCAAAAATGTGAGTGACCTTGAGTTTGATCTTTCACGGTCACTCAAGGTCAAATGTGATGGTGCAGTTGGACTCCTTGTATATGGTTACCTATTATCGTTTAAAAGTAGCACATTACATAACTCTCCTCCTTGACGGAATACAGGTCTTTAAACTGAGTGACCTTGATTTTGACCTTGCAAGGTTACTCAAGGTCAAATGTGATGGTGTCGTTGAACTTCCATATATGGTTTCCTATTAGTGTTTAACAAAAGCATATGACAATATTGACTTAGCAACTTTAGCAACGTAAATTACCATGGAAACTTAAATATTCCTCCGTTTTATTCTTAGTGTCAATTGGTTTCGAGTTATTATAGCAATTGTGACATAATTGCACCGAATGTCCTGAAATGAACCACATGAACACTACAAAGCAAAAGGTACAGTATATGTTGTACAATTGTTTCTTAGTCCCATAGTTCAGTCATTTTCGCTCTGCGGTCAGATTTTTTCTGAGATACAGTCCAATTTTGAGACAAAGTGCACCAAATGATCTCAACATCACCAAAAACATTGCAAGGTCAAAGATATCCTATATGTGCTGTACAAGTGCCTGGTTAATTAAAATAGCCAATTACAGTAAGTTGCAACACAATATAACAATATAGAAGTTGTACCAAGTGTGAATTCAACTGAAATTAGATGGGGGAAATATTTCTTCTTCACAGACAGTCTTCACAGACCCGCAACAACTCGCAGCTGTTTGCACTAAGATCGCTCAAGGTCGCAACAACATTGGTACGTGATTGCCAGGTCGTTATGACCCGTAAATAACTCGCAAGTCCATCGTTATGTATAATAATGCATTTCACGTTGCGAGCCCTTCAGCTCGCAGCAACTCGCACGATATTGTGGATTTCAGCAAGTCACAGCAACTTGCAACGGGGTCGGGAACTATGTGGCGTGGTTTAATATGCCAATATCGGTTATCATCGAGCGGGCTTGTGCTATTTGAACCTCTATCCTTTGCCATCAACGTTTGCGACAAACAACGTATTTTTTATCCTGTCGACCAATGTTAGATTGTTTTTATCTTCCTGGACAAAGCTTGTCGGGGGCGATAACTAGAGGCTGCTAAGTGGTTCTCGAAGGTCTCCGGGGAGTTGTGAAGACAGGCCAGTCGAGATTACCAGAGGGCCAGACAATGGCAGATTCCTCGGCAGTCACCGTGCCAGAGTTATTGTCTTAGAGACGATCCTGCTCGGCTCCCGTGTCGGTTCAGGAGCTTGGACTCACTGATTGGATAATCATCCGGGGTCATCAAATTCCTGAGCTTCAGGAAAACCAATCAGGGTCGAATTCCTTGGCTTAAACGATGGCGTCTAAAGCGTGTAACGCCGTTGTCTAAAGCGCATAGCAGCAGCGTGTGTTCAGTTATGTTAGTCGCAAAGTAAAATTACCTCTAGTTGGTAAATGCCCAGACCGCAGCTATTTTCAGACATCGGTTTCTATATGACCACAGCTGTCCCCATAGTTTATGTATTTGCTCTTTTAGCGCATTATGGGAGTACTACATGTACGGTCAATTTCCGCATGAACCCACGCGATTATGTTTTTTTTTTTTTTTTGGGGGGGGGGATAAACGTGAAAACAATACACCCGGGGGACTTGACGCCCTTGGCGCTTGATCACTTCCCAGAGAGGAACAAGTTACGCATATTCCTTTATTGCCATGTAGCTACTAGCTAAGTAGCTATGTAGCTGATTCATCCTTAAAAGCCACCCCCACCCCGACCCGCACGCACACACAAAGATTGATACACTAAAACATTAACGCCAAGCACCATAAACAGGAACACC
>JAAUYG010094238.1_pt1 | contig 19250 bp, 19 predicted proteins | sample 7278091 | NCBI WGS metagenome assembly JAAUYG01 (sample SAMN14350201, study PRJNA611818) | marine sediment metagenome | isolation source: surface marine sediment (0.6m) | place: French Polynesia: Moorea | collected 2018-08
ATCAACGTAAGACCTGCTCGCACAAACTGTCACTATTTAGTTTTCAAAGATCAAACCGCAGCCCAAAGGCTGCGAATATCAACACGTATTTCCGTGCGCTGACAAAAAAGGCTTAATATACGAAAACCAGAACACATGTCAACCGCTTTTTTGAGGAAATATTTAATTTTATAATTTAAAAAATAAGCACTGCGGTGTTCCGATCAACCCCCGAGGCGCCAAGATTACGGTGGGATCACCGTGGTCAGGCGGTGACCACCAATTTGTGATATTTTTTCTTGCCGGAGCGCAGCATGATCACCCCGGCGTCGGCGTCATCCACCGTCACCGTGTAATCGACGGCTTCCACCCGCTGCCCGTTGATATAGGCGCCGCCTTGGTTGATCAACCGGCGGGCCGCTCCGCCGGAATTGGCCAGACCGACGGTGTGGAAAAGCTTGAATAGCGGCATCCCCTGGGCCAATTCGGCCGCCGTGATATCGGAAGATGGGACGCCATCATCGCCAGCCGCGGCCCCTCCCCTCGGCACGGCGCTGGTCGGCAGCAGGTCCCCTGGAATGCGACGGGCCCCAAATACGCTGGAAGCCGCCTTGAAGGCATCAAGGGCTGCCTCCCGCCCGTGGACGATCAGGGTGGTTTCAAAGGCGAGCACGGTTTTGACCAGATTCAGATCCGCCCCGGCCATTGCCGCGACCGGCGTGATCTCAGCCATCGGCAAAAAAGTGTAGAGGGCCAGAAAGCGCGCAACGTCCTTGTCATCCGTATTCACCCAGTACTGGTAAAAGTCATAAGGGGGTGTGCGCGCGGCGTCCAGCCAGACGGCCCCGGCAGCTGTTTTCCCCATTTTGGCCCCCGAACTGGTGGTGATCAGGGGGAAGGTAATGCCGAAAGCCGCCCCTTGACCGGCCTTGCGCACCAGTTCGATTCCGGCCACGATGTTGCCCCATTGATCGCTGCCCCCCATCTGAATCCGACACTGATGACGGCGGAAAAGCTCCAGAAAGTCGTAGGCCTGAAGCAGCATGTAGTTGAACTCGATGAAGCTCAGACCCTCATCGGACTCCAGGCGCATGCGGTAGCTTTCGGCCTTGATCATGCGGTTGACACTGAAGTGACGGCCATAGTCCCGGAGAAAGGGGATGTATTCGATGCGGGTCAGCCAATCGGCGTTGTTGACCAGGAGCGCCTTGCCCGCATCGAAATCGATAAAACGGCTGAGTTGCCGCTTCAGCGCCTCGGCGTTGCGATTGACATCGTCGATCGTGAGGATCTGGCGCATTTCCGTCTTGCCGCTCGGATCTCCCACCAGTCCCGTCCCCCCCCCGACCAGGGCAATCGGCCGATGACCGTTGCGCTGCATGTGAGCCAGAGCCATGATGGGCACCAGACTGCCGATATGGAGGCTGGAGGCCGTGGGGTCGAAGCCGATATAGCATGTCACCGGCCCGCTGTCGACATGATCCCGCAGTTCCTGTTCGTGCGTCTTGGCATCGATAAAGCCACGCTCCTCAAGGACGTCAATGACATTGCTCATGTTTGTCTTGTTCCGCTTTTCTTGTCGTTATCAATAAATGAAACTCACATCGCCCTTTTAGACCTGCGGCCTATTTATTAGCGTACTCGACGGCCCGGGTTTCGCGGATAACGGTGACCTTGATCTGTCCGGGGAACGTCAAGGCCTCCTCTATTTTTTTGACGATATCGCGGCTCAAGAGCACAGCCTGATCGTCGGAAACGATATTGCTCTCGACAATGACCCGCAATTCGCGCCCCGCTTGAATCGCATAGGTGTTGCCGACGCCCTCGAAGGACTTGGCGATACCTTCCAAATCCTCAAGTCGCTTGATGTAATTTTCAAGTAATTCCTTGCGCGCGCCGGGCCGAGCGCCGGAAAGGCTGTCGGCCGCCTGGACCAGCAGCGCATAGACGCTGCTCGGTGGCACATCCTCGTGATGGGCGGCAATGGCGTGCACAACTTTGGAGGATTCGCCCATCTTTTTGGCCAGTTTCGAACCGATCAGGGCGTGAGGCCCTTCGACTTCGTGGTCGATCGCCTTGCCGATATCGTGAAGCAGCCCCATGCGGCGGGCCAGTTTCTGGTTCAAGTTGAGTTCCGCCGCCATAACGCCGGAAAGAAAACCGACTTCGACGCTGTGCTGCAGAACATTCTGAGCATAAGACGTCCGGAACTTCAATTTGCCCAGATGCCGGACCAGATCGTTGTTGAGGTTGTGCACACCCAGTTCGAAGGCCGCCTGTTCACCGGCCTCCTTAACAGTTTTTTCCACCTCCTGGGTGACTTTTTTGACCACATCCTCGATACGGGCCGGATGGATGCGGCCGTCGGCAATCAAACGCATGAGCGACAACCGGGCGACTTCACGCCGGACCGGGTTGAAACCCGATAAAATGACCGCTTCCGGGGTATCGTCGATAATCAAATCGATGCCCGTGGCTGCCTCCAGCGCACGGATGTTGCGCCCTTCGCGACCAATGATCCGCCCTTTCATCTCATCGCTGGGAAGTTGCACGACGGAAACGGTCCGCTCGGCCACAAAATCGCCCGCATAACGCTGAATTGCGGTGGCCATGATTTTCTTGGCACGCTTTTCGGCGTCTTCCTTGGCCTCGTTCTCGATCCGTTTGATCAGCTTGGCGCCCTCGTAGCGTGCTTCGTTTTCCATCGCTCGCAGAAGCAGATCTTTGGCCTGGTCGGCGGTGAGCCCGGAAATCTTTTCAAGCTGCTGTTTCTGCTCTTCGATGAGATGCTCGTATTTGTGCTCCTTGTCTTGAATGCGGTTTTCGCGTTTGGTCAGTTTGCGCTCTTTATTGGCAAATTCGGATTCGCGCTTGTCCATTTGATCGCTCTTGCGGTCAATGACTTCTTCCTTCTGCATCAACCGCGCCTCCCGGTCCTTGAGTTCGCGACGCGTCTCCTTGGTCTCGTTGTCGAAGTCGCTTTTCATCCGGAACAGTTTGTCTTTAGCCTCGATTTTGGCTTCCTTGAGCAGCGTCTCAGCCGAGCGCTCGGCATCCTTGCGCACTTTGGCCGCTTCGGTTTCGGCGGCCTTTATGCTTTGCACCGACATCTTGCCCTTCGCCCAGAATGCGATGGCAAAACCAACGGCGAACAACACCAAACCAACGATCATATTTTCAATCATCAACATTCTCCCATCTATCATTATGTCTGCGATGTCCCCGCATCATTCCGCAGCGACATCGGTAAACAGATTGAATCGGCACCGGGTTCACAGGGGCGACAGCCTGCCCTTGGACCCCGATGACGTCATGCCAACCAAAGCTCTGTCGATCGCATCGCATCGGAGCGGTAGGGGCCTGGCGATTTTCACGCTGCTCGCGATGCGAAGGCGAATTCATGCGGCCGCGCGGCACGGCGCCTCCCAAGGCAATCCCGTCGTGCCTTGGCGCCACCGGAATGCTCACGGTGCCAAATCAAATCGAATCAGGAGTTGATGCAAGGAAGGTCACGCACGCACGCGCCGCCGATCAGCCGCAGCCGTTCATGCAATGGTAGGGATCGAGGGTGAGGAACCCCCTGCACTGTGCCGTGTTGGCAGATCTTTGAACCAAGGGCTCAAAGGGGGGGCCATGTGGAATCTTTAGGCTTTTCTGTACGTGCAGAACCTGCTCACCGAAACCAGGGACAGCTCCCATGTAGTGAAGTGTTGGGACAAAGAGCTCTTTCAATCACGAACACGGCAGGGGGAATTGGTCGTCGCCAACAGCCAAAACGCCATTTGCCGGATGTCGAACATCGATGGGCGCCTGCAACCCGCGAATTTTCCCAATCAAAGCAACCGAAAGCATTCCCTCAAAGCGCCGGCCGGGCCGCAAATCATGAGGGCGCAGACGTACACCCGTTTTCGGGCGGTCCTGTGTTTTCCATCAGACTGTGCAGCCTTTCGGTCTGTTTTGAAATACGCTGGGACATTTCCGTCAGTTGCTGCTTAAGTTGCATATGCTCGCTGGTGATATTGAGCGCGGCTTGCAGTAGAAGAATAAATTGATTGCTGCCTGCCGCAGGGCTGCTTTGGCCGGCCTCTATCTTGCGAACGGCTTCCATGAGAAAATCGGCAACCATTCGGGGATCGGTTTTACCTGCATCGGCTTTGAACGTGTAGGTTTGCCCGAAGACGTCTATGCGAATCAATTGATCCAAATGCCAAACCCAGCCCACAAACTATGTACACAGCAAAAATTCAGCCTTGAGCGCCCGTAATATCCTCGAGGCGTTTTAGCAGGCGGTCGATTCGGGAACGAATCTGCGCCTTTTCCTCCATGATCCTCTTTTCCGCCTCAGCCTTCCTTCGGAGTTCCTCCTCTAATTGCTCAACTCTGGATATCAGTTCTCTATTGTGGGTATCTTTCTCCCTGCAAATCTGAATTAGATGTTCCAGCCGTTTTTCAATGGCTTCAAACTGCTTCAGGATGGTTTCATCCTCCAAAGCGCACCTCTCGCAATTCTAACCACTCATATATGGTGGTCCGATTAAAGTCAAGATCCCTATGATATCTCTAAACAATTACCAAGCATTGCATGCAACCATTGGCCGCACCCGGACTGATGGGTTACCGCAGCCGGACAGACCAGACCGGTCCACAGGAGCCCGGGTAAAGGTCACAGTGAATTCACCCAATGGGGACGGCTCCTTCTTTCCGCAAACACAAAAAAAGCAGCCCGTATCAACGGGCTGCTTGGGCAACTGCCGTGGCAGTCGGTATGCGTCATAAGTGCGACAAGGTGGGAATTAGCGTCGCGTTCCCGCCAAGGCGACGCGGTGCACGGCCCGCTGCAGCGCCGCTTTGGCCCGCTGAAAATCCACGTCTTCCCCACCGGTTTCTATTCGTTTTTCGGCCCTTTCCTGAGCTGAACGTGCACGCTCGATGTCAATATCGCTGCGCCTTTCAGCCGACTCCGCTAAAACCGTGACCTTATCCGGCAGGGCTTCCGCGAACCCGCCGCTCACGAACACGCAGTGTTCCGTGCCCTGGGTGTCGTTATACCGGATCGTGCCGACCTGCAGGGACGTCATGAAGGGCGTATGGCCGACCAGGACACCGAACTGCCCCAACTCACCCGGGGCCACGATGATCTGGGCCTCTTCATTGACCACTTCCTTTTGCGGGGTGACAACTTCCAGTTGTATGTATCCAGCCATAATATCCCCTCTGTTGATTAAGCTTCCGCCATTTCCTTGGCCGCTTCGATAACTTCCTCGATTCCGCCTTTCATGTAAAAAGCCTGCTCGGGGATATCGTCATGCTTGCCGTCGACGATCTCCCGGAATGCGCGGACCGTGTCTTCCACCTTGACGTATTTGCCGGGTTTTCCGGTAAACGTTTCGGCTACGTGGAAAGGCTGGGACAAGAAGCGCTGCATTTTGCGGGCCCGCTGGACGGTCAGTTTGTCTTCATCGGAAAGCTCCTCCATTCCGAGGATGGCAATGATGTCCTGAAGCTCCTTGTATTTCTGGAGCATCTGCTGGACTTCACGAGCGGTCTGATAATGCTCATCACCGATGACGGCGGGGTCGAGAATCCGCGAGGTGGAGTCGAGCGGGTCCACGGCCGGGTAGATCCCGAGCTCGGCGATCTGACGCGAGAGCACCACGGTACCGTCGAGATGGGCAAAAGTGGTCGCCGGGGCCGGGTCGGTCAAGTCGTCGGCAGGCACGTAGACGCACTGCACGGCGGTGATGGACCCTTTGGTGGTGGAGGTGATGCGTTCCTGAAGGCCACCGAGGTCGACGCCCAGGGTCGGCTGGTAACCGACGGCGGAGGGCATGCGCCCGAGAAGGGCGGAGACTTCGGAACCGGCCTGGGTAAATCGGAAAATATTATCGATGAAGATCAGCACGTCCTGGCCTTCCACATCACGGAAATACTCCGCACAGGTCAGGGCGGAAAGGGCCACACGGGCACGGGCCCCGGGCGGTTCGGTCATCTGACCGTAAACCAGGGCCGCCTTAGGGAGAACACCCGAATCCTTCATCTCATGATAGAGGTCGTTGCCCTCGCGGGTGCGCTCACCCACTCCGGCAAACACCGAGATACCGCCGTGCTGCATGGCGATGTTGTTGACCATTTCCATCATGATAACGGTCTTGCCGACGCCGGCACCGCCGAACATCCCCATTTTGCCGCCGCGGGGAAAGGGCACCAGCAGGTCGATCACCTTGACGCCGGTTTCAAGCACGTTGACCTCGACGTCCTGCTCTGTAAACTTGGGCGCCGGACGATGGATCGGCATCATTTTTTCCTGGCTCACAGGACCGAGCCCATCCACCGGGCGACCGACCACGTTCAGCACGCGCCCCAGGCTGGCCTCGCCGACGGGCATCTGGATGGGGGCCCCGGTATCCTTGACGGGCATTCCGCGAACCAAACCGTCGGTGACATCCATGGCGATGGTGCGCACCACATTGTCGCCCAGATGCTGGGCCACCTCGATTACGAGGTTGTCTTCTTCATCGCTGATCGCGGGGTTGGTTACGAAAAGCGCGGTCAGAATCGTCGGCAGCTTTCCCTGTTCGAACTCCACGTCAACGACAGGACCCATCACCTGCACTATTTTGCCAATGTTCTCAGCCATCTATTCCTCCTGTTATCACTATACCAAATATTGGATTTAGCCCTTCAACGCCTCGGCGCCACCGACGATATCCATCAAATCTGCAGTAATGGCGGCCTGACGGGCTTTATTGTAAGCCAGGGTAAGATTGTCGATCATGTCGTTGCAGGCCTTGGTGGCGTTGTCCATGGCCATCATGCGGGCGGCATGCTCGCTGGTGGATGTCTCCAGCAGCGCGCTGAAGATCTGCACGAACACATTGCGCGGCAGCAAAACCCCCAGAAGCTCGTCCACACTTGGCTCGCAGATATGCTCGGCCTGGTAGGGCTCGTCGCCCGAAGCTTCGGCTTCCTCTGTTTCGATGGGCGGAATCGGCAGGATCTGCTGTACGGCAGGCACCTGCTTGCCCATGCCGACGAATTTGGCGTAGATGACGTAGACTTCGTCGTAGGCATCGCTAAGGAAGCCGTCCACGAGCTGGCGGCCGGCAGTGGCAGCCACGCTGAAATCGACGGTGGTGCCCACCACCCCCAAATACTCCTTCAGCATCTCGTATCCCGTCTTCCTCCCCCAATCACGCCCCTTCTTGCCGAAGTAGGTGAATGAAAAGGTCAAATCGTCGCCGGCTTTTTCCTTTACCAGCGCCTCAGCCTTTTCGATCAGGTTGATGTTGAAGCCGCCACAGAGACCGCGATCCGAGGTACACAGAACCACGTGGATCTTTTTGACCTCCTCCTTGGGCACCAGGAGAGGGCTGGCTTCTTCACCCGCTTTTTCCGCCAGACTGCCGAGGACCTCGGCAAATTTGCCGGCATAGGGTCGGAAGGCGTCCATGTTCTGCTGGGCGCCGCGCAGTCGCGACGTCGCCACCATGTTCATGGCCTTGGTGATCTGCTTGGTCTTTTTGACCCCTTTGATTTTTAGTTCGACGTCTTTTAGTGTTGGCATAGGTTAAGCCCTTATCCCGTTGAACGTTAGCGGTGTCTTTTGTAACGGCACTTACTTGATAGTGTCTTTGAACTCGTCACCGTATGCCGTCAGGGCTTCACCCATCAGTTTGTCCAGATCGTCGGTGATCTCCTGTTTCTCCTTGAGGCCTTCAAGCACCTGCGGGAAACGATCCTCGATAAATTTGTACAGGCCCGCTTCGTACTTGGCCAGAACGTCGACCGGCAGGTCGTCCAGAAAGCCGCGCGTACCGGCATAAAGAACGATGACCTGCTTTTCCCCGGAAAGCGGCTGATACTGGGGCTGTTTCAGGATTTCCACCAGGCGCTGACCGCGGGTGAGCTGTTTCTGGGTAGCGGCGTCCAGGTCGCTGCCGAAAGCGGCGAAGGCCTCCAGTTCGCGGAACTGGGCCATGTCGAGGCGCAGCGTACCGGCCACCTGCTTCATCGCCTTGATCTGAGCGGCACCACCGACGCGCGAAACCGAGAGACCGACGTTGATGGCCGGACGTACCCCAGCGAAAAACAACGCCGGTTCAAGGTAGATCTGCCCGTCGGTGATCGAAATAACGTTGGTGGGGATGTAGGCCGAAACGTCGCCCGCCTGGGTTTCGATGATCGGCAGGGCGGTCAGGGAGCCGGCGCCCAGTTCGTCGCTCAATTTGGCCGAACGTTCAAGCAGGCGCGAGTGATTGTAGAAAATGTCGCCGGGGAAGGCTTCACGCCCCGGAGGACGACGCAACAGGAGGGACACCTGACGATAGGCGGCCGCCTGCTTGGACAAGTCGTCGTAAATGATGAGGGCGTGCTTGCCGTTGTCACGAAAATATTCCCCCATGGCCGTTCCGGCATAGGGGCCGAGGTACTGGAGGGTGGCCGGGTCGCTGGCGCAGGCCGCGATGACCGTGGTGTATTCCATGGCGCCGTGCTTTTCGAGCACGTTCACCACCTGGGCCACCGAGGACTTTTTCTGCCCCGAAGCCACGTAGATGCAGTAGACGTCGGTATCCTTCTGGGCCAGGATAGCGTCGATGGCCACGGCGGTTTTCCCGATCTGACGGTCGCCGATGATGAGCTCGCGCTGTCCGCGGCCAACCGGGGTCATGGCGTCGACCGCTTTCAGGCCGGTGTAACAGGGCTCGTGCACGCTTTTACGGGCGATAACGCCGGGGGCCACCATTTCCACACGGGCGGTCTCGGCACCCTCGATGGGCCCCTTGCCGTCCAGCGGCTCTCCCACGCCGGAAAGAACCCGGCCAAGGACGGCCTCGCCCACGGGCACCTCGGCGATTCTGCCGGTACGCTTGACAATGTCGCCTTCCTTGATGTCGAAGTCGTCGCCCATGACGGCCACACCGACATTGTCCTCCTCGAGGTTGAGCACCAGGCCGAGGATATTGCCGGGAAACTCCACGAGCTCCAGCGCCATGGCCTTCTCCAGGCCGTAGACGCGGGCGATACCGTCACCCACCGAAAGGACGACCCCGGTTTCGCTCAGTTCGACCTGTTTGTCATAGTCCTTGATCTGCTCTTTGATAATTTGGCTTATTTCTTCAGCTTTTAGTTCCATCAGACACTCTCACCCCTTTTTAAAGATTCGCGCATATTCACCAACTGGGTCTTGACGCTTCCATCCAGCACGAGATCACCGATCTTGGTGACGATCCCCCCGATCAGCTCGGGATCCTGCTGCACGTCCAGAACGATATCCTTACCTGTCCGTTTGGCCAGGGCTTCACGAATTTTGTCCACGGCGTCCGAGGAAAGCGCGGTGGCCGAGACCAGGCTGGCACGGGCAATGCCCTTCAAGTCATCGGCCAGCTTCTGGTAAAAATCGTTGATGGCATCCAGAAAACCGAAACGCCCCTTATCGAAGAGCAACAGCAGAAACTGCTGTATTTCCTTGGAAGGATTGAGCTTCTGAATGACGGCCACCAGAAGCGCCCGCCGGCCCTCGGTGTCATAAAGCGGGTTGGTGATCATCTGCTGCAGATCCGGTTGGGCCGCAATTGCCTGGGTGACGCCATCGAGCTCATCGCGATAGAGCTGGGCGTTTCCGTCTTCCTTGCCGATAAGGAGAAGGGCTTTGGCATAGCGCCGTGCAATTGAGAGATTTTTCACGATACCACCACCTTCGCTAAGTATTCGTCGACAAGTTTCTCCTGATCCTCGGCGGATATCTGGTCTTTTATAATTTGCTCGGCCTTGGCCAGTGCTTGATCCAGAACTTCACTACGGAGAGCGTCGCGGGCATTCTGGAATTCACTCTCGATGGTTTTCTGGGCCTGGACCTTGAGTTTTTCAGCGCTCGCTTCGGCCTCTTTGAGGATCCGCACCTTGGCCTCTTCCCCCTGACGGACGTATTCCGCCATGATCGCCTCGGCCTCCTGCTCCAGGCGCGCGAACTTCTGGCTGTATTCCGCCAGTTGCCGCTCCGCATCCGCCTTCTTGGACTCAAGATCGCTCAACTGTTCCTCGATGCCCTTGACCCGGGCACTGAGTGCCGTCGACAGCGGTTTGCGCAGAAGAAAGAAAAGGCCACCGGCCAGAACGATGAAGTGCAGGACGCGAAAGGTATCCGTTTTTACCCACCCCGGGCCATGCGCCTCGGCATCACCACCGCCGCTGGCACCGAAAACGGTGCCGACTGAAAAAACCAGCAGCATCGCCAATAGGACCGTCGGCAGGACGAGACCCCGCCGTTGGCGATGCGGACTGCTGCAACCAGGATTTTTCATTAAACAGCCCTCCCCAAGATTTTTTTACCAATATCGTTGGCAAACGTATCCACTTCCTTTAGCAGAGCAGCCTTGGCGGTCTCCGCTTCTTGTGCGACTTTGGCTTTGACGGCGTTGAGCTCTTCCAGCGCGTCGGCGTTGATCTTGTCCAGGATTTTCTTCTCTTCGTCGGCCGCCGCCTGAACCAGGGTTTCCTTTTCCAGCAGGCCTTTCTTGCGGGCATCGCGGATACCGGCGGCATAGGTGGCCTCTTTTTCAGCCAGATCGTTGGATGAACTCTGGATGTCCTGTTCGAGACCGTCGATTTTGGTTTTGCGCTGTCTAATGATGTTTCGAATGGGGCGGTAAAGGACGATGTTGAGAAGGAAGACCAGGAGGATGAAGTTGGCCGCCTGAAGGAACACCGTCCAGTCAGGCATCACGGTGATGCTGGCGGCGAAGGCCGGACTGCTGAAAATGATTAATAATAAGGAAAGGGCAAGTACGGGCACACAAAGAGGTTTCCGGCTGGAACCAGAAAAAGTCATATCAATCCCCTCCACAACAGAATTATAAGAATATCAATTATTTATATCTCTATTGCTTCCCTCCGGACGCAAAATTTTTGCTGCGGCGTGCTATAGCATCAGACATCGCGCATTGTCAAAAGTTTTTTTCATTCCGCATCCGGTTTCGCCGCCGGCGGGCTCGGATTGGCGGCCGGAGCGGACGGTTTGACCTTGGCCTCCTCGGGCTTCTGCATGATGCACTTGCCGTTGAGGACGGCGCCCGACTCGATGGTGACCATCGGTGCACAGATGTCGCCCGTAATGCGGGCGGGCGGATAGAGTTCGATCTTTTCCTGGGCGTTCACGGAGCCGGTGATCGATCCCATGATCACCGCCTTGTGCACGTTGATATCGGCTTTGATCTGCGCCTTTTCACCGACGATCAAAACGCCGTCGCGGCCGCTCATCTCGCCTTCCAGGTGGCCGTCCAGGCGCAGGGTGCCGGCAAAATCCAGATGCCCCTCGATGCGGGCGTCGACACCGATGAGGGTCGATATGGAACCATCCTGTTTTTCTTTTTCCGGTCGTTTTTTCATGCGCTTCTTCCCATGGTTGGTGGCCCGCCGCCGTGGCGGGCACGGATTATTCGAACATGAAGCGACGCATGCTGATATTCATCAGAATGCCGACGCAGATCAGGGTCGTCAGGAGCGACGAGCCGCCGTAGCTGATGAACGGTAGCGGCACGCCGACCACCGGCATGAGTCCCATGACCATACCGATATTGATCACAAACTGCCAACTGATCATGGCCGTGATGCCCACAGCCAGAATCGTCCCGAATGGGTCCCGGCAGCCAAACGCAATATTCAGGGACCAGAAGATGAAAACCAGAAACGTCAGGATCAAAATCGACGCCCCGATGAAGCCCCATTCTTCGGCCAGAACCGAGAAGATGAAATCCGTATGCTGCTCGGGCAAAAAAGAGAGGGCGTTCTGGGTCCCCTTGAGAAACCCCTTGCCGCTCAGAAAACCGGATCCGATCGCGATTTTGGATTGGATGATGTGGTAGCCGGTGCCCAGGGGGTCGCCTTCCGGGTTGAACAGCGTAAGGATCCTCTGCTTCTGATAGTCCTTGAGGACAAACAGCCACAGCGGAAAAATCATCACGAAAGCGCTGCCCATCAAAAGGAGCAGGGAGCGCCGCTCGATCTTGACGAAGAGCGTCATCGTGGCGGCGATCAGCACCACCAGCCCGCCGGTGCCCAGGTCCGGTTGCCGCAGAATGAGTACAAAGGGAATCAGGGTCAGGACGGCGGGAATCTGGAGGCTACGCAGGTTGAAACCGCGGGAGGACACATATTTGGCGTAATACCGGGCCAAAACGATGATAACGGCAATCTTGACGAGTTCGGAGGGCTGCAGCGACACGGGGCCCAGGAGCAGCCAGCGGCGTGAGCCCCCCACGTATTTGCCGAAAAACAAGACCCACACGAGCATCAGGACGCAGATCGCATAAATCACCAGCCCCCAGCGCTCCAGCAGCTTGTAGTTGAACAGCAGACAGAACAGCATGGCGCCGAGACCGATACCGTACCAGATGAGCTGCTTGGTGAAAAGCGCCTTCTGGGGTGTGGGCACCCCGGCCGTCACGGCGCTGTAAAGGGTCATCAGGCCGAAAAGACCAAGGAGAAAGGTCAGGGCCAGAAGCCCCCAGTCGAAATAAGTGAAATAGCGCCGGTCAACCATGCCCCCCCCCTTCGGACGCGTCCGCACCCCCGCTTCCCTGGGGTACCGCGGTGCCCGTGGGCGGTTTGCGGGCGGTGATCTGTTCGTCGCCCTGCGGCCCGAGATAAGTGCGTACCAGTTCCCGGGCAACGGGGGCCGCCGCGCTGGAGCCGTGTTCACCGTGCTCGACGATGACGGCGATGGCGATGCGGGGGGCATCGGACGGTGCGTACGCAATGAACCAGGCGTGATCCCTGAACCGACGCTCGTTCTTGCCCTCCACGTTTTCTTCGAACTTTTTCAGGCTCACCACCTGGGCCGTACCGGTTTTGCCGCTGATGTCGATCTGTTTCAGCCTCGCGATGCGGGCCGTTCCCTTCTCGCCCTGGACCACCTCCCACATGCCCTGCTGGACTTGCTTCAAGTTGGCGTCGCTGACAGGCAGCCGCCCCACCCGTTTGGACGGCCGCGCTTCGCCGGGCTCGTCCCCGGGTTTGATAATCTTTTTAACCAGCAGGGGGCGGTAGAGGTCGCCGCCGTTGGCCACGGCCGCGGTGAACATGGCCATTTGCAAAGGCGTTGTCAGGTTGAAGCCCTGTCCGATCGCAACGGAGAGGGTTTCCCCCTCCTGCCAGGCGATGCCCGTGCGCTTCTTCTTCCAGGCCGCGGTCGGCACCAGGCCGCGGCTTTCATGGTCCAGAGCGATGCCGGTACGTTTGCCCAGACCGGCCGAGTTGGCATAAAAGGCCAGCCGATCGATTCCCAGGCGCTGGCCAACCTGGTAGAAATAGACGTCGCAGGAGCGGGCAATGGCCTGGTTCAGATCGACCGACCCGTGCCCTCCCCGCCGCCAGCAGCGATAGGTCCGGTTGCCGAAACGATGGTAGCCCGGGCAGAAAATCTTCTCGTCAGGGGTAATCACCCCTTCCTGTAAACCGGCCAGAGAAGCGATGATCTTGTAGGTCGAGGCCGGTGGGTATTCGCCCTGAATCGCCTTGTTGTTCAGGGGGCGGTCCGGGTTTTCGATCAAGGCCCGCCATTTCTCGGTGCTCAAACCGGTGATGAAATCGTTCTGGTCGAATGCGGGGCTGCTGGCCAGCGCCAGGATTTCGCCGTTTTGCGGATCGACCGCCACGACGGCCCCGGCCTCGCCGGTCAGAAGTGCTTCGGCCCTTTTCTGCAGCGCTTGATCGATGGTCAGGTATATACTGCGGCCGCTGCGGGCATAGACGGTATGCAGTACGCGCACCACCTGGCCGTTGGCGTTGACCTCGACCTGCCGCCCGCCCCTTTCGCCGCGCAGATACTTCTCCAGGGATTTTTCGACGCCGAACTTCCCGATCTGGTCGCCCATGCGCAGATCGGCATTGCCCGAGCGCTTCAGTTCGTTCGGGTTCACCTCGCCGATATAACCCAGCAAGTGGGCCGCGAAATTGGGGAATATATAGTTCCGCAGTCGCCGAATCTGGACATCGATCCCCGGGAGGTCATAGCGATGGCTTTCGATGGTGGCCAGGGCATCGCGGCCGATGTCTCTTTCGATCAGAATCGGCTTGAGAGCACTCGCCCGCGATTCCGCTTCGACCCTCTGGACCAAGTGCTCGATCGCCATGCCGGTGTGGGGGGCGAGGCGCTGGAGGGTTTGATCCAGCGGGCGGGCATCCTTCAAATTGACATACAAATCGAAAGAGGGGCGGTTGTCGACGAGCAAGGTGCCATGGCGGTCGTAGATGAAGCCGCGCGGGGCATCGATGTTTTGCAGCCGGATGCTGTTGTTCAGGGACAGGCGCCTGAACTCCTGGCCTTTGATCACCTGGAGATAAAAGAGCCGCAGCACCAGTACCATAACCGCCAGTAGCACGGCGATCATGAGCATGATCAGGCGCTGGCGAAACCACTCGCTGTCGATTGTTTTCAGATACCGCGACACTTGAACCACCTTTCCCGGACGCGAGGCGCCGTGGCGTCAGGCCGCCTCGCGAACGAAATAGGCTCCCAGGATATCATCCCACATACGGTGGATTTGCCGGAAAACCGTGACCAGAATAAACCCAGTACCCAGCGCCCAAAACAGTTGCGTGAGCGCGGTCTGCTTGATGGAAGCGGGGGCCAGGGTCATATCATCCAGCACCGTGGCCACCCCTATGTATACCCCGTTTTGGATGACCACGCCGAGAGCCACGATAAAAAACCGCAGGACCAGATTGCCGGGGTGCAAAAAACGCGTCAACTGACGCGTGATCATGAACGCCCAGAAATAGGTCGTCAGGAACAACCCGAACAAACCGCCGGACAGGCTGTCCATGGCAAATCCGCAAACGAGGACCACGGCCAGAGACTCCTTCAAGGGCCGGTAGAGTCCCAGAAAGAGAACATAAGCGATGAGAACGTCATAGATGCCCGCGAGCATCCCGATCTGTGGACGTACCGCCGTCTGGAAAACGATGAGGACAAGCACCATCAAGCCGTGAAGAAAGTAGGTCATCTCCCGCCCCACTCCGGCCCGGTTGGGGCGCTGACGATCACCAGGAGTTCCTCTAATTTGTCGAAATCCACGAAGGGTGAAACCGTGATCGTATGAAACATCTCATTGGGCCGGGCCTCAAGATACTGGACCCTTCCGATTCTCAGCCCTTTGGGGAAAACCCCGTCCAGGCCGGAGGTGACGATCGTATCGCCCAGCCGGACATCTTCCTTGAGCAGCACGAAATCGAATTGACTCTGCTCGGTGGAGGCACCGGTAAGCATGCCGCGTACGCGGTTGCGCTGCACCAGCGCGTCCACGGCGCTGTTGCGGTCGACGATCAGCAGGATTTTGGCATAGCTCCCCGAGGCCTCGACGACCTGCCCGACAATCCCCTCGGGCACCAGCGCCGGCATGCCTTTCTCGACTCCGTGCCGGCGGCCCTTGTTGATAATCACGGTCTTGAACCAGATGGTCGGATCCTTGGCGATGACCTCGGCAAATACGACCGAATCACCGAGAGGCTTTTCCAGCTCGATCAGGCGGCGGAGACGTTCATTGGCCAGGCGGGCTTCAACCCAGACGTTTTTCATCTCCTCGGCCCGGGCGAGCTGCTTTTTGAGCTGGTCGTTTTCCTGCGAGGCGGCCACCGTGGCAAAGTAGTGACGCCAGATATCCCTCAGAAACAGGGACGACTGTGAAAACGCATTTTGGAACGGGGCGAGAACAGTAATCGTCAACCCCCCTGGTGTCGGGGAGGGCTCACGCTGGCCGACCACCGCAAGGATCAGGAAATTGGCGATGACCAGGAAGACCACGCCGATAATCACCACCGTTTTTCGTGAAAACATGGAAGTTTACGTGATGATGACGCGCTTGAGCGTTTCGATGCTGTCCAGCGTCTGCCCGGAGCCAAGCGCCACTGTTGTCAGGGGGTCGTCGGCCACGATAATGGGCAGGCTGGTTTCTTCGCGCAGCAGTTTATCAAGGTTCTTCAACAAGGCGCCGCCGCCGGTCAGGACGATGCCCCGGTCGACAATATCGGCGGCCAGCTCGGGGGGGGTCTGTTCCAAAGCGATCTTCACGGCTTCGATGATGGCGTCGATCTGCTCCGCGATGGCCACACGGACTTCTTCGGAATCGATGGTCAGGATCTTGGGAATACCGGAAGCCAGGTCACGCCCTTTGACTTCCATGGTCTCGAGATTCTGTGAATTCGGATAGGCGTTGCCGATGGTGGTCTTGATCGCTTCGGCCGTGCGTTCACCGATCAGGAGATTGTATTTGCGTTTGATGTACTGGATGATGGCCTGGTCCATCTTGTCGCCGGCCACGCGGACCGACATGCTGTAAACGATGCCCGCCAGTGAAATTACGGCCACTTCGGTGGTCCCGCCGCCGATATCCACGACCATGTTGCACGTCGGCTCGGTGATCGGCAGATTGGCCCCGATGGCCGCCGCCATGGGCTCCTCGACCAGGAAGACTTCCCGTGCACCGGCCGACTCCGCGGACTCCCGCACAGCCCGTTTCTCGACCTGGGTAATGCCCGAGGGAACGGCAATAATGATGCGCGGCCGGATGAAAGACCTGCGGTTGTGCACCTTGCGGATGAAATAGCGCAGCATGGCCTCGGTGACCTCGAAATCGGCGATGACACCGTCACGCATGGGGCGGATGGCCACAATGTTGCCCGGCGTCTTGCCGAGCATATTGCGGGCTTCCAACCCGACCGCCAACACCCGGTTCTTGGAGCGGTGGTCCGTGCTCACCGCCACCACCGAGGGCTCGTTCAAAACGATGCCTTTGCCTTTAACGTAAACAAGTGTGTTGGCCGTGCCCAGGTCGATGGCCAGATCGTTGGAGAAGACGCCGAGGATGCCGTCAAATAGTAGATTCATGTTTCACCTTATCACCCCTGGCCCGTGCCGGGTGTCGTACGTCGAGTGTGTAATTGTGAGGGCTGGCCGAAACCGAAGTTGCGGCACGCCGCCGAGCCGTATACTTTTTTGTATAATCCTACTTTGATATCAAAAATATCGGAAGGTTACAAGCGCAAAAACAAATAAAACCAACCGATCAGCCATATCCCAGGGCCTCCATGATCCGATCGTGGATCATGGGCCGGAAGGCTTTGATGCCTTCGCGGGCGGGCGATGGGTGGATGCGGTTGGTGAGCAGCAACACGAAGACCTCCCGCTCGAGATCCATCCAGAACGATGTGCCGGTAAATCCCAGGTGCCCGATCGTATCGGCGGAAAAATAATGTCCGCTGCTGGAACCCTCAGCGGCCGGCGTATCGAAGCCCAGAGCCCATTCGGACGACGGCTGGCGCTGGAAAAAATGTCTCAGCTGAACGGCGTCGAGGATCTGGTCCGGCTGGGGACGCTTGACGGCGGCAAGCAGCGCATCCAGCAGATCGGCCACCGCCCCCACCGTACCGAAAAGTCCGGCGTGCCCGGCCACGCCACCGAGCGCAAAGGCATTGTCGTCGTGGACATGGCCTTTGACGGCCCGGCCGCGCCAGGAGCATTCGGCCGTCGCCGCAAACGATCGCGGAAGTGGCGGAAGGGCGGCATCGGTGAAGAAGAGGTCGCGAAGCCCCATGGGCCGATAGAGCTTGCGGGCCGCGTACCGGTCCAGCCGTTCGCCGCCCCGCGTTTCGACCACGATCTGCAGCGCCATGAAATCCAGGTCGCTGTAAAGGGTTCGCTCACCCGGCCGGTATGCCAGGGGTTCGTCCGCCAGCATCTGCTGTAGAGATCTGCAGCGCACCGCCGGTGGTTTGCGGCGCAGGATTTCAAAATAGGGCCGCCAGGCGGGAAAGCCGGACTGGTGGCTAAGCAGCTGCCGGATGCGGATGCCGGCCTTATCCGACGGCCTGAAGACTTCCGCCACATCCCCGAGGCGATCTTCGAGGGACAGCCGGCCGGACTGGACCAGGTGCGCGACTGCCAGGGTGGTGCACAGCGGTTTCGTGAGTGACGCCAGATCAAAACAGGTATCTTCCCGTACGGCCTCGCCGGTGGCCAGATCGGCGACGCCCCAGGCCGCCTGCCATCGATGCCGGGCGCCATACTGCACCAGCATGACGGCACCGGGAAAAACGCCTTCGGCCAAGGCCTGGTGGAAGGCGCGCCGGATGCGTTCGGGAATCGGTTGGGGGGCAGTCATCAAGTCTTTCGCCGATGCGGTCTCAAATGGTGGCCGCCATGGTATACCGCAGCACGGGCGGGTCCGTGGTGAGCACCGCCTCGATCCCCATGGGCAAGGTGAAGTTGGCACGGCCGTGACCGGCCGGAAGGCCGGCCAGCACCGGAAAATCACAGTCTGCAAAAAGCGCGTCGAGAATCTCGTCAATGGCACGGGATTCGCCGCAGTCCACGAAATCGCCGAGCAAAACACCGGCCACCTCGTCGAAACAACCGGCCAGCTGCATCTGCCGGAGCATCCGATCAATACGATAGGGGGCCTCATTGACCTCTTCCAAAAACACAAGCCGACCGGTGAAATCCGGCTGCAGCGGTGTACCCAGTAAATGACAGACCATGGCCAGGTTCCCACCGGCCACCGGCCCGGCACCATCACCCGGACGAATGACGCGCCCCGCTCCGGCGGCAATCGTGATCGAAGCCGGAGAGGTCAGCGTTTCGCGGAATGCCTGGCGGGTAATTTTAGGGGCCTTCGCCAGGGTGGTGACCATGGGACCGTGAAAGGTCGGCAGGCCGCAGCGTGAGCTGATAAGGTGATGCAGCACCGTGATGTCGCTAAACCCCACGAAAACCTTGGGATTGGCCTGGATTACCTTCCAGTCCAGAAAGGGCTCGAGCCGTGTGGAGCCGTATCCTCCCCGGGCGCAGATGATCCCCCGCACGTCCGGATCGGCAAAGAGGCTATTGAGAATCGCCGCACGTTCGGGATCGGTACCGGCCAGGAAACCATTGCGCAGGAAAACACCCTCGGGAATTTTGAGCCCGAAGCCCATGTCCCTCAGGACGTTTGCGCCCTGCTTGAATAAAGCGACTTCAAACGGGCCGGCCGGAGCCGCGATACCCAGTATGTCGCCGCTTTTCAGACGGGGCGGTCGGATGATCGGCAACGGAAATGCAGCGGGCATGGCATCGCGCCTTTTCAATTAACTGTCTGCTGAATCGTGCGTGGGCATTCGCGCTTGACACACCTTCAGCGAAGTGTTAGTCAGCCTTTTTGCGTCGGGGCGTAGCGCAGTCTGGTAGCGCACTTGAATGGGGTTCAAGGGGTCGGAGGTTCAAATCCTCTCGCCCCGACCAT
>JAAUYG010080571.1_pt1 | contig 19242 bp, 16 predicted proteins | sample 7278091 | NCBI WGS metagenome assembly JAAUYG01 (sample SAMN14350201, study PRJNA611818) | marine sediment metagenome | isolation source: surface marine sediment (0.6m) | place: French Polynesia: Moorea | collected 2018-08
CAAATGTGGTCTTAAATTGAAGGTGGTCTTAAAATCGAGGGATATTTATATTGAAAATGTAAGAGTGGTATCAGTGATCAGGCCAGTCTTAAAACAGAGGGAATTGTTAAATGGAGGGGTCTTAAATCGTAGGGACCACTGTACTTACGTGTACATACTAGTTGTTATGACTCCTACTGAAAGGTGCGTTGTGAGGAATGTGGTGTTTGCACTCCAGGGATGACTCAATAAGTTACATGTGAGGCTATCAATAGCAGAAATTCCTGATAGTACAGTAAGGTATATCTATCAGTTCAGCTGGCTAATATATCATGTACATATATACAGCATACAATGCAAATGCATGTCATGCATATCGCGGACATTTACCATGTTTACCATGCCTGCATTTCAGGCAAAATGCACTGCATGGATGATGCCAGCATCTGGAACTTAAAACCTCTTTGAACATTGTAAGCAAAATATCCTTTTGGCAATGTAACACGTCGCGATTTGTTTGATCAGATGTAGGTCAGTTTGATACATGTATACATGATGTAGATTCCCTTTTCTTCAGAGTCAGAATGGGATTATGCATCCCAGGATATGTATAATGTCCCAGTCAGTGTTTGCTGTCACACTTCACCAGCAACATACCACTTGACGCTAGAAGATGTCAAGGAGACATGAGGAGTACATGATGTTCAGATGGTAAAAGGCTGCAGCCGCAATCTCCTTTACAAACAAACAGTCCACATCAGCATCAAAAAGTGCTGCTCAGAAATGTGGCACATATTTATACTTCTAGTTACCGATGATCTTTGAGCAGTTAGAGCAGTGATAAGATGAATAACTGAAAGGAATTTGAACTGGTCACCTCATTGATTTTTTGTCACAGTTTGCCGCTTAGCTACGTCAATCTGATAAGGAACCAATTGAAGGTAATTGTGTCACTATTTGATTCTCGTTGGTGTTGATAACTATGAGACCACTGATACTGTAATGTTTGCTAACTTGATCCATGAAATACTGTCTGGTCATATATTCATGTGATATGTGTCTAATCTGTTTGGAATGTGGAATGTATTGCGAAATCTTTGCAAACAGACTACTGATATAAACTGAGTTTAGAGGTTTACGAAAGCATTAATTTTCTGATATATACACATGTATTTGACAGTTCTTGTTCACAGGTAGACCAAATCTCCTTTTGTGCTCAGGCGAAAACTAAGTAACATTCTGTTTGTGTGTCAACATGGATTAATTTTATAAGCAAGTGTTGATTGGATACTGCTGTATACAGGTGATATACACACACCTTGGCCGTGCCTTGATTAGTATGACTGTCTTCAAGTTGTTCTGTGGCTGTTCCCATGGTTCCAGTAAGTGAAATTTTGCCCTGGAGTTCTTGAAAATACTGAACTGAAGTCTATAAATTTTTTACTTTCCTGGTAAGTCGCATTCTTAGCCAATCAAATAGGGAGTATTTGGCGCCACAAATTCGCAGTATGAATACTAGGTTTCATTCGGAAGCCAAACTACCTTGGTCATATGACTACCATTTAGCCAATCATATTGCGACAAATAAAAGCTCTGCCAATCATGAAATGCCCCTGTTTTCGCGCCTTTACGCTTCTTTCAGGTATCTTCGGAAAATTTTCTCACCAAGGGGTTTAAAATACTCCCCATTGCTTAGGGCAGTGACTGAAGTTGAAACTTAAGACTTTTTTGAAACTCCAGCCCTACGCTCGTATGTACTACTTACATCATGTACATTGTAACTGGCTGCCTGTTAGTTATCACATGCTTCACTAGCAGTCGTAATATCCTACCAGATTCTTTTTCTGGACACATGATTGCAAAAGTTAGGGCTCCACATGGGTAAAAAACGAAGTATGACACAGCCACTTTAAAAGTTGTAGAAGTCCGATGTGGCCTGTTATAAAAATTGTAGAAAGTGACATCAAGGTCTTATAAAAAGTGACATGGCGACATAGGGAAAAAATAAAAAGTGACGTGCGACATAGCATAAAATTATTTGGACCCATGTGGAGCCCTAAGAGTAAATACATTAGTAGCATGCGTAAGATTAAACAAGGTCTCCACAGAAACCTGGACATCTTTGAATGTTCCTTCTGCATTTTCCAGCCATGCTGTCATAGATCTCAGAGTACAGGCATCAAATGTGATTGTTGAATGCTAGGTATACATATAATGGCAAACACAAACAAGTTGGCAATTTTATCATGTACAAAGCCCCAAAGTGATATATGATAATAATTCGGCCGCACATTTGCAGACAAGATTTACAAAAAGCATCATTCAGGTTGGCAATCAAAGCATGTGTTTTTATTTTCGTAATTTCATCTGTGATATAAACCAACATTGTGTGGAGACATCAGATTCCGCTATTCAGCAGTACATGTGCACATTGCATTCAAAACACCTAGCTCCTCAGACGTCTCTCCTGCTGTTTTTTTATTCCATTAATATTTATAGTTCTGTTACCATACTACATGCATATTTCACTACATCTATACAAGGCATTTCTGCTGCTTGCACGTTTCAGCTCCAAGTAATATTGCATAATTAGGGCTGTTAGACTATTCTACAAGCTTTAACTTAGAATCTGAATGCGAACTCCGTTTTCCTTTCTGGTCGATTCTATCTAAACTCACATTTCAGCTTGCGAGTACCTGTGTTGGCGCTGTATGACCTTTTTAGTGTTGGTGTGCCATTAAACATTAATATTCTCCTCCTCCAGCTCCCAGTAGCCTGGACGGTCTCCTACTCTATCCAGATTGCAGTCCTCAGATCCAGACAGAGGGCCTGGCCAATGTGCAGTGTCAGGTACGATATTGCACCAGCTGGTGTACAATACTTACCGGTATACCAGTGTATACTAGTAGATATCTCGGTCATATCTGACAGAGGTCATTGTTGAGTAGACAGTTTGTAGTTGTGTACTAAAGTGTATGTATGTATGTATGTTACATAAGCCGAAGAATGTATAAGCCGAAGATTTAAAATTTGATCAATTTACAGTAGTAACAATTAGTGTGATGTCCGTCATCATCTTCATTGCTAGGATATACAACATGGGTGTTGTATCTTCTCGTACCAACATACACATAGATGTAGTTGCACAAAACGGTAAAACACCATCACATTATAACATGTATAAACTGAACAGAACAGTACTGAAGAGTAATACAAGGACATATAAGTTGCAAAATCTTCAATATGGCCAGTATGCAGTAGCAGTCTTGCCTATGTAGGGGTCATGCTTTTGGCTGTTTAATAATGGTATATTGCATGGTATGGTACCGGTTATGCAAATTAATTTGAGTGATAGGTTCTGGTCATTTGTATACGACAAATCCTTGTACAAATGTAAATATGGTTCATAATTTCAGGTACCAGAAGCTGAGAATGGAGACACCACCAAGGATATTACATGTAGTTCTCAGCTGGAAGTAACCACGGACGAGGCTGTCATGCCATCAAAAGATCGGGTAGCGTATAAAAATACCTTTCTTACTTAGTTTAGTAAAAGGCAGTTCTAACCAAGAACATGTACTATCAAGATAATACTGTAGGACTTACAAACCTATCTTGAGAGACCACTGCCATGAGAGACCACCTGTCTTGGGAGACCAGATATTCCTGGCAGAACGTCCTACATTTCAATGTAATTAAACCTGTCACCAAAGACCACCTGTCTTGAGAGACCACATTTGTATGGCCAATGGGGTGGTCTTTCAAGACAGGCTCTACTGTATGCTGATTGAAACCCTGGATACCAGCGTGTTGTTTTACTAAGTTAAATTGTACAACGTAGTATATGCAGCTGTCTTGGTGCTGGTACAGTGTTCGCTGCATTTTAAGATGACCTGTTATTAAAGCCCCGAAGAATATGATCTTAAATTGAAGATGGTCTTAAAATGGAGGGATAGAATGTCACTGATGGCCAGTCTTAAAATAGAAGAAAGTCTAAAATAGAGGGGTCTTCAATTACAAGGACCACTGTAGTTTAAGATGGCATGTGTATTGTAATAAAATCGCCTTCAAAATATAGTATGACTATAGTGAAAATATGAAGAGATACATTGTACCTTGAAACTATGCAATATGAAGTAGTAATATTTAAATATATTTATTTATTTCTGGATTCAGGTGAGGTCACCCACAAGCCCTGGTCCAAACATCCCACACAGTGGAAACTACCAGTTTAATTCAGCTGGCGCCAGTGCTTTCTCATGTCTGTGGAAGGCTCTGACGAGTCCCGACTACCAACCTACCTCGACTCCGGCTGACCGAAACAAACACGCAGCCTGCATCTACCAGGATTTTCTGTATGTCTGTGGGGGTCGGAACGGGGGGGTCACCCACCGGGATCTGTGGCGCTATCACCTAACTGGTGGAGCTTGGGAGAAACTGCGATGTCATGGAGATGTACCATTCTGTCTGCAAGAACACACTATGGTAGCTTACAAGGTAAAGTGTTGACTAAATTTATGACTCTTTAGTTTGGATGTTGCCGTTCTTGCCTAGTTCATACTTGGTATCTATAGAGTTAGGTCTGACACACATGTTATCAAATCTTGATTGAGAAATCCCACTTTTTATTACATATGTACAGCAAAATTTTGATCTAGCAAAGATTCACAACTCAATATATTTAGGAACATTGACAGTACTGTATGGTTGCATTTGGTGAAAAGTACTTTGAGACGAGCATTTGGTACTACACTATAGTTGAATCCACGTTGCTTGTTGTTGTCACTAGCCTGGCTCGTTTAGGCACTTCTAAACTCTTCTGAGAAGATTTAAAAGATCTTCTGCTAGAAGGCATGCCAGATAAATGATTGCTGCTTTTCTTTGCCTCTTCTGTCTCTTCTCTTCTGCCTCTTGCAAATTATTTTTCAGATAGAAGATTTCCAAATCTTTTGGAAAAGGAAGATCCTGTTAATCAAGTGCACCTGTGCACCTCTGCTCTGATTATCAGGGATTAAGAGAAGAGCCCAAACGAACCAGGCACCTGTTTTTACAGTACACTTCTTTTTGTGAAGTTAATTTATCTTATGTGTTTGGTTATGGAATTTCACAGAGTCTCCTTTTTCTTTATAGCTGATAAGGGTGAATATTGGGTGAATATTATTTTCAGTAGGAATTATCATTTTCAGAACCGCATTTATGTATTTGGTGGACAGTTCAATTATGCGGATGGAGAAACGCCATTGTGGATTCTAGATATTGGTATGTTTAACCACAAGATACATGTAGCTATGGCATACTTTTATGAGCCGTCAAGATCTGTTTGACTCAGGCACCTTAAAACTAAATCAAGCTTCAAGTAGGTTAATTCATTTTCCTTTACTACCAGTAGTGCATGTTTGCATAGGTGTTTTTATGTTTAGAATGATAATGAAAATGTTCTTGATTAACTTGTAACTTGACTTTGTTTTGTACTTATAGTAATATTGAAAATGCATTTTACTTAACTTGTAGCTTGACTTTAGCTTCTACTTTAGTAACAATGAGAATGTATTTCATAATTTGCCTTATGTAGATAATAATTTGTAGCTTGAATCAGTTTTATACTAACAGCAAAGTCATGATTAGATCTTTCCTTGTGTACCGGTACGGGGTATATACTAAATACTGTATTTTTTTTCAAAACTACCAGTAGCCAGTGTAATATTAATTTCAGATAAATGTCATTGGAGAAAATTCCGGACCCTGTCTGAAGTGGTGACGCCGTGTGGCCGGCGTGATCACACGGCAGTGGTTCACCATGGTGCTATGTATGTGTATGGAGGCTACATTGATCTGCATGGATCCACAAGTGACCTGTGGCTCATTGACCTTGGTAAGCATTCAGTGAAGCGTGACTGTTGTCCCAGGCTATGATCAGTGTCTATTCAGTACTCCCCCTCTAATAAGGACACCCCTTCTGCCAAACAATTCTGTCCTTCTAGAGGGGTACCGTTTGGTGAGAGGAAGCATCAAATGCATTCATAGTACTAGCTGCCAAGAATTTTGTGTCCTTTGTAGAGGGGTGTCCTCTCTAGATAGTGTCCTTTAAGAGAGGGACCGCTGAATCTACAGGGGCAAATGAAAGGTAGTACATATATCCCTGTTATTTTCTAATGTGTGTTTGTTGTTTTGTTTTCATGGCTAGCATTTATTTACTGACAATATGCATTCATTCACTGGCAGTACATTTATAAAGTACTAATAGGCTATTGATAGTCAGTGCCAAAAATTCTCCTAAAAGTCCAGATAAAGTTTGACACACTGTTACACTAACTAGACCCATCATGAGATCAACTACATATTAAATGACAAAGACCTTACAAAGTCACCTATATAACTAGTTCCCCAAATATCATGATTCGACTGATATATAAAAGATGTTTCACGATAAAAAAAAAAACCCTCAAAGACCATGGTCCAAAGGTTGTAGTTTGCACACCAATGCAACACAATTGCAGTTTGACCATCATGCCATTAAACAGCGTTTGTACCTAAATCTGTGTTTAAATCAAGGAATGTTCATACATTTACCATCTTCCTTCTTTTTCCCTTCCATCAGAACAAGAGAGCTGGCATTTACTGTACAACCACCTTCAACACATTGATGGGCCCGGCCCCCGACACAGTCACTCTGCCGTGGTTTATGACAATGGCATGTGGGTGTTTGGGGGCATGACCGACCTGCAGGCCAGGAATGACCTGTGGCGATGGGACTTAGGTATAGCAACGTCTGATGCCTTGATTGGCCCATCTACTGTTTCAGCCTTTACATTGCCGAGCTCGCACTTATCGCAGTCAATGAATACAATTTATGAAAAAGTGGCGATCATTGAAGTAACTCAAGCCATGCCATGGTTTAACCAGTGCTAACGCCCTCTACTCTCAACTTTGTAAACTTAATTTTGACAAGCTCTCAAACGTGTAATTTGTAGTTGATAAATAAGCTTATCTATTATTGCGATAAATACAAGGCTGCATAACAGTACTATAGGCATTATAGTGTAGCTATTTGCCATATGTCCATATAAAATGAAGTCCTGCAATGTAAACATGTTGTGAATAAGATGGTTACTATAATAGGCATTCCCTACTGATATAGCCAGAAAAATAAACCCAGAAAATTTACAGAGACTAACACTGTTGGTATTATTTTTTGACAATTCAGTTTCTAGTCACTGGTGCCGGATAAAATGTCGTCACGGTCCACCAGCTCTGAAAGGTCACAGTGCGTGCTGTGTGGAGGACCGCATGTTGGTCTACGGAGGCTGTAGTCAAGGAAACATACTCAATGAACTCTGGACATTCCAGTTTGGTAATCCATCTACATGTATCTATTTAATCACACATAATTTTCTTTTCATTAAGACAAAATTATCGCATTTTCCAGGTATGGCAATGTTGTCGGCAAAACTGTTACTGTATGCAAGTGCAGGGTTTTGGGGATTTGTTCACAATGGTAGCTGAGGCCTGATGGCAATATTTCTGTATGACAGATTGGAATAGAAATACTTAAAAGGAATTTTCTGAACATAGAACAGAGAGGGAGAACTTGCTTAATATTTATAAGGAGGAGAACTTGCTTAATATTTAGGGAGGAGAACTTGCTTAATATTTATAGGGGGGAATGCAGATCCCTCCCATCAGTGAAATTAGAATGTCTTACTCACCATTTAAATCACGACTTCTGTTACTATTTTACGTTTTTCGTGTAATTGTGCAATAATGGACATTTTAAAAATGCATGAACAGAGATCTGTGTTTATGCAAATTAAGTTTCTTGATCAGTAACAATACTCTGCCTATTAGCATAAATTGAAGACAGGACTTGGAGTATTTTGGTCAACTCCAACCCAAGTCTGTCTGCTTCAGGAACCCAGATGTGGTCGAGGATAAGTCCTCCAGGATTGATGCCTATGCCCTGCACGCAGCACTGCATGGCAGTGGTCTTGGACAGCGGTACATACCGTGTACAGTCGGCGCCACAGCTTCGACCAGACAGCGCGACCAAGCTGCCTCTCCCCGACCTCACACTCCGACCTCAGTCTAGTCCAGCCACTGGCAGTCCGGATAAAACAGATATGGACAAATGGAAACTGTTCCAGAATAAGATCACTCCGACTGGTTCCCGGGAGCCGTCACCACAGCCTGCTGTATCTATGGAGACATGGGAGGTTGACAGTAATGGTACGACCCCGTTAGTGTGGTCTGATAAGCCTACCGCTCAGAGTCGTCTGGCTGGCTTCTGGAAGAGTGTCTCCGTTCACCCTACCAATGCTAGAGTGGTATCTCTGAAGGAAGCCACCGGACAGAGGTCAGTATCGGGGTCAGGACATCGCCCGGACTGTACAGGCCCATCTGGTGACCCCAGTAATCCGGGATCACTGTGTGGCTGTGCCAGGAGACCAGACTGGGTCTCCACTGGGAGTCTGATGTCTCAGTACAGTGAACACGCCCCACTGCTGGCCACTCGTCGCAGTATAACCCTGGAGAGTCTAGATCCAGATGGCTTTAATAACCTGGCCTATCGTCAATGTATGCCTGCCAGGGTCATATTTCCAGAAATGGATGGCGCAGTGAAGTGTGACATCGATGAAGACCATATACCCAGGAAGCGGAACCGCCTGAACTCTGGCATGAGCACTTGCAGCACTAGTCGATCCACTGGATCTGTATCCTGGCAGAGAGATAGGAAACAGCACAGCTTCTCAGCTGATAATATCCTCCACGACAGTCTTATAGGTGATCTGCCTCCTCCATTGGTGCCCCTAGTTGATCCCTCGGGGCCTATACAGATCACAAAGAGTTCCTCTCTGGATTCCCTTGTATTGGGAGTCCATGGTGTCCAGATGTCCTCTCCACCTGGAGCCATGACTGAGGCAGCGAGGCTGAGATCCAGATCATTCTCCAGGAATGATCTCATACTGGAAGACATAGAAGATAATCTGGAGGAGCGATGTGATGCATCGCCAGACCGCAGCATCCAGCCATGGAACCTTATGGATATCAGCACAACTTCGGAGACCGCTCCGTTGCTGCCAGACACTGGCAGGGCAAGTACAGGCGGCGTGATGTTCCGGAACCCAATGTATGACAACCAAATCAGCTGTACAGGTATCGATATTTTACAACTCAACCCTGTCACAGAGTGCTGTGTTCAGAACACAGCGGCTCGCCAGGCCTCTAACCAATCCACAGTTGAGGAAGAGACCAGTTTCATTGAGGGTACAGTCACAACAGGGCCACCCAAAACTCAAGCTAGAGAATACCAAGGTAGCACAGGAACCACCGGGATACATGCTCAAAACCTTGCCCATTCAAATACTTCTCTGGACAGTTTGCCAGCTTACTCTTCACAGTATGTCACTAATAAATGTGCCTGGGCTAGCCCTACTCACGTCAGAAACAAAGACTCTCATACGTCGGACCCCCCACCTTTATACTCCAGTGTCGATCACTCTTGGAAAGCACCGCCTGCAGCCAAACTATCTGTGGATCTGCCGGAGTCACACACTCATGGAACTAATGGTCAGAAGCGCAAGGAGACTGACACAAAAGCAGACGGGGCTATAGAGATGACACAGTTTCATGGAGGAGCCCCAACACACTCTGCAAGCCAGGTATGTTTGATACATAAAACAGAGTCGCTCATAATTTTACTTTCTAAGTTTTTGCATTTGTAAAGTAAGACTTTGTATGTTGTCATCAAAGTTAGTAACTGCCTTGCCCAAATAGTTGAGCATCTGTTAACCAAATGCAAAATCTGCTGTGGAAGTTGAAACCCATAATATTATAGTTTGAATGCAGAACCAGCAGATCCCCCAATATCTGCACCACTTTCATAGTGGGAGGTTTGCATGAAATTCTGTTCAGTAACTTCCTGGCTTTGTTGTTTCTAAACTTTATGGATCAATAAGGTGTAATGCGATTTTAATTTCTAATACTATAGAAACAATAAGGATTTGGTATGAAGGTTGGAGTCTTTAGTATGTATGGTGTGACTAAAAGTTGGTAAAAAAAAAAACTCTGTTGTTTCTAGGGTTACCCAGTTGGGCCGAGGGTCCATCAGCTGTATGTCCTTGGGGGCCAGGGACCAGATCTAGCTGCCATTGGTGCGCGACCTCTTTCCATGTGGCTACTGGAAGTCAGACTGGGTAAGTGAAGGACCATGTATGGTATACTAGTTATATTGTCCCAGTAATTTGATATGTCGGAGCTAGCCATGCTGGCTACACAAAATATATTAATATATTATACAACATGTACAATGATCCCTCTCTTGAAGGACATTCTTGCCAAACGACACCTCTCTAATCAGAACAAAATTTTTTGGCAACAATTACTCTGAATGCCTTTAATGAGCTCTTTCACCAAAGGACACCTCTCTAATAAGGACAGAATTATTTGGTGGAAGCTATGTTCCTATTAGAGGTGGCCTACTGTACTGTATTTGTGGGATGTATATTTATTGTATTTTTCCTGTAGATGAAAGTATAAATTATATGTAGCAAGACTTTTCGGCATAGTATCAGGAAGGCTAGATAATACTGCACTGTAATAGTCCACTCTTAGTTGTAATGAACTATGCCTCCTGTATTAATGCTCTTTGCTGCAAGTCCATGTGGGACCTGTTTCAAGTTCTCAGGTAGCAACAGTTGCATCTGCAGTTAAATGTATCTGACTGTCCTGCCACCCTTTCTTTGAGTTTGCATTTTGGATTTTCAATAAAAAGCAGAAGATACATCATGTCATGTCGTATAATTTATCCAAAAATCCCTTTTCATATTTGGAGTAGAAACACAATGTATCACAAAAAGATTGATATGCCATTGCAGTCAGTTACATGTCTGTGTCTGTTTTCCAGGATTTGACTCGTCCACTGGGAGCACACGGTAGCAGCTTTAGAGGTAACTCAAGGAAAGACAGCCGAGACAAAACCAGCTACCAAATCAAAACTTTGCTAGGCAAGGCAGCGACAGACTATGCTGTATTTAGCGAATATATATATATTAGTTTTGAAGACTTTAAAATATGATGCATTTTTTTCTCATTTGTTGCTTATATATTAGTTTTAACATTCACCAAGAATTGTTTGAAGCAATCTTTTTAAGCATGTTAAAAATTGCTTGTTTGTTGGGAGTGTTTGTTTATTTTTGCCAAGCTCTTTTATATTGTGTTGAAAACAACGTAATTTTAATTTTATGTTTGTTCTCTGGAGAACTACCACTGTTTGTTTTTGTTAAGTATTTAACTAACTAGCTTTCTAAACCAGGATGGATAATGCATTAAACCCAAAACTATAGCAGATATTTCATACCACCTACCCACATGTCAAACATACTTAAGATGTTAATAAACAAAGGTTTGGTTGTCTTTTACAACTATGTTAAAGCAAAGACTGTTTTGTTTGGTTACTTGTATACCTATATATTTACACTGAACAGCAATGGCTCTTAGTCGGGCTGATAACCCACTGACTACTAACTACACAATGTATTTGTCATTTTTAGGGGGGGGGGAATGCCTGTGTAGTATAATAAAAGAAGGCATAACCTTGTATGTTCATATGCATGGATATTGTTTTGTTTGGTTACCTGTATACCTATAATATATACCTGAATAACAATGGTTCTCCGAAAGCTTAGGAACAGCTATGATATCCAGTCTCAGCAACGGTAAAATTTCATGTTAGAATTTCATATTTCTTGTATGTTTATGTTTTGTTTTAATACCGATATATGTTTTAATGTACAATATATAAGTACATTTGTAGACAATAGGGTTGAATTTGTAGCATCAATGGTAGCAGACTACGTTTGTAAGACTGTAAACACCAGAAAATAAAAAAACAGCATGCTGGAAGTGGTTACTTCAAACAGCTATGTATGTTGCATGAAAACAAGCAGTATTACAAAACTTGTCCCCCTGAAATGGCATCAGCTTCATATGAATTTCACTATGTAGTTTACACTATCTAATTTACACTGTACAGTTTACACTAGTATTAGATGTTAGAATGTTTAATGCATTGGCTACATGTTTGTGATAAGGATACATTTGTATTGTAAGGTTTTAAAGACATTCTTATTCAGGATTTTGGAGTCTGTTGTACATACAGGATATTAAACTTTTAACTTCACTTAAAATGAATGAATGTTAAGCTTTTTTATTTTATTTTTTTGTGCCAATATTTTCAGCCTCTGTCTAGCTATGCTAGTTTTGACGAGGCTTCCCGGTAATGTACATCGTGTCGAGACAACAGAAACATTGATTGCCAAAGCTTGTCACATTTTCATTCTTCAAAATATTCCCGTGCCTTGTGCAAGTGGTGGAATATTAATCCGCACGGCCAGTTTATATGTTATTGTGCTAGATTTACATAATACTCCGTTTAGCATTGAGCAGAAGCTGCCTCGGCTTACCTCCTGAGCCATGCCTGAAAACTCTGTGATGAGAATTATACTTATCATACCGTCTGTGAGTTGTCATGAGTTGTCTACATTGTTTCCGTACATGTACCAATACGTATTGCCTACTGATATGTTTGCAATATACTCACTTGCTCAGCTCAGTATGCGAAATTTTTGTATGGCCTTAGTAGTAATGTATTGGCCAATATCAGTATGATAAGACAACTTCTTTTTGAGTATATGCAACATGTGTCAAGGTGTCAAGTTGTGTCTAAGCTATGGTGGAATGTCTACTTCTCTACAAGCTGTCTTAATATGTTAAGTCCAGTAAAAGGTTGTACAGTAAATTTACACATCTACAAGGTTGTCACTTTTCAGGATGTTCAAAAGTCTTGTATTTATGGGGGCAAGAAGCACATTAGCCAAGTGTTCACTGTTCTATTTTAAGTTGGGAGTACACATCTATTTGATGTGTTAAACTGTCAATATAATGCACATGTAGCTCGAGTCTCAAGCTTACAAGATTTTACCATATACCTTGTTCTGTGGAACATTTGATAAATGCCAGAACAAGAGACTGGTGGACTTGCACAGAACTTGGTGGAATGATGGTAAATGGATGATACCTCCTTCATGTATATCATTCTTCACCGCAATCTGTTTTATCACATTGTGTGACTAGCGTTGTTTTCTCCCAAAATCTGTGCCACTGCTCTTTAGTATGTAATCTAATGTTGCATCTGAACTTTTCAAATATTAATGACATGTTGTGGTGCTCTGGTCGGCTTTTAAGTCGCTCTTTTTTTCTTCATGGTACCTCAGATATATTTTCTCGAAGGGGTACATTCAGAATGCATGTGATCGATGACCCCAAAGGAACTACGGGTAGCCAGGGGTAAGAGTCATGTGCAGACACTATGTACAGCTCCGCAGAATGATTCATACCCTAGTGACTTGCTTACCACTGCTGCAGGAATCTTTTCTCTGCCATAGTAGCATTTACATGTTTAGTGGCTTTTTCTAATATGGCTTCATTCATGTAGCAAAAAGGCTGGTCTCTCTATATGTCAAATGTGTAAGGGTGCATATGTTTGTTAAATCGAGCCTTCTGTGCCAAGTCGCTGAGATACTGCTTCTGAACTTGTGTGGAGCTAACAGATGGGCATTTGGTGACCCAAAGTGGGGGGTTAAAAGATGGCCTGGTGCCAAGTACAAGTTACCTGGGACGTATTTTAAAGTATGCTGCTACCGTAAAATTTGTCACCCAATGACCTACAGTATTCCCTCTCTAATAAGGCCACCCTATTTGCCAAGAGACTGTGGCCAAATTAGATAGATGGCCTTTGGTGAGAGGTAGAAGTAAATACATTGATAGTAGTATCGGAAAAGATTTATGGCCTTATTAGAGAGTGTGGCCTCCATTGAGAGTGGTCACTAAGAGTGGAACTACTGTATGTGCAATTTAAAAATTGACCTGGCTTTAAGTTGATAAAAAGTGACTTGACAACTGGAAAGGGGGATTGATGCAGCTGGAGCCCTAATGTGTCCTCCACCATCGTACCAAAGCTTCTGTCCTGGGCTTCATGTAGTTAAGATGGTAAGGACGCTTAGTTACAGTGCGGGTCGACTTCAGCAACCCATCGAATCCTTCACAGGCTGCAGCTATCACACCCCATTAACTCTGATGGTTTATTAGGTCAGTCTTTTATATTGGATAAACCTGAACTGTAGTTCATCCCTCCTATATGATCTACTGCGCGTAGCCACATTCATACGCAGTGTAATTTAGGGAAAGCTCATATTATGTTGTCAAATACAATGTACACTACACAGAAAGATATTAAATATCCTTAACGTTTTTGTGTAGTGTATATATGCACTGTGGCACGCATAACATATAAGCACTACACAAAAAAGTTAAGGATATTTAATATCCTTAACTTTTTGTGTGTAGTGTATATGCACTCCCAAAAGTTTTTGTGCATGGACATTGCAAAGCTGCAGCTTGGGTTTTCGACTACATGTATACTTAAACCAATCTGAACTGAGACTGTATCAGCCTCAGTTTTAAAACTGGTGTAAACACAAGTTCCCAAATAAAGTTATCAAAGCCTTGTAGTTAAATTCTGCCAAACATACATCTAGTTGAAAAGGAACTCGAGATATATAATGTAATAACAAATATTGGGAAAGGCTCTACATTGTATGAAGGCTTCAAGTCAATTTGCGTACAACAGAAGATAACTTGGAACAACGTGTGCATTTTCATAGCTGGTTTGCAAAATGATGTGCAATGTTTGGATCATCTAGGCAGTTTGGATGTGAAGTTGGTGCAAGAACTGCCACCGGGTAAATGGCCGTTCAGTTTTCATGGTTTCTACATTTTGTCGTGTTAAATTTTGTATGCGATGTTAGTAGACTGAATCTGTTGTTTGCAAGGACACTTTATACTACAAATATTTCTATTGAAATGTTTTGTTTCATGTTGGTTATGCATGTTTTGTAGTGGCATTCTTATGGTAATTAAACAAGCAAATTTAATCACATTCATAGCGAGGACTTCAAGTGTATCTTGTTTACCTTCACCAAGGGTTTAGTAGAGAACAGCCGGTCAGTCGTATGTGTGTGGACAAATCTTTATTACAAAAGATATTCCATCCATTTTAATGAAATCTTCAAAATGCTTGCTCTCACAACTGGAATATACAGCTAGTGCCATGACCATGGCATTAAATACACGTACAGTAGAGGCGTGAATAACAGCATAGCACGGATAATTCATTGCAAACATAGGGCCTCTGTACTATTGCTTTACAGATCAGGTTTGGAGTTGATTTAGAATTATGCAAACAAATGAGTAGCAACAAAGAGAGGAATTGAAATTCCATTCATATGTTGCTTGACTGATTATTGCCAGTTTGCTCTTAATTTAAGTTTATAGGAAGTACTGTACTTTCAGGCAGAAATGATCGATGGTTGAGGACTTGTGCTCTGCCAAAATACCTGCTGAAAAGTAATCTTGGGAAATCACAGACATAAAATTTTGTGGTTCAAAACGTCTTTACAGATAGACACAAACACTTGAGACGAAGCCTGCATCAGCTTTCCATAAACATGCGACACTAGATGCCATTGCTTCTATAAACTGCTTTACCTTCGACTTTGGGGACTTTGACAGAAGAAAACTTGCCCACAAAGAATATCGGGGAAAATGTTAATGACACAATTTACATCTGTAAAAGCAGCGAAGATAAAACCGATGATAAGACCGTCCATCAAAATAGCTGGCTATTTTGTATCGCAAAATACAATGCAGCCTGAATACTCCTTCCTGCTCCTTTCTTTTATAGTAGCAGGCAGGTGAAACTGTGAAATGCCCTCGTGTCGATCCAGTCCTGTTTTTTCCACGGTATAGCTAAACAGATCTCTCTACTGAGACTTGGGTCATTGTAACAAGTTTTAACCTACAATTTAAAACAATTGTAGACAGCCCCCAGACTACAGGCATTAGGTGCGAGCAATATATGGCAAATATATTAATGAATCATCAAACGCAACCACAGAATAACAGCCAATATACATATATTTATATAATTATCTTGGTCTAACGAACAACAATTCATGCAGATGTGTGTGTTTTAAGCAGACACAGCCTGAAGGTGGGGGGGGGGGGGATCTAGGAACTACGCAATGAAGTAACATTCACGAAAGCAGTCATCCATGAGTCCATGACACAAACAGATCCACAGTCTCAGATGCTATGGTATAAATGGTGTTATCTGATTTTCATATACAAACACAACCACTATTGTGAGCAATTACACCCTCAGACTTCCGATTATTTGCAAGTGGAGCAATCGCAGGGCCTGCGCACTGTGCGCAGCCGACAGTGGAACCTGTATTAGACATATACCGCATTCTAGAAATCTTTACAGGCAGTGGTCGCCTGTCGAGACATGAAATGGCTACAACTGGTACTAATCCGTACTCTACCTACTCGCAACTTTATAGATGTTGGTTTACACCCATTATCCCTAAAATGTTCCTATTGACTCTGAATTAAAGTACTAATGCTTCCAACTAATTATACTCCTTCACTCGGTCAAACAGAATACAGTGCAAATGTGAAAGAAAACCGAACCAATGACAACAATTTTGTGCGCATGCCTGTACATTCCTATATGCTCATTTCTTGATCGTTACGGTATCTTCGTCAAGCCTCCAAACTTTGTGTATAACCCAACTACCTCCAATCATTCTTGTGAAAGGAACTACCAGTAATGCCACTACTTTCACATCTGTGAAGGAAACGCACAGTACCACATGTACTATGGGGTAAATGATGACCTAACAGCTACCTTAAAAATTCCATCAAAAACCAGCCTGGGAAATTGAGGCCGCTACCATTATAACAATTCACTTCAGCTTTAACAGGGAGTATCATATCCCCCATGGTAGGAATATGTCAGCAAGACACCCAAAAGAAACGAAACCGTGCAAAAACAGCGACCACTCATGATTGGTCAACGTTTTCATACACCAAGACATGATTGGCTAATTTAGGACGCATGATGCCCAAGGGTAGTTTGGCTTCCAAATACAACCTGATATTCATGTTGCGATTTGTGGTGTAAAATATATCCTGTTACCTTCTACAATGTTAATCTACATCAAGCTTTTGTCCCGGAGGGGTATATATAACCTGTCACGAAGCCACTTCAGAAGAATCCGATAAAAGCTATATAGATGTATTAGAAGTTGCTGCTACCTTATAGCAGTAACCTCTACAGGACTGGCAACACTCTACCCACCTTAAGATAGTTAGACTGATGGTTTACCGAGTCATAAAAACAAGGGTTCCTGCTACTGCAATGCAATTTACATGCGAGGTACAAAGGACTTTGTAAAATGGCACAACACCCGACACATTGTACAGAAAAGTCAATCTGATGTTATCTTGACAATTTTCTATTTCTTTCACTCTAATGTTAGTCTTGACAGCGTACATTTGTCATGGCACATAATTCACAAGACGCATGAGAAATATAGGACACCTACGCTCTACTTTTTCACAGATTCTCAGGTATCATTCGAATCGCTGATTGTTAGCTTTCCTATCGCTAAATGCCTCTGAGAAGTCCTGCCAATTTGCTATGTCTATATACGATTCTCAGCATTATTGATTATAAGGCTAGCATCTCAAATCATTCAGCACACCTTAGAATTTCCATCCAGATCAATGCAGTCACAACATGAGGTCAAGGAAAATGTGTGTATACATATATAGGCCATAATTGGCAGACATCTGTCCGAACGTTCTCATGCCAACAGAAAACTGTTCTAATCTGTGTACACTACAACAATGAACAGTGTGTTTGTATTTATTATATATCAGTGTAAAGCACAACAGAATTGAGTTCTGCTCCACAAAGTGCACAAAACAAAGACAGTTCCAGTCAGAATTGAACTGTCTGACGGTTAACCATGAAAAACAAACATAGAAACATACAAAGCAAATAAATAAGCAGCTATTCCCGGATTTTTGCCACCAAATTGAAGCGAACTGTATACAAGCTACCGGATACATCAACAATACTACAGCTAGTATAAACGAGGAAACAGTGAATGCGCAGTACTGACACAACGAGGGTTCCAATTTACGTCGCTGTGTGGCATCACCACCAGATTGTAGAACACTGCTAGTCCAACTGGTTTTATCGGTGACACCGGTCCCTGGGCGGTAGTCGTGTGTGACGTGCTGTGACGATGGTAGCAGAATGACCTGGTAGACACTGTGACACTGTCACCAGCCTGGACACACTGTCGTCACTGTGTGTGCCGTCATGAAGCTAGGGTTCCCTTATGTAGCTCACTCCGCATCTTCTGTGATTTGCAACATATACAAATGAAAAATAAAGTGTCCTTCTGCAGAAACGTAAAACGGAGAAAAATCGGTCAACAGAGATAAGTGTTGCGACTAGGATATCAATTGTTGGGGCTAGTAACCTATGGCTACCGGCTCCCCATTCACAGTCTGGGTCTTTACCACTCCATCCTCCTCCACTGTCACTGTCTCTACCCCATTCTCTGTCACTCTGAAACAAAACCACAAAGCCTGCAATTACAACACTGTATATGGTACATATAACTACTGCATATATTACTGCGGGGTCATGATGGTTAAACACCTCATATCTCATTGTCTCATATAGTTAAGTACATGTATTTGATTATTGTTTGTCAGGATGAACATGACTAAGGCTGCTTGACATTGCTGCATACACAAACACCTGGCTAGAACAACCCATGGTACGAAGGAAGCACAAAATAATTCAAGTAATCTATGCTGCCAGATATGTGAAAGTACAATATAGCAGAATGCTTTAACTTCTACAGATTTGTACAAGCACAGATTTAAAATTTTTTTTTTTTACTTTTTCGTCACGATCTTCTTGCCGTTGACATATTTTGTTGACGTTGACGTGGAGCGAAAGTTGCCACGGCTGTTCGTTGGGCCACTGAAACTGGTGCTGGAGTAGGAGGAGAACCTGCAACAAAGATAGACAGAGAAACGTGTCAAGTCAGTCCAGATAGGCTTCTTACGTTCTGGGGCTAATGTTTCGGCAACAGTTACTACCGGGTAACTTCCAATTCTTTTTCCTCACGCGAATTGCTGAAATATGATTGCATTATATCGGGGGGGGGGGGGGGGGGGGGCGGGCGGGGGGGGGGGGGGGGGGGTTCAAAATGGGCCGAGGGGAACCCCAGGGGGCCCGTGGGGGTTCGGAGGGGGGGGGGGGGGGGTAAGGTTGGAAAA
>JAAUYG010275043.1_pt1 | contig 19202 bp, 17 predicted proteins | sample 7278091 | NCBI WGS metagenome assembly JAAUYG01 (sample SAMN14350201, study PRJNA611818) | marine sediment metagenome | isolation source: surface marine sediment (0.6m) | place: French Polynesia: Moorea | collected 2018-08
CCCCTCTTACTTACTAGAAACACACACTGGTCTTACTAGTTTTATAATCCTTACCCCCTTATAACTCACCCCCCCCCCCTTAAAAAGGGGGACCCCCCCCCCCCCCCCCCCGCACAAAGACTACTGATACTACTACCACGAACTACAGCATCTTAATTTTCGACATACGACATATACCTATAAACATATTAACCCATTCAAGTGAAAAGATTCAACTGCGCAGGACTAATTAAGCTAGTGTCCTTATATGACCAGTGTCATCAATGATCCAATGTTATTAATGTTTAGCAACATTCCATTTCTTGGGTCAGAAATGTGTCTGCCTGTGTGTGCGACCCCCCACCCCCACCCCACCTAAGACCACCCGAGAAATAAGACCAGAATTAAGACCTTTTATTGGATGACCTAAGCCAGACACCCATCCTACATGGTTTCAGAATTAAGACCACCTCAGAATTAAGACAACTTTGAGACAGTCGGTGGTCGCAATTCCACTGTATGTGCGCTGAAAAAAAAAAGAAAGAAAAGAAAGAAAGACCAAAGTAGTGGGTTACCAGGTTCTCTGGCTATCACATTTATTTCTATACCAGTACATGTACATGCATTAACAGTGCTCTTGTTGCAAGCAGGGAAAAAATATTCAAGAATGGGTGCTTTACAGCCGAATAGGACTCTTGATTGTAAAGGAAGAGTGCAGTCTCAACAGGGTTCCCACGGTCCAACAGCTAATCTTTTTAAGGACATATCTGGACCCATTACAGGCGCTTATTAAAGGCCTACCCATGGTATATACTGCACTCTCGAGCAATTCACATGTCCCGAATCATGATGCAGTCAAAATGATGGATGACTATGAAGTTTTCTTCATCATAAATACAGAATCCCATTATGACAAAGAGCGGAAAGGAAAATGAGTGGAACCAACAATGAAGTCACGACTTTTTCAAGACCTGGAAAATCGGATAATGTAAGGACTTAATTTTTGCAAATCCAAAATCAAGCACTTTCCTGACTTTTTAAGGATCTGTGGAAACCCTGAACATGTGTTAATTGCGGGTTTCTCGTCATCTGGTGCATTCGGACCAGGAAGGATGTTACGCATTCAATCAAATACACAGTCAGACAAACCAACAGACCCTCAAAGGAAATTGCTACAGTCGAATACATCCACTGACATTTATGTATGGGTTTGGGTGTGGCTGAATCCTATCACATGAGAAAGAGTGTCAGATTTCGTCTTCTCAAACCTGTTATACCCTGAGTTGCTTCACACAATATGTCTGAACATGTTTCTCAGAGGTTCCAGGTATGCTGTCAATGCCTTATGCACCCAACAAAAAATATTCAATATAAGTTTTCACACTCGCATTTCCATTTCAACATGATTGCATCTTTTCAGACATACTACAATTGCATCTGTTCAAAACTGAATCCACGCGCTTAGGCAATTTATAAAAGTTGCCAACGTGAAATGAGGTCAAATGTCTCACATCCAAAGACAAAATTTCAGAACTCTTACGTCAACATTCTCACACGAATATTCTGGTAGCACTATTTTCGGATTTCTCCCAACTCAGCCAATTCACAAGTACTGATAACAGCAAAGTGCACTACTGTTCGACTGCACTTATGTTTTCTTCGCTGTGAAGGATCGCAAGCATAACACAATGAATATTACTTCCCGAATCGGAAAATGGATTCTCTATCACTGCTATATATCAGAAACACACAATGACGCTGTATACACAAATAACACAGAGATGATTCGTTTTCTATGCCAGAGTTCAGCGCCGTTATTTCTTCTTTCCTTTCCCGCGACCTTTTCCCTTCCCACTGCTGGAACTCTGCGAACTTTTTTCCTTACTGCTGGCCTTTGCTGTGGGCTTCTTTTGCTGAAAAGAAAGACATGCTGGAGGTAACATTTCTACAGTCACTTTGTCAATTTTTTTCACAGCCAATTGGCACTAGGAACTTCCCTTTCCAATTTCCAAAATACTGTACACAAGTCCCTCTCTGATAACCACCCTATTTGCCAAGAAACTGCGGCACATTAGAGAGGTGGCCTTTGGTGAGGGGGGAGAAGTAAATACATTGAGAGTAGTAGCGGATAACATTTATGGCCCTATTAGAGAGGGAGGCCTCTGTAGAAAGTGACCACTAAAAGAGGGACTAGTGTACTTGGTTTGGTAATAGGACTTTCTCAACACAACGGAACCCACACCTTGAGACCAACCCCGGAAACAAGACCACTCTAGACCACTTATTACTGACCAAAAGTTACCACCGGTGCTGTATAGTTTCAGAATTAAGACCACCTCAGAATTAAGACCACTTTGGCCTTAACCACGGGTGGTCTTAATTTCTTGCAGCCAACAGCAGAACATGGTACCAAGACAAATTTTGGTGATTACCTTTATCATAGTATCTGTAGTGACATCCTCCTCTTCCTCCTCGTCTTCCTCGGGCTGTGTTCCTCCCTCCTCATAGCCTCCTTCCAGTTCATCCAAGTCGTCCGTGGCTGCCACTCCGCCCCGACGTCGCCCTTTCTTAGGAGCAGCACCAGTTGAGTAGGGAGTGAGGTGGCTCTCCTTATTGTAGGCCCGAGTAAAAGCCGCCTTAACCTGTAGGATACATGCCATCAAGGGTCTTATATTATATTCTAAAGTGGTGTCTTTAACTTTTCATTAATACTCTGTAATCACAATGTTTTATTTCCTGGAAAGATGAGCTTTTTTATCAAGAAGCCTTATCAATCGGTCTAACCGCAACAAACTGAAATATGATCAACCCAATATGATTCTTATGACTGAAACTACAAGGTCTGTCCTGCATTTGATCCTGCCAAAGAAGAAAAGGCACAAGTTACCGAATATAATTAAGTCTCAGACCTGACTTTTAGTCAGATTCTTAGCCAATCACATAGCTTAAATAGGTCACAATATATTCAACTTAAGGTTTTTACTTTATATTATTTTTTTATTATTTTTTTTTTTTGAGAATCCAGCCATGCTTCCATTTGTTTAGTTTAGCAAGTCGAGTCACCACTATATACCACAAGCAGAGTGCTTTGAAAATCGTGCTCCAAGGGACCGCTCTACATACAAACCTTGGTTTCTATGTCCTTCATTGGGTTGCTGGCATCAGACCACTGAGTGACCTCCAGTATGTTATCATAGTCTTCCCTACGGAGATCGTATTCATCCAGCTGGTTGATGACCGAGCGGATCCCGTCTTGACCATCCTGGATCAGGGGCTGGGTGAGGGATTTCCTCAGGTGGGGGAGGTACTCCATGTTGAGGCCCCTCTTGTCAGCAGATAACCTGGAATGGAGGTCAGGACAATACTTTTTTTCTAACTTAAATTTATTTTACGAGGTTTTCGACAAGCACGCAATTGCATATTAACGATCACCTCAAGGCACATTTGGGGTACAAATCTTGCCCAAGGACTTTAGGCACAGAAGACATAGTGTATGGCGGGACTTGAACGCACGATCTTGCGGTTGAGAGCCCAGTACCTTAACCGCTCGGCCATCCGCCCCTCCCCAAGTATAATATTGTAAAAAGGTCCAAGTGTAGAGTAAATACATTGATTCGGTTACGCATGTTACAAGTGACGTCAAAAGATTTTTATGTCAAATAGCTGACAGGCAGAAACCCAGGACTGGCAAAATTCTCCTACTCTCGTTGAATAATCACTAGGGTTTTATAAGCGCCAGAACCTGAAAATTCCAAACATGTCCTCGCGTTTATATAGCAAACCATTAGACAGTTTTGAACACAGCGACTCTTGCACTTTGACAGTCACTGCTCAAAAGTATTAACCATGTCTGATGTTGCTCAGCTTCAGTGATCTGACTGCAACCACTGTATGAGTGCCGCTAACCCTCAGAATAATGTCGCTAAAGTTCTCAGATGAGGTGGTGTCACAGTGTAATGTCAATACATAAGCCAAGTACAGTTTTATCATCCATGATAATCCTCCGGCAAATACGCTAGCCGCAGAACTCACAATGTCGAGCTGAGTTGATTCGTTTATTTAACATCCATTCTTAACAGCTAGGGTTTTACGAACGACGGATCAGGCGCCGGGCAATGAGATGAAGGATGAAAGTGCCCCGGGCTTGAATACACCCGCTTTCGAACCCGGGGATCCAGTCGTCTGAAGTCGAGTGTTCTACCCCACGACCAAGCAACCACACCGCTCACAGCTGTCGAGCAAGTCCAATTTTTATTAACAGTCGAGTTGTAAAGCCGTTTGCAAAGTGACTAGAATAGATTGAATTGTTTTTCAACTTTTCTGACACAGACATGTTAAATCTAAACTGGAGAGGCTTACTTTAGCCTCATGTGTGACCGGAGTTCCTGCAGCAAACGATCAGACTTGTTTCGGCTGGAGTTTTTCCCGAGCCAGGACGGGAAGGTGATCATCTGACCCATGGTTCCCCTCATCACATCTCCTGGGATCACACTGGAGAATATCGCCTGAAAGTCAAATGGAAAGAATTGTGTACAAAGAACGCTCTCTTAATACATGTAGGTAGTATATTAAACCCCTTGGTGGGAAAATTTCCCCCAAAGATATGCAAATTCAAGTGAAAAGGCACGAAAACAACAGCCTCTCATGATTGACCTAAGCTTCCATAGGGTCTAGGCCGATTGGCCAAAGGACACATCAAGGCCAAGGGCAGTTTGAATACCGAATGAAATTGAGTATTCATGTTGCAATGCTGTGTTGGGAAATGTTCTCAGTGGAGGCCACCCTCCCTGATGCATGTGATGTGGACAGAAAACTGTCACTCCACCTATTTTGAATGCATTTTTCGTTCTCCCTCTCGTGATAGGCCACCCCTCAATCCGACAACTATTTCTTGGTAAATGGGTGGGGGGTAGGAGGGAGGCATATCAGAGGACAACTGTATCATAACTGGCCAAACCGGAATCTGTATTTTTTTATAGATACTATTTACCTCCAGGAGTACCTCTGATATGACTTGCATAATATTTCCACATTGCTACAGAGGCATCCGCCATGTTTTAAAGGCAATCTGCCATAGGTAGAGAATTCCCCAGTGCCATAAGCCAATAGATGTTACCGCAAACCTTCAATCTGTCAAATACAGCATAGATAGAGCAGCACACTGTAAGGCCCTACACAGGGTTAGAGGGAATTTCCAGAAGAATCTTCAAGCCAAAATCTTAAGAATAGACAATGCTTGCCGAAGTAGGACATGTCTGACCCTGTTGGCAAGTAAGGCATTTTAAGCAAAGTTTTCCAAAAGTTTTCAAGTACAGTGTAGTGGTCCCTCCCTTAAAGGACACTCTCTAGAGAGGACACCCCTCTAGAAAGGACACACATTCTTGGCAGCAAGTACTACGAAACCAAGTGATACCCCCTCTCACCAAAGGACACCTCACTAATAAGGACAGAATTGTTTGGCAGAAGGGTTTTTCGCTATTAGAGAGGGACTACTGTAGCTTTAAACTGATCAGTGGCCATAGAAAGTAAAGCCTTACGTCAAAATCAGCAATAGATAAACACAAGCAAACCTCGAGGTAAATACTGATGTCTGGAGCCGTGTCAAGACAAAATGTCTACAATCTACATGGTAACCGTTCTTTTCCTGGCTCAAGACCAGTTTAAGACTGAGCATTTAGACTTAAAATTTTTCAGGAAGCTGACCCCAGATGTCAAGTATCTAATGTTGTTACCTGTATTGGTAGCAGACTCCAGTTTTGTCCCCCACGTATCTTCCTGTCCACCAGGTCGCCTGCCGCGATGGCATCTGCCGCTTCACTCAGGTGCTGCAGGTGTTTTTTGTTGTCTCCTCTACAAAGATAGAATGTCACATGACAGAAGGTGACATTGCTTACTGTTAATACAATAGTCCCTCTATTTTAAGACCACTCATGGGACTAAGAAAATGCGGTCTTATATTGCAGGTGGTCTTAACATAAAGGTAATTTAACACACAGTGGCACATGGGGATCAAATCAAGTTGTCTTAAAACCAGGTGGTCTTATAATTAAGGCTGGTTGTAGCATAAAGGGCTGCAAAATAGAGGGCTTACTGTATAACAAAATAAACTGTGTGGCCTTGAAGTACGATTATGGAACCACTAAAACTACTTTGGCCTTTAACACAGGCACTCTTAATTCCAGGATGCCATTATGCTATTTTTAAGATCTAAAATGGTAGCATCAATGCCAGCACAATGGTGTACCTGGCAGCAAACGGAGTGACATGGATGTAGTTTTCCTGTACAAACAGTGGCCCAAAGCTGTAGTCATGAAAGAAGAGATCCGATTTGTCGTTCAGGGTCATCCTGGCCGTCTCCTCGCCGCCAGCAAATACTTGACGGCAGACATCAAACGGTCCCTGACAGAAGCATAGTTAAAACACAGTTTCATGTCTCCCTCTAGTGGACACAACAGGGTTAATACTGTATATATCCTAATAGAAGTGCAGTGCGCTAGTGCAAGGACTTGGGTGCATGTCTATTAATTTCAGTAATAAATCCTATCGTCCGGTACCTACAATATGCATATATACGGTAAAGAGGAAATCAGGAACCACGTGGACCTTTGAAAGGAAGTGGCGATTTGCGCATGTGCGGCAGCCTAATTGACCAATTTTAGTGTTTCTTGACCATCTTTTGATGTTTTATCAGCATTTAGTGTGAATTTGATGTGGTATGTTTGTTGCTGGAGGGGCTTGCATGTCTATTAGGGACTGTGCTTCTACAAGAAAATATACGGGACTAAAAGGATACAGATAACAGCATCCTGACATTAACTGGAAGCTGAAACTTGAATCCACCTAAGTTTACTATCACAAGCACTTACTGTTACACATGCCACTGTTAACGCATTTTGATCAGCAGTCCTTGTAGTGAATTTCTTTAATACCCATTTTACTTACACCTGCCAACTTTAGGCGCATTTTGCACTGTGACTTCTTACCAACTTTAGGTACACCTGTAACTTTTGAACTATTTTGATCAGAAATGATAACTTTCATTACGCATATAAACCGTGGTGAACTCTTATCAACTATTTCCTTATTGTTGATACATTTTGGCATCATATATATTATTGCTGACCCTTACCAACTTCAAATCTTTCTTGGCCTTAGCGGCATCTTCCTTCAGCTGGTCGTACGTGAGGTTTTTATCCTTGGCAGACCACATGGACAGATTGTGAATGACCTTCAGAAACGGCAAAGTAAGAGAAAAGCAAATCATCAAACTCTGTACGGCAAAAAAATTTAACCATACAAATTTACTAAGACACAAAAGTTATCATGCCGACACTAGGACCATGCACATAACTTAAAATGAAGCTGGACTTACTGTTCTCTACCACTTTGCACAGATACTAACATTTACTGCGTAATCATCCATTACAAGTTTCGGTAGGAGCCACATCCCATTCAAACCTTCACCTTTCAGTTCATGACACAATTCCGAAAAAAAAACGAACCACTGAAATACATTTATACACAGTCAACCTTCTCTAAAGACCACCTCTATATAAAGACCACCTGATTTATAAAGACCACATTTCATCATAGGTTCCCAGGGGTATGATTTCTGTTACTGAACCTGAATATAAAGACCACCTGTCTGTAAGGACCGCATTTTGTTGGTCCCTAGTCATGGGCTTTATATACAAGTTTCACTGTACTTATTACAGGGTCAATTCCATTGTGAAAGCCACGTATTTAAAAGTAACCGTTAAAAAAGCGAAGCCCTACCTGTCGGACGTCTTGATTGGCCGCCAGGATGATTTCGTTCAAGGCAGTGGGCGGAATTTTGAGGCCCTCTTTAAACGACAACGACATCATGGCAGCCTGAAGATGGAGGAGTGACAAAGAAAGAAATAATCACTTTAAATCATTTTTCTCCCAGTAATGTACGATAGGATAAGAATTTCAATTAATTAAATTTGCCAGACTTCAACAATACAATGACAGCAAAATTTAAGTCCAAAAGAGATTACAGTAGAACCTCGATTTAAGACCACCTCAGAAATAAGACCACTCCATAATTAAGACCAATTACTGAACAACATAAACTTACAGTTCAGTGCTATATTGTTACAGGATTAGACCCATGTCAGAGTACAGAACACTTCAGCCTCTATTGTGCGTGGTTGTAACTCTCGGGTCTTTAAGGGTCATTTGCACATATTATAATCGTCTGTGTACTGCAGAGGAATGATACAGCCTTTCACACAAAGCAGTTTACAAAGCATCTAACTTGTATTTTCCAATTATAGAGAGCATAATGCTTGGCAAAACACAATACTTTTTTAGAAGCTCTTAAAGCCAGGTGTTTGCATTCATCCCTTAGATTGGACCTTATCCAGATAGCTTGTTTGATGATGTGAATGTGTACATAAGTCTCTATGACCTCTGTATTAATTTGACCTCTTGTATTAACTGACATAGCTATCTTTCTTAATCCATGATTTTTACTAATAAAGTTAGTGCCTGAGTGTTTGAAACACCGAGAGAAGGATTGGTCCATCGAGGTGTGGCTGAGTCAATCTACATTGCCGAAGAACGCCCGTCGCTGAACCGTGATCAAAATTGTCACACCCTCCCCCCAATCTACAGACAGCTATTGTCGTCACATGACCCTAGTGACCCGTATGATAACCAGGAGTCACATGACGACGAAACCTCAGTTTTCTGAAGAAGACCCATGGAGTCAGGTCAAAAGCTCAAACTTTCGCCCGATGTTCGCTGGTGTCATCGTGAGTTTCCATCTATAAAGTTAGCGTCTGTTACCTTGATTTGCTCCACTCGAGGCCGTTGGAAGCGAAGATCAAAGCAGTAGTTTGCCAGGGATCTGATTTTCGGATGATTCCTGTCGTTACACATACAGATGATGGGAATCTTGGTATGTTTGATCAACTGAATCAGCTCCTGGTAAAACGATTTGGGGAAAACGACACCTTAAAAAGTTGCTTTAAATCAGATTTTTATATTACTGGATTAACGATACTTGAAATTAAATTTTTTAAAGTTATACCTTTAGAAAGAACAGAGAAACAAATGATTTTATGGAAGACAAATGAGTAATATAAAGCATGATTTTGACTGGCATAAAAAGATCTAACAGGTCCTCTGAAAGAAAATCTCTTTAAAATCTACAGAATGCCATTCAATGCTATCCATTTGAAAATTAAAAATTTCACAAATGGATGGTTGCGATATCCCACGGGATTGACCTGTTTTAGCATGTGTGTGTGTGTGTGTGTGTAGGAGAGAGGGATGGGGGACCCACCTGCATGCCTCCTCGGTCTTCGTTCCCGGCCATACCATCCACTTCATCCATAACCAGACAATGTCTTTGTCCATCAGTGTGGGAATTGGCAGAAGCAGATGTACCAGCACCTCCTGTCATGCGGGGTACATAAAGGTACCATTTATTATTACACTAGCGGATGATATAAATTTCCAATTGTTTTATTGTAAATTATTTTTATATCTGCAACAGTACCAGAAAGGCAGTACCACGCTGCACATTTCAAAAAGACTTAAAAGCTTTCAATCTAATCTCAAGCTAATCTCTAACCTTAGTCTTTATCATTCGAGCAGAAAGTAAACCAGAGTTCTGTAGATTTCAGTTAATAGCATTTTTGTCTCAATTTATTAATTCTCAAAATACTTTACAGTAGGAGAACCTTCGTGTCATAAACTTTACCAAAGAAGTCAACAAGGGTGTGGTTATTCAGGGCCTCCGCTACTTCCTGCTGAAGGCTTTTCTTCGACCTAGTGTCGGAAGCATTCAGCTCCACAAACGAGAAGCCAACTTCCTGTGAACAAAAGAATACCAATGCAACCTCAAATGTATAAGCGGAATACAAGTTAGGCACAATACAGTTTCAGTAGGGTGTAAAGTGTAGCATGTCTATATTAACAGAGATCTGGGACACCTATTTCCATTCATTTGGCCATGGCTGTCAGAGAAACTCTAACCTTCCTTCTCTGATTTGAACTCCACTTCTGTTCAAGCACTGTCTAAGCAATAGAAAGAATTAGAACCAAATCTACACTGCACCAGAAAACTATGATGTAAGTGTCGTCATTCACCGAATATCTCGTATGAAGGTTACATGCAAATACAAGGGATCCCCAGAATTAAGATCACCCAGGGTTAAGGGCTGAGCAACCCTATTCCTGTCGGAGGTGATCTTAATTCTAAAACCAACAGCCATTAATACAGTAGTCCCTCTCTAATAAGGCCACTGTCTTTGCCAAGAAATTGTGGCCACATTAGAGAGGTGGCCTTTGGAGGGAGAAGGAAATGCATTCGTAGTAACAGTGGCAAAAATCTGTGGCCATATTAGAGAGGGAGGCCTCTGTTGAGAGTGGCCACTAAGAGAGGGACTACTGTATGCAACTTCTGGCCATAAAAAAGTAGGCTTAATTCAAAGGTTGTCTTATATCTTGGGCGACATTAAGGTGCGGTTTCACTGTATGCCGATTTCCCCCCCCCCCCCCGATATATTGTGTAATTGTCCCTACCTTGCAGACCAGAGTGGCTGTAGTGGTTTTCCCGACTCCAGGGGGACCAGACAACAGGGCCGCTCTGTGACCCGACCCATCATCATTGAATCGATTGACTGCAACAGATCCGATGGGGAACTGTGTAAAGAGAGGTTTCAGGTTTATCCATTAAAGGGTATGTCTGCTTAAAGCTATTTCTTGATGCTAAACAAACAGATAATATACTACCCATGTTGTTTTTTTAAGTACTGATTGAACTCTCTGTATTTCTTCTTGCTAAAACCAATACATACATTAGCAGTTTCACTAGTTTATATATGTACGTCCTACGATTGTACTGAACTGGTCTACAAACATATCCCTCCAATTTTTTATACGTGTGCCAACACAAGACATAATGATTTCTAACAAAAGCGGCACCTTAAAACATTCATTGGCTTTGAAATCATACGAGAGGATCTTGTGCAAGCTGTCACCATGTTAACCAGAAAACAAACAAACTCACAAGCCGGCTTTTTCCCGGTAGCAATGTTGAGATGCCAGTGCGTAAGCCAGTGGAGTAATTTCCGTGCGTTGCTCTTCTCCCCCTGCTGACCGATAATATTTTTGATGGAGGCCGGCTTGTGCTTGTCCACCCACAGCAGTGAGCCAGGTTCGGCTGCGATGCCTGCAGTGCCGACACTGGTACTGCTTGCTTTCTCGCTTGACTTTGACTCCTGCTGCGACGACAGCCTTGACTTTGCATCAGAGGGGGATGCAAATTTGGCAAGCTTTTCTGCAGTTGGCGATGGCTTGACCTCTGCCTTAGTTATGGAGTCTTTCCTTGCCTTAGTGCAACGAAAGTATAATAAATAATTTATATATTTAACTGGGAATAAACATTTCTAGGTGAATACAATAAGACATACATGTGTTTATGGTCCTTTCCAGGAAATAAGATTAGGTCGAGACAAACTTAAATTGATGAATCACCTGAGCCAAAGATTGCACTCTTTCCATGATGCTTAAGCTACGTTCCAATTTAAATTGTTTTCTAAAACTTATGTCTCAGGGACAGAGTGAATCTCTTGGTTATCGTTAGTAATATTTATAGATCTATTACATAAATGTGTACCACAGATTAGTCTACGGCATTTAGAAAACACTGTTGCAGGATCGCACAGAATAACAGTACATTTTCAGTATCTATTGATGACATTATGCATCTTCTACCACGGTAAAACTGCAAAGATGCCTCTCCACATCAATACCTTGGCTGCCTCCTTCTCAGCGGCAACAGTGTATTTGGACTTTTTCCCTGGCAACCTCCGGATCAGATCCAGAAGACCATCTTCATCTATCACCTTGGTACCAAACTGCTGAGCCTAAGACAGGAAAACATTATTTTTTTCTTTGTTCACTTTCGATTTCCTGACCCAACAAGCTATAAAAAACAAACTATGCAATGCTTCAAGACTCACGAAAAGTTTGGTAAGCCTAAAATGCAGGTTTAAAATACACCAATCGAATGAAGACTGCGTGAACCACAAAACAATTAACAAGTTTTGAGATAAATGCCGAAGTTGACGGTGATGTAAGATAATGACAAGACATGAGGAAAGTACAACAAACAGCCCCACAATGCTACGGCTATACATTATTCCATTGACAAGAAATACTGGTAGAATTTCTAAAATAATGCCTAATGCATCAAGTTTTTCCAGAGCGGAGGCTGGATATTGGTAGCTTTTTCCCCAAGCTTCTTTCGGCCATGATCACTGCATTTTTTTCATGGCTTGTTCGCAAAAGGTTACGACAGTCTTAATCCCAGAGGCATAAAAAATTAATTTTTAATGGCATGAAGTAAGCAGTATTAATCCTGGGGTAGTCTTATTTTCTGGGGTGGTCTGAAGATAGATCCCACTGTTATATAGATTTAAATTTATCATTTGCGTGTGCTGAAATTTCAAGGAGCGCGAGGTTACCTTGGACATCTTGCTCTCGCCGGCATCGCGGCCAGCCACAAGGTATGACGTCTTCTTGCTCATGGAGGTCGTGACCTTGCCGCCATATTTCTCTACCAATGTCTTGGCTTCGTCACGCTCCAGCGACTCCATCACCCCACTGAGGACAAACGTGAAACCCTCCAGGCAGTTCTCCCCACCCTGAAACATTCCCCGGAAGATGATGTCTTTTTGTCCTTATTCCACACACACATATAATATACCAACAAGAAGATCCATGGCGGTCAACAAACACATTTACCAGTACTTGCTTCTAATAGATGTTTTTACAGCATTACATATCACTCGAAACTTGGTATATCAGAACAATGAGCAACAATTCTAACAGATCCAAACGTTCTATTACATGCACCGAAAACTTGACACATATGGACAATGGATGCATATACCACAATAAATAATGTATATAAATATATATTTTACATATATTTCTATTTCATTAACAGAATGAACCCTCCAAATTAACACAGGACCACTCAAACTGGTCTTAATTGTGAGGGAGTCTTATTTGTGACATTCATTGACAGTGAAAATGCAGTTTTGGTACTCCTGGAAGCGGTCTATACTCTTAACTAAGTCTTAAGTGGTTTTTAATCTGAGGTAGTCGCAAAGTGAGCTTGCAACGTGTATGTGTAAAGACCTGTGTGCATTTATCATGTTTATGTTCTGGGAGTTATCTTGGGCAGTTGTAATGGTATTAGTTTGCAGGCATGATTTATATTTAATACAGTGGTCCTTCTATTTGACAAAACCTTCATTTTAAGACCACCTCAATTATAAGCATACTTCATTTGGGTGGGCGTTCTAATAAGCCTTACACAAGTTTTTACTTTAAACACCTATATGAGCAAATGTAATTGGCTAAGAATATTACCCCAGAACTGTGACTTACATATTTTGACAACTCCGGTCTTGGTCCCAAAGTGCAGATACCGCGTATTATTGAACACTTTAATATTTGAAGACCACCTGACACATTAGACCACATTTTGAAAGTCACATGGATGTCGAATGGTCCTAGAATGGAACGACCAATGCGTTGCAACGACCAATGTGTGACATGCTTTTTTGGGGGTTGCAGTGTGTCGTAACTACATAAATCTTTTTCTATATCAAAAGCTAACAAACAACGTTTCCCCTCTCATTACCTGCGGTATTTCCTTAGAACCAAGAGCCCGAGGTCCCTCCCTGTGTAGGTAACTTCGGTAGGCGCTCCCTCTGCGTTGAGGAGGACCTGGCGTATCAGTGGAAGACTTCTCGCCTGGCGATGTCTGGAATGTATCGCATGTGTGACAGACAATTACAAGGTACACTCTTTCAACCTAGACAGAGGAGTATAAAGTGGAACCCGTCTTGAAAGAGCACTTGTTCTAGCTGGAAATGTGGACTCTCAAGATAGGTGGTCTCTGGCGACAGGTTCAATTGTATTGATCTGCAGGTCTGTGCGCCAGAAAACTGTGGTCATTCAAGGCAGGTGGCCTCTCATCGCAGTGGTCTCTCAAGACAGGTTTCACTGTACATACATACCGGCACATGCAATTTGAAAAGATTTTATTATTTATGAAAAAATCCAGATTGGGTTTATTTGTTCAATATTTACACAACAAAGAGCACTTACTGAATCATAGCATTTCTCTGGGAAATCATCGCTTTTACTAATGCTTCAGTTCCATGTTGCACTTAAGGTTTCACTAGAAACCAGGCCTCAGACGGAAAAGTCCTTTAGTTACCTGTAGTAACAGTCATATAATTATCTAATCTTCAAACACACTTCCCCGATTTCACAACCTTCAACCTTCTAAAAAATATTTTTGCTTGTAATTACAATCAATTTTTTTTTGTTTTATAGCCATTGCATAGTCTATGCTGCATAATCTGAACCCACCTTGGTTGGAGAGCGGGATACCTCTTTACTCTTTCCAGGCGTTTCTGCAGTCTTTTCTTTAGTTGGAGTATGTTTACTTGGACCAGGCTAAAGTATCAGAAATGGTATCATTGTATTATTAAACCTATTCTAACATAATTCTAAAGCAACGAAAAAAACATATACCGTATTTCTCTGTATGTGACTGATTTACATGTTTAACATAAAAGGCATCAAGAAATGATAATTTACGTGCAGTTAATTCCATTAACTTTATTAACTGAATTTAACTACAAGAACGGTTCTATCAACATGCACTTTACTGAGGCATATTCAGAAGATAATACACACACACACTCCATGAATTTGTTCCCAGCATACGATCAATACAAGCCCATCAACCTTTTAAATTTCAGCCACTGGTTATGGAGTCTGGACTGATATATTCCGCAAGTTTATCAATCACTTTTAATTAATAATGACATTAAATATTCAACCTACCTTCGTCTTCTGCTTCCCAGGACTTTGATGGGCAGGCTTGGCTGTCTCCACAGTTCCGGCGATTCTCTTTCTTGGTGAGCTCCTGGGACTAGGGTCAGCAGAGGCTTTCTTGACCGGAGAAACCACTTTCCTTCCCCCTGCTTTGACGGGTGTGTCCTCTGCCAAAACCTGCGACCCTTGTCTGGCCTTCTGTGACAGTTTCGAGGCCAAGGAAGAACCTGTGGAGGGTTCTGGCTCCTTCTCCAGACGTGGCTAGAAGATACGGATGATAGTCAAAGTTTATTTAGCATGACAAGAAATCTAACTCTAACCAAAGACATAACTATACAAATCTGCTTACACAAAACATTTCAGGCTGCATTACAGACAAAATTCTAACGTTTACGAAAAATATTGCAAGGTAGACATCATTAAAAGTGATTCATCCGCATTAAGTGGATCCCTACCTAACACCATTTCTATTTCAGGAGCAGCTTCTACCTTAATATGGCTTTTTCTTCCTATGAATAAATGTATCACAGCAATACTCTTACTTCCAAATTCAATCCTGAAAACTTAATGTACTGTCCAGAAAGTGACATAATCCTGTCGCTTTCCGGGATCTGTAATTGCAGATAAACGTAGGCGACACCAGTATGATGAGTATTGGGCTGCCTTCTGGTATCTCAAAGTTGATTGTACTTACTCAAAGGCACTGCCAACACAATACTATCAATCAAAGCTAACAAGATCACTTACGTCATGTGTTATACCTAAAAAGTCAACATTCTTATGTAAGCTTTGGTTCACCTTTTTTGCATGATGTCCACTTCTTTCATCGAGTTGTTTCAAAGTTTGCTCAAAGTCATCGCTATCATGCATTTCTATATCGATTTCTTCCTCCTCTTTGACTGGACTCTTTTCCTATGAAACAATGCATAATGACAATAAAAGAGTAATACAATACATTTCCACATGCTCTCCGTATATAGAATGCCAATCCTGAAAGCAAACTAGTATTCTTGTATGAATACAATCCTTTTGTGATTGAGAAAATCAAAAAGAAGATCCAAGCATCTATGCCTGGTACAGAGCCAAAAAGCAACGATATACAGTGGTCCAGCTATTTTAAGACCACCAATGGCAGCATGGAAATATGGCCTTACAGTTCAGGTGGTCTTATAACCTGTATAATAAAAGGTCTGAACACAAAATCACATCTTAGGACAAAAATATCTGGTCATATAGCAAGACTTGTAGAATCAAAGTGGTCTTAAAATAAAAGTTTGTAAAATAGAGGGACCACTGTATACTGTACAGAAAGATGTGATAAGTAACCTTCATGTATAAATACAATAAATATATTCACCTTTAACCTCCTTAGTAGGAACAATTTAACTTACTGCTTTCCGTTTAACTTTCGGCGTGTGGCTGGTCCTCTGAATGGTACTGGTGCCAAAAAAATCTTCAGCACTTATCAACTGTGACTGCTTAGGCAACGGCTTCTCTCCTGCTTTGGATGCGGCGCTCGGAGCTTTCGGCGTAATTTTCTTGAAGGCGTCCATAATAGACGGTCTATGCTCCTCATTGTCTGGCATGGGAGGATCCAAAATGTTTTTGGTAGGAATGTCTTTGATAGCAGTACATATATTACAGTGGCAAAGTGATATCGAACTTTTTGAAAACTCTAAGGTAGAAATGAGCTGACACGTCATACAAAATGTACCGGTACGATATAAACATGCATCCGTTAGTTTATACTGAAGCTTACTTGGATGCTGTTATGTATGGTATCACTGTAAAAATTCCAATGGAAGCTCCGGGTCTTATTAGAATGTCAATTTCACTATTTTTGAAAATCATCCAAAAGTCTACGTGTGGACTATAATTGAGTGACATTAAACATTTTGTACCAGTAGTCTCACAAGTTGACCTTCCAGCTAGCAGCACAAGTTGCCACCTGACCTTTTGGGATGAAACAATCGGCTCATACATGTCATACTGAACATGCCAAACAATGGTTGCTTGTAATTACCTGAGTCAGATAAAACAGATTCCTTCTTTTTCCTTCTTCTGCTCTTTTTAGCTGGTTCCTTTGGTTCTTCTTCCTTTTCATCATCGGATTCTAAAATCAGGCACATAACCTATGTTAATTTTATGAAACATAACAGTGACTAAACTGACTAAATGACTTTCTGGCAGTAATTCAATATTAGTTTGGATTAGTACTTCCAGTTGGTAGCAAACAATACAGAAAAGTAACTGCACCAACAAAAAGCAAAAAGTGGCAACATTAATTCCTCTGAAATTACAAATGCTACATTAATGACAGATACTGTTCAGGACATACTCGCAATGGTTACAACATATACAATGTTCTCTCTATTTCACAACCTTGTCTTTTAAGACCACATTGACTTGAGACCATGTAATTTGGTCTCAAAGTATGATTAGGTATGTGTATGTACTAACCTATATCTTAAAGACACCTGCAATATATGACCACATTTTCTTTGTCCCACGGGTGATCTTAAAATAAAGGGACCAGTGTATAACTATATACAATGAATCAAAGCATACCTTCAGTGCATCCCTGGTATAATCACAAGTGCAACATGACACAATGAATAATACAATACATATAACATGTATACCGACAGACCTGAATCAAAGATTATTCCTCCCTTCTTCCCTTTATTGGCAGACTTCCGCTTTGACCGTGGCCGTATATCACAATCTACATCCTCATCACCGGAATCCTGAAATGGTAAATTTATATCAGTTGTGGTCACATGGTCATGGTGGTGAATTATGCAGTATTATGATCATACCCAAGTGCAAGAATTGATACTTTCCAGTTGTGTGCAGCATAAGGTATGATGCACCCAACTGGGAAGTATCAACTTTTAATGGTTCAAGATCATGGATGCATACCGGTATATAAGAATACTTTTTTCATGTAGTGCAATTTGTGCAATACAGCTTCAATCAGAGAAAATATATCCAGGTACAAACATACTTGGAAATGTACCAAATTACACGTGCATGAGGTCATCCGTGCTAATATTCTGCCCACATAAAAAACTTAAGGTAACATTTACATAAATGTTTTTATATGCACTTACAGAACTTTCCAGTTTTCTTCGTTTCCCCTTTCCTCTCTTCTTTTCTTTCTTGGCAACAATTTCTGGAGACGATTCAATTTTCACGTTTCCGTTTGTATCCGTTTTGATATCACTGTCATCATGTACCTCCCTCTTATCCTTGCTTCTGCTCCTGCTTTTCCTTTTCAAGGGCTTCTCTTCCTCTGTCTTCTTTAATTTTTCATGTTTAGGATGTATTTTCTCACTCGAGTCACTCGTCACTTCACTTTTCGAAACTTTGACCTTTTTGTCTGCCTTCTCTTTTGTTTTATTAGGAGAGCCTTTCTTGGGTTTCTCCTCCAAGTCACAATTCTCGCATTTATCCTCTTTCTGCTTTGACTTTGAAGCTCTGCCTTGTGTCTCAGTTGGGCTTGTACTGTCTTTGCCTTTGAAGTCATCACTATCTGAATCAATTATTTCTATCTTGTCTATGATACGATCTTTCTTGGCAGCTTTGGAAGGCGTCTTCTTTTGTGGCGATTTTTGCTTTGAGGAGGACTTTGCTGCTGGCTCTTTTTCACCTTTTTTCTTCCTACCTGGACTCGGGTCACTTCTTTTAGGAGCACCATCTTTGCCTTTTATGACCGTACCACCTCCAAAGAAGTTTCGAATATCCTGCAAACACCCAATCCTATTATACGTACAAGCAAGGCTTTTCATGTATGACTATCAGATCTGCAAACATGTTTATGGTAAGTACATCATTGTACATGTACTAGCTAGCATGCATCCCCACTTATAGGTACATACATATAAACACATGATAAAATTCATGTAACATATCTATAGTCACAAAGTATATACAAATACTTATAGTTGTAGTTCTTCAAACTAGAAACTAAATTTTAAACACATACGGGTGAGAATTATCTTGATTATCCAGCAGAATACTGGGGCCATGTACACTAGGAGACAATTGGGGTTCTTGTAACTTCTTGCAATGTACCCGGTAATAAAACTGTAACATATGACATCATTAAATTAACATCCTCAATGTACATCATTTTATTACTGACTGACGTGACTGTTATGTTTTTATCTGAACAAGACAACGTTCCAGTGCAAATAACAGAGGGAGTGGGCATAAAAACAAAATCAATACAGACTATCAAACAGTACGCACCCGGTACTAGGCAGGAAGTTGACCGTAAGATAATAATCTAACCCCCCCCCCCCCCCCAGCTAAATCGGGCA
>JAAUYG010024262.1_pt1 | contig 19159 bp, 8 predicted proteins | sample 7278091 | NCBI WGS metagenome assembly JAAUYG01 (sample SAMN14350201, study PRJNA611818) | marine sediment metagenome | isolation source: surface marine sediment (0.6m) | place: French Polynesia: Moorea | collected 2018-08
AGATTATTATCTGTGTATATACTTATGTGATACTTTAACTTTTCATTGTTTGTTAGCTTTCTGGATAATTACTTAAGTTTTAAATGGCCGATCTTCGACTTTGAGAATCAATTTTTGTATCAAAGTTATTTCACAATTTTTTCTATGCACAGTTTCAAAGAAAGACTTAAAAATGCATATTTTAATATTGATATTTATCAGCAGATTCTTTAGGTCGTATAAAACTGTGGGAGGTGGGGCAAAACAAGTCAAAACGTTTGAAACGATAAGATTTTAGTGCTGTGTAATGATTTCTGTTTTCTGTGTAATGAGTTACTATAAATATGTTAGCCCCGAAAAACCAAGCCAACAACTACTAGTACTCATGGCTGCGCCCAGTACGGGGCCTCAGTTTCCACCGGCGGTTAGGGGCCTATCAACGGATAGCGAACAGTTTTAAATACTCTCAAAGTAAAACTAATGGTCTATCGTTTCCTTCCTAGAAAGTTGAAGCTTCAGAGAACACACGCTTGCCTCTAGCTGATCTTAGCGTTCGGCTTTGCTCTCGCTGCGCCGCGTTACGTCATATCCTGCGGACAATCGACAAATCTCAATCTCACTTCAAACGGCGGAATCTGGATGGCGCTCCGGAGTTCTCGGTATATCTCCAGAGTTACATCTGGTAAGCCACTATATCTGATTTCCTCAGATATATTAATAGGATGGCATCGAACGGGCAGACTTTCGGAGGCGATGTACACGCAGGTGTCTTTCGCTTTACGATCGGCATGCTACCGCCTAGCCCTGCTAAAGCTTTGATCAGCTTTCGTCAGGGGTAGGGGGGAGGCGGTATATATACTAAAATGTTGGCGCATAGAGAGAGCGTACAGATAACCCCTAAGGTGTGTAGGTGCAGCTGGGAGCTTCCTAGAACTGTATCAATACGAGAAAAAATTATATATGTATACATTCTGGCCTAGGCTTCTTGTATAAATAAACGCCATCCAGATGTTACTAGGCGCGAAGTGCGGAAACCCGAGCATATGGTTAATATTCTTTGCCGATAACACTACTTCCTGCATTTAAGAAGTAGAAGTCTTCCAGTCCGTTGTGCAATCCTTAATACAGACCTGTGGCCCCAGAACCGTGCTAACCTTTCCCTACAGGAACCTGTTGTGCTACTACCCCCACCCCCACCCTTAAAAAAAAACTGCCTCCCTTTCCGTTGCCGGGATATGCCGATCATGCTTTCCGCAGCCACTTCTCCACAGTTGTAGACCATGTTACCATAGCGAGATTGTCTGCCCAACGTGCAGAATGGAATATAGAACTTTACCGTTTTTACGTTGGCGGACATTAGTGTAGTGACCAGCAGTATTAACCGACAGTGCAGTTCCCCCATCTCTGTGCTACTGCTTAGAACGAAAATAAAAAATATAGTAGAGAATATAAATTATCACATAGCATGATCAGGCAAAAATTTACACTATTTGATCAAATGTAGGTTCATCGAAAACTGGGGGGTGGAGGTGGGGGTGGGCAGGCCAGTATAAATGAGTAGACTAAGTAAAATGACATGCAGGGTATAGTAGTAAAGGCAGTAAACTAGGCGAATAAAATTTAATTTTGTATAACAGTATTTGCACTAATATACAGTCCGAGGGGGGTAGTACCGGTAGATCCGGTTTAGGGGCACTAGTATATATCCGTGTTATGGCTTCCATTGATGGTACATGTATTATTGTGTTAAATATAATTGTTGGCATACACTCCGTTAATGAATGATGCACCCAGGGAACTGCCTAGCACTATTTTGGTCGTAAAATTCGGCAGCAGCAGCAACAATAGCAACGGCAAGGGTAACAAAAACACTTACTAACACTTACTAACACAACTACTCCTACTACTACTACTTCTACTGCTGCTACTACTGCATGCTGCTACTACTGCTGCATAGTGTTAGGACACCACCACCACCACTAGACCACCAGCACTGTGTCTCTGCCGCGCACATAACCACCGCCACCACAATTGCAGATCCCTCTCTTATAAGTATAGCACAGTTCCTATACCCGCTTTATATATTATGGGTAACACCACTGTAACTACCAGTGTGATTATTATTGATAATTATTCCCTAATAAATTCGTACAAAGTCCTAAACTGCTAGTACGCCGTGGGAAGACCAGACCGAGTGAGATTGAAGGGCGCGGTGCAGTCAAGAAAGTCGCATGGGGCACTTTTATCGCAAAGATGAAGAGTTCAGGAGCATTAAAAAAAAAAAAAGACAAAACAGAAAAAGAGGGCACTGCAGGTTCCATCTTCGACGCTGATCTTTTTGGCAAGGTCGAGCATTTCAGAAATACATAAGTCTCGGCGAAACTCCGTTGTTTCTTAAGTCGAGATTTCTATGTGTAGTTTGACTGGCTCGGGTAAAAGTTTGGGATTGAACTAACTAGGAAAGGCTTTCTCGCAAGCAACCCCCGGACTTGGTGCCTAGTGATCCGGTGTACTTAGAAACAGTAGCCGATAATATGTGCCGTACATCTGGATTCCGAGCAAAGAGTTTATGAGAGCTCCAGCCTTATAGCTCTCTCCCTGCCTGGGAAGCGCTGGATGGGTTCCACGTTTTACTAACACCGCCAGTGACAGCGGCTCTCTGGAATTAGGGAGAAGTCTGGCATGGGGGTAGTGGATTGGGGGAGAGGGGACGGGGGGGGGGGGGTCAGGCACGGTTCCAGTGACGTCACAGATCCGTACTCGCTGTCAGCCCAAGGGCGTTTTGAAATTGGGAATAAACAAAAATAGCTAAATATAGATATACTGCAAATTTGCCCTTTCATCAAATTTGGTTTGGAGGGAAGCGTAAATTGAACGATGGGACTCAGTATGGAACGTCTATGTTCTGTGTACTTTTATGTCTACATGTACGGTCTACATGTATGTTTACTTAAAACATCAGCGTCTGGAAGAACAAGAAGTATAACAAAATTAACAACACACTAGTATCTCAGTCTAAATGTTGAAACCTGAAACAAGGCACTACTAGTGTATCGGTTACAAATCGTGAAATTTAAACACGAAAATCTTAAGATATTTAAGGGCAAATAGAAATAAATGTTTACATTAAAGGGCTGATCTGGTAGAGCATTTGAAATATGTATTACTCAGTTTCTTGCTTGGTTTGCCATAAGTTTTATTATTAATATGGGACCAGTGTAAAGGCATAAATCTTTATACATCAGCTACTTGAATATGCCGATAAAGATATTTATTAAAGTTAACCGTAACTGACCCAGCAGTTGTAGGTGTTGTAGTAGCAGCAGCAGCAGCAGCAGTGGTAGTAGCAGTAGCAGCAGCAGCAGTAGCGGTAGCGGTAGTAGTAGTGGTAGTAGTAGTAGTAGCAGCAGCAGTAGTAGAAGCAGCAGTAGTACCCCGCTTGCAAATACTCCCTGTTGTATTCATTACACGCTAGCTTGCAGAAAGCATTAAAATTATCATTAACAAGAATTGTTTTGTTGGGTGTTATAGCATACCATGCTGTGAAGATATTTCCCCGTTCAAATATTTTACTATTTTATAATGGCTATGACTATAATGGATATTTTACTGTGTTTATAACGTGATGCTCGACCGTAAACATGTGTTAAATTACACCAATAAAAATACAATAGTATCAGTTTACATCTACACTACACAAAAAAGTTAAGGATATTTGTCAATATCCTTACATTTAATTTGTGGCTTTTACTTCGCCTCATAGGCTATAAATTGTATAGAATAAATACGATATAAGCAAACGAATATCTGTACGCGTGCAGGCGGTTACGACTATGAGCAAAGGACCATGAAAGTAAAGTCTTTCGTCTTTCCAGGCTTGTAAATACAATCTCAGGTTAATGATACACAATATGGTAATGAGACACAATATGTTAATGAGACAATATGACACATTTTGTAAAGTAAAGTAAGACCTTACTGGCGACAAGAGACAGAGGTTGGCTTATATAATAAACAGGGAACATAAAGACAGTTACTTAAAACACACTGGCAATGTGCATATCAATCACATATGACTAGCAAATGTAAAATAAGACAATTACTAATGTGTCATACTAATCTTGGCAGATTACTAATGTAATCTTCAACGCTGACACCAGAGTAATACGCCAAGATTAGATGAGAGACTAGTAATCTGCCAAGATTAGTATGACACATTAGTAACCTGCTAAGATTAGTATGGCAGATTAGTAATCTGCCAAGATTAGTGTGACACATTAGTAATCTGCCAAGATTAGCATGGCATATAATAGTAATCTGCCAAGATTAGTATGACACATTAGTAAACTGCCAAGATTAGTATGACACATTAGTAATCTGCCAAGATTAGTATGGCATATTATTAATCTACCAAGAATAGTGTGACACATTAGTAATCTGAGTGTATATACCCACAGTAATCAGAGTGTATATACCCACAGGGTTTCGATCTTTTTTTCAGGGGTGGGGGTGGGGGGTTGTAGAGTTGTGAAAGGTGTGACCTCGTCACACTACATGACCAGTTTAATCCTTAATCCTTCCGTAATAAAACTAAACTAATTGTAAACATAGTAGATCACCGTAAAGCCTCAAGAGAGATATCGATCAAAATGACCTCCCATATAAACAAAGTTGTGTACTTAATCTTCTATATATGTAGTGTACACTTTAACATAATCATTATTACTGCACGCATGTGGACCTTACCGTCTGGCCCAAATACTATGCTTTATCTATGGTAAGCAGCGACATGCACTGTCCCCAGACAAGCATGGGTATATGCAACGGAAATTCCCATTTGGGAATACTAGTAGTCCCATATTGTATATACAAATGTGTACATCAACTAGGAGGGAATGTTGCGTAAGAGCTGCATACATACCAATATAGATGTAGACTGGTACTATTGTATTTTTATTGGTTTAATTTAACACATGTTTACGGTTGAGCATCACGTTATAAACATATCCATTATGGTCATAGCCATTATAAACTGATGGTAAAATATTTGAACGGGGAAATATGGCATGCATGGTATGCTGTAATACCCAACAAAACAATTCTTGTTAATGATAATTTTAATGCTTTCTGCAAGCTAGCGTGTAGTGAATACAACAGGGAGTGTTTGCAAGCGGGGTACTCTACTACTACTACTACTACTACTACTACTACTACTACTACTACTACTACTACTATTACTACTACTACTTCTATTGGCTAAATATTTGAAATGTAAAGTATATGTGTAAGTTTGAAATGTGTACCTCCTTTATAATTTTAAACGCTAAAAGTGTTTTTGAAGTATTTATTTTTTTACTTTAAAAACTGAACTGTTGCCTTCCTGATTCATGTTTGTGATTGTGGTTGCCCTCGAGACTGATCGTAGAAATAGGAAAAGCAACCACAATAGAAACGCTACTAGCCCACTATGTTGTTTTGTTAGGCAGACCAATCGCGGCAAGCATAGCAAAACTATTGTGTTAAGAAGACCAATCGCGGCGAGGATAACAAAAACTCTGAACTCACTAAATCTCCACTTGCCCCAAAGCCTGCCCCCTGGCCTGCTGTATATGTGACCTTTTCTTTGTTGTTATGGCTGGAAAGTGGAGTAAAGAATCTTTACGCGACCGGTACACATGTCCTACACTACCGAACCGGTCGGGTTTGGGCTTGTATTACCCATTGTAAACGTCTTGTACAATGTGGCTTGCATGGTCTGGTGCGGCGGCACGAACATGTTTTGTCTCGACGTTTTAAATGATGCACCGGGAAGCGTTTTGTCTGCGTTTGGGTGATGGGGGTGAAGGAAGCAATTACCGTCAGTGACGTACGCTAGAACCAATAACAGGGTTTCCTTTCCGAAACGTCTTCTAAAATGGGTTCTCGGTTCCTTGACCTTTTGGCTGGTTCTTGCATCTATATATACTGACCTAGCTGCTGACCATGTGCAGTGTCTACGATCAGTTTGCTCGGCTAACAGAACTCATTCTTTCACATCTACATAACCTTCCACTATTGTCCAAATTGGTAATTCAAGTAACTGTAGCCTTACTAAATTCTGGTATCTCCGAAAAAAAAAAACCGAAACAAAAAAGAAAGAAACTATTGCTTGCAGGTTATGTTTAAAGCAGTCAGGTGAACTTTTTTTTTTTTTTTTTGAAGGAGAGTTGGTTAGTGTTGAGCATCTTCTTTTATATTTTGATATCCCGTGCCATGTAATTTACATGCGGATGATGGTAGCGTTATACCAAGACGTTCTCCCTCCGTCCGTGGCTAGTTTCGCCCAGGTGGGCCAAAGCCCTCTCTCTATAGTCTCTCGTAGTTACAGCCAGAAGCTGCCCCTGGGACTGAGGCTTGCAGAGCCGGCAATATTGCTCTGTGTCTGTGTGTTCCTACAGGATTGGCAGCTTCCGGATCTTCCGGATCAGGGCGCCAGCATCCGCCAGCTGTCCGGGTACAACATAGCTGCCTCTGGATACGTTAATTTGAGAGTCCCTCTTCCAGCCGGCTCTGCTCATGGCACCACCGCAATCAGGTTAAATGGATATACCCAGTGCCTCTCTGGATATAACCTAAACCTATACTCCTCTCTATATGGGACGTTCGGGATACTAAATTACTGGATTGGATAAAACGCGCCACTTTAGCAAGTGGTACAAGGGGAAGAGTCTTCTTTTAGGTAAGTTTGTTCAAAACAATTCAAACGTTGCAGTATATTTAATTTTGTCTTGTAGGTAAATTTCACCACTTAATCCTGAATCAAGAAATTTATTGCCGTGTTGTAACGGCAAGTAGAATATTCAGGAAGATGGCCCAAATTAAGGTGCCCATGTATACATATATGGTTTTCAAAGTTGAGAAGTGCACGAGTATCTCCCGCGACATTCTTCGAGTTGCATTCTTCAGGTTGCTGCATGAAAACAGGTAGCTGCTCGAGCAGTAGCTCCAACGTGTACATAACGTGCTACTTAAAGAACCGAGATATCACAGATATCAGGGAAGATTCTAGCCCAATTACCTACCTGTAGGTGACAGCCACATTACAGGCCCTGTGGTGTACCTTGTGTATGTTGTGTACGGTAGGAGAAAGGAGGAGTATTTCTGATTTGAAGCTGGCGTTCCGTAGATCAGACACGGCGACCTAACATGGTGCACCCAAGTGTTCTAATGGTTAGATGAACAAAGTAGGCCTATACATGTTGCTTGACAGGGTTTTAATACAGAAGGTCCCCACTCCGAGGTCTTCCTATGGTACATATACATGTATAGTACCGCCCCAGGGCTGGTGGGCAACAGAAAATGATAACTGCCGCACTAATGGTGTTTTGTTTCAGAGTTAACATCCCTTCCCCAGTAATTTACACTGAGCATGGGTGGCCAATGGTTGATCTGACCGTCGTTGCTGATCTGGGTACAATACATATGCTTTGAGGTGACTGCATGGTCATCAGCCCTATAAGAGCTTCATCGAACTCCATCGCTGGACCATACATGTACACGACGGGTGTATATGTAAGAAGCCACTGGCCATGGCAGTTCGGGAGATCGAAGCACTCATAAGTTTAGCGATAGTTCCTAGACAATTGTCACTGGAAACGACCGTAGATGCAATCATATGACGTGTGGTTCCGTAAATTTTCAACCGTACCTTTGAACACATCCCATGCTCAAATTACCCAACGATGTCCCCCACCCTGCCCCACCCCCACTCTACCCCACCCAGGGTTCTTCCTCTATTCTGTACGTCCATTGTCCTATACTAAAGTAAGCACAGCTATTACTTCTAGCTAATAAGGCGGAACATGATGGATTAGGCCGCATCAATTACGTTTACCTCCTACACTGCGGAAGTACTAACGTGAAATGCGCAGACAATTTAAATTGCCTTGACCTTTTGAATATTTTGACCTCGCCTTTGCTTTACACTTAGGTATATGTGTTCTCCGTCACAAAAAGTCAGAGGAATACTATGCGTGTTGCCGATGAGAATGTATGCAACAAAATACAGTGTATATAAATCTTGCACAGGTTAGTATGTTGATTCTGGTCAATGTAAAAAAACAAACAAACAAACAAACCAAAAAAAAAAAAAAAAAGATCGAAGCAGTTTTCAAATATCTGGGCTGTAGTTGTCATAGGATCAGCCAATTTGGGATGTACATGTAATTGTCATAGGGACAGCCGAACACTGGCGTTCGTTGCATCTTTCGAATCGCCATTCAGATCGGGCAGGATCAGACATTCTTCAAAACGTGATCTCGCACCATGTACAGTAAAGCTTCGGCGCGGTATAGAGGTAACTGGCTACGGAGGCCAGTTTGTGCCGTTGTTGGCAGCAGTTGGTGGAGAAAGCAAGGTGTGCTTACAGACCCCGCGGTGTGTTTATCCAGACAGGGTCTGCAGACAGGGCTGAGTTCTTCGAGGCTAATGTTGGAGCTAGGTGCCTCACTTGACCGTCCTTGTTGTGGCATTTTTTCTTCAGCTTGTTATTCAGTCTCCACCTGCATAATTCGCTACACAGGAACACGTTTATCGTGTAAATATTTTACGATTCCTAACCAATTGATGGACGACTGGTGCTGGTGCTGGAGCTAGTAAACTGCTGCTAACGGTACAAAATCTTTACTACATAGTATTAGTATCGGAGGTATGGAGTGCTACTGCCACTTGTTAGTAAAACCATCACTGTCAGTGATTACAATAATGACAATCACCTTCGTTGAACACGTTGATTACAATCATCTTCATTGAACAGGTTGAGGATAATTAATGACAACCACCTTCGTTGAACAGGTTGAGGATAATCAATAATTACAATCACCTTCGTTGAACAGGTAGAGGAAAATCAATAATTGAAATCATGATTGAACAGGTTGAGGATAATCAATAATTACAATCACCTTCGTTGAACACGTTTAGGATAATAATTACAATCATCTTCATTGAACAGGTTGAGGATTATCAATAATCACAATCATCATTGAACATTTTGAGAATAATCAATAATTACAATCAACTTAATCCGTTGAACAGGCTAAGGATGTGTTTATGATTCAACCATGGTGATCACTGATTGATATTTATAGTTCCTCTGGTTTAAAAAAATGTTCCCGACAAAGGCCCAGAGAAAAAGAAAGGTTGATCTGTTATACTAAAATATTTCCCAAGGACAATTCCCTTCAGAAATTATTGAGCACTTCCAGTATCCTGCAGGTTGATTAAGCGACGTCAAAGAAGCAGTACCGTTTATTTTTTCTGAGTGAAGCAAACGCAGTGGCGGCGAAAGGCCTAGATTTATGCGCCATTTTGTGGTAATGAATATCGTATGCAGCCATACCCTCGGGAGAGGAAGGCCCTGCAAAAGCAACCAAAGTGCCTCTTACGACTGATCTTCTTTGGAATGCTGATTGAGTCGATACGAATCCAGGATCACTCAGTTTCCGTGGCAACCACAGCAACTTGTGAATTCCAGGAGTCGGGTCTTTTACATCATCCTGAGGAAATACAACGTGGGAGGATAGGTAATAAACTACCCGGCTGCCTATTTTGCAGTATCGATATACTAGCATAGCCGTTGCATTGCTTGTCGATGTCCATAATGTTGGGCCCATATTTTATGGATTGTTTCAGTGGATATCGTGCTGGTGAAGCATTTACAGTTTAGTCTCCTGCTGCTTTTATTTTATACAAAACAAGACAATGGAACGCGCAAAATTCATCTGGAGTACTCCGAGCATATAAACCCACGATTGTCGTAAAAGTATTTGTCCTGTGCTAAGAGAGAAAGCCGTCAAATACTATTGGGGCTTTAGTAGAAAATGCATCAGTCTGAGATAAGTATCTTTAAAAAAAAGCGGGTCCGTAATTCCAACTTAAATATCTAGGCCAAGCACACATCCGGGTTTTGGCGCGGCAGACGTTAATGTGTCGTCTGCAAACTCTCGTCGCCACGAAGGGCGGAAAAATCTTCTTTTTGGCGCAAAATGCGCAGGCATGTGTCATTTGATGGCGGTAATCGATTAATTTATGGCCTAACAAGGCAAGATCAATGTTGATTGTATGATGTTGAATTTTACTAGCAACTTGAGTATGCGTATATATTATATTTATGGAAAGTCCCCTGCCTTTTATCAGTCAGACGTCGTCTGTTCATCAGGCCGATTACATGTATAACCCACGGTTCAGTGGCTAGTATATTAGCCGCACGCAGTGTTAGATATATGATAGATTAATCCAACTGGACATTTTCTGCTGATGTGGGTATAACCAGATAACTTTACAAGTGGTTCGGCTAGACGGAGTAATGTTCCAAAAGTACACCATTGTCTTTGAATTTATGGAAGTATAAATGATAGGTTTACAGTTGGCAGACTAGTCAGAGTATTTATTACGTATATGTAGGTACGTATGTAGACATACGTTGGCTTTTAGCCGGAATACCTGGCTTGCCTGCATCTTTTTGCAATTTTCTGATGGACGTGGCAGGTGCGATCATGTGTCCAGTCAGAAGCTGTGAAAAACAACTCTAAAGGCTTGCAGGAGACAGGTCTTCCGGCTAACGTTGGCTATGCATATGGTACGTACATTGACTGTAATGTATGTATGTACTTAGCCAAAATGCAGCTGTCATTTTCTCAAGCCGTGTGACCATCAAAATGCATCCAAGAACTCGGCATGCAGGAGGCACGTCGCCCGACTAGTGTCTGTGTACGTACATACATATGTATATACGTTGGTGTGTCCATATAACCATATATGTACGTATAGCAGAGTACGTATGTTTGCGCACACGTGAGTGTGTTAACTATACATTATGTGTAGGTTGGCTGTACATACATACCTTAGGACATACCGGTACATGTATGTACATATAGCGTATGTATTTTTTTTTAGTTTCGGGTTCATGAGTATCGTAGTACAAATTTTACCAATATAAGGGTGACAACATGAACTCTGGTCTTGGCTGGAAAATACAAGAGTGTTAGTCCCATATTAGTCCAAACTTAAACCAGGCCAAAGTACGCTACTAATATTTACACCTTTGGGCCATTGCTATATGCCTTACAGGCATAAAAGGGAAAAGCATTCCATGCAAAGGCCATGTTAAATGGTCTTTTCTTGTCAAAAAAAAAAAAAAAAAACGACTTATAATCACTCAAAATATGTTTAAATAATGTAGCAGATATACATATAATAATAGCATTACTGCACTTTTTCAATGATTTGTGTATGCACGAACAGCTGCATCCCGAACTCAAAAGTTTGTTGAGATCTGCATCTGTTCGTGCATACACAACTAAACCATTGAACTCGGTAGATAACAATTAATCATATAGATCTAGATATGTTCTTTTGACAACATAGTACTTGTTCAGCATTGTGTGATTTATTAGTACCGAAAACCTACAAATGTGATACCGGTTGCTCAGAAAGGGATACAGGCATGCAGGTACATGTACAAGCATCATACCTGCCTGTTTTTTTTATTTTATTTTTTATTTATTTATTTTTTTTTGATATACATGGTATAGGTGCTATAACAGGCCATATAACATATTTTCCGTATTTTTGTAAGGTCAAATATTGAATTAATATACCGCAATAATCGATTTTACAGTGTGAAATGTGTAAAAGTTTAGTGTCTCAACATGCCGGAAGTATTATATTACAGAACTCCTATGTAGTCAGTGTGTGTCTCAGCTTGTAGTATATATAAGGTGATCAGTAGTAAATGAACAAATCCATCATATTCATCCCGAATGCTATTGTATATGCTGTCAGTACAAATAAAAGAAAAGTAACCCTCAGAAACCTCACCATTTTACACAATTGGAGTACCGGTATGTGTCTCCTGTTCACCATTAGAAAGAAAATGTATTCTCTGGCTGTGGGCTCGGGTTTCTTAATCTCACCTGCTTACGAGATACATGTATCATTACAAGCCCTGTATTTTTCTTAATATTGATAATGGATCAATATATTGAGAATATATAAATATATTCTGCATATGTTTTTTGGTGAAAATGATTTTGCATGTAGGTCTTTAAAGCATCATGCACCACATTGTTTTATGTCTATTCACCCAGAGTTTGTTCGTTCTCTAAGAGTAAGTGAAAACATAACCATGGTAACTTTTTGTTCTCTCTTTCCAGGTTAGTCTTAGAGTAGTGTAAACATAACCATGGGGGCAGGGGATAAGTTGCCACCCAAGTTCACGACCAAACCCTCTCTGCGGCAAGAAGGGTCGGCGATCGTCTTCAGTTGTGATCTTGAGGCTGCGCCTCAGCCGGATTTCTCCTGGTTCCTGGGAGATAGCAAGCTAGAGGTTAACAAAGACAGGATAACAGCAAAATGTGATAGCAAAGGGAATAACACGTATTCCCTGACACTCACCATAGCTGGAGTGACACCGGCTGATTCCGGATCATATCGTGTGGAAGCCAAGAACCAGTATGGACAGATGTCATCTAATATCAACCTCAATCTTGAGGGTAGGTACCGTTGTGGTTAGGTAATGGCACAGAGTAATTCAGGCGCAAAGTAATACATTATGTAACCATCATATACAAGTTTATTTTATCTTAATTGTGAGCATCATCAGTGGACACATGTTATCTATGGCCTACTTCCACTTGATAACCTAATATCTATGGCCTACTTCCACTTGATAACCTAATATCTACGGCCTACTTCCACTTGATAATCTTTTAATGTTGTCACTTTAGAAATATCAAACCTTATCTGCTGCTACTCCTTACCAAAACTCATTCATATCCATTCACTTAATAAATTTTGTATGTATGCTGGCATTTCAGTAATAATGCTAGACGTGTCTATTTATGTAAATTAGCTGTAGCAGCATAAAATGTTGCTTCTTGAGTAAACTTTAGAAATGCCAGATTTGAAATTGTCACAATTTCTTGATTTTAGCTGGGAAACTTAAAGGTTTGTATGAATGTTTGTCCATGTCTCTGTGGGTTTACTGTCTTGTTCACTCAAGTCTTGTCCCTTGTAACAACAGTGTTTTAACTGGTTATGGTTAAACAAAACAAGTTACACACCCAGTTACATGGATTAAGTACTAAGTTTTTTAAGAGTGTAATAAAAGAGTCTACCTATTATTGGCCAGATGAAATTCCGACCAATAATATTATTTTCTATTAATAATAACCTCAGTTTGCATGGTTCCTCTATATCAGACCAATTATTTTGATGAAACTAAACATTGCCATCTACCTTGATTGTACCATCATGACCATGGTGTTAATTTCCACCATGACTCTCATGGTGTTAGCATTTGTGATGACTGTATCATGGTGTTATTATGACTTTCATGGTGTTAACATCGATTACCATGGCTGTATCATGGTATTGACATCTACCATGGCTCTACCATGGTGTTAACATTACCATGACTGCATCATGGTGTTAACATATATCATGACTGCATCATGGTGTTAACATCTATTATGATTGTACCTTAGTACAGCTATATTTATATGTGGCAGTATACTTTTGAGTTATATAAATTTCTCAGCATCAATTATGACAAAAGCTTCATTTTGTAATTATAAACCTTTCAGAATATATTTGTTTTCTATTAAGCTTTCTGTTAAATTGGGATGCATGTGAGAAATTACTTTTAACTGTATTACAGATTTTGTTTGGGCCAAATTTGCATGAACATTGACCATGCTGACAAAGCTTCATTCTGTAACCATGATAATTTCAATTCTATCGCTTATTGATTTCCAGTATAGAAAGTCATACCAAAGTGAATGCACATTCTCTGCTATCACTGCTAATCATGCTAATATCAATTGCAGATCTAATAATGTCCATCACCTAAATGATTGTTCTGTATGTTATATGCTTTTTGCTTTAGAATTATTTTATTCATCCACATCTTGTAAGCCAAACCTGAGACATTTGTCCTACAGAGTGAAACAACTATATATATATTACTAATACATTCTTAGACTAGTGTTTCAACATAATTATGAGCTCTGGTTACTGAATATAATGTAAATCCGAGCACAGGCCAAAAAAGTTGTTAGATTTAACTTTTCAGGATAGCACCAAAGTGCTTCCATTTGGGGAATTGAGTTTTTATATAATGCAATTGGACATGATGTATCATAATGAACTACGGAGTAACTAAGAGTAGTCAAACAGATCTTGAATAATTTATAGGCAGTGCCCGTACTTTTTTCATATTTTTTCTCTCCATGTTAACATATAAACAGTATTTAGTGACTTCTCTGTAAGCCACGTGTGGCCGCTATGCAACATGGTGGGTGCCATATGTCTGTGCCAACCCATGTACTCAGTGATAACACTGTAGCGGAATGCTGAGTGGATTATCCAGTTCTAGGAACTCTCCGATAGAAATATGTGAACATAGGGGAACAAATTACAGTCATCAGAATACTGTAACATCAACCTAACTGTCTGGTATATTACAGTCACCAGGGAACTATAAGCTAAACTTACCAAGCATGAATGTTGTTTTTGGTCTCAATTATGTCAAACAATATGAAATGTTACTGTAGCTGAGACTAGAAATTGTAGCTCTTCCCGAGCTTTTGGCCATCACTAAGCCTTCTTCAGGGGTGGTAGACGTCGGGCCTTCAGGACGTCGGGTGCGTGCACATCATGAAGGCCTGATGTTACCACCTCCGAAGAAGGCCACTGATGGGCGAAATCTCGGGAAGAGTTATAATATCCAGTCTCAGCTATGGTAAAATTTCATGTTAAACTTATCAAGTCTTGTATAACATGTATCACACATTCCAACCTGGCTTGCAACATAATTTACACATTCATTATGCTGAACAAATTTTATCCAGTACTTCATCACATTGAAGTTCACAGTCATAACATGTGTATCATATGTACATGTAACTACTCTATTTCTCATATTCTAAAAACACAATGACCTAGACTCGAATAAACAATAATTTGTATAATTTATGCATATTATTATGTAATGGCTTTGAGCTCGTTCGAGGGTAATGCACTATATATGAAATGCATATTGAGCTAGTATGTTATTTTTAATATACCCCAGTATGCACAATGGATTACCCGGTATTTGAACTATTATAGCAATGGATAAAATAACATCATATTATACTGTATGTTGAATTTGTTCTGTGCAGTCGGTAGTTTCCGTATTTATGAGCCACGTATATAGTCAAAGTTCTGTGTCTAAACCATCTGTGTCTTGTGTAAATGTAGCCTGCTTGGCAGTAGGATACTGTGTATGAGACTGGGATTAGATTTTCTATCCAGTTTTAATTAATATAATGCTTTGCTTTATTTTCAGCTGGACCTCAAGCTTCAGCGTAAGTGTTCATACAATCTGTGTGAAAATAGTCCTGTTGTAAATAATATAACCTACTGATTAACTAAAGTCTTTTTAAATGCGCTAATGACAGCTACAGTGTAAATAATGATTTTAAGAATGGATGCTTACTGTAAAGTTATAAAAGTGGTCAGAAGTTATAAAAGTGGTCAGGAAGTACAGTGGTCTATAATAATACTAGGGGGGGGGGGGTAGAAGAGGGGCCCATGTTGCACAAAACAACTAATTAGTAACCCCCAACCCCAACCAGCAGGGCGCTTATACACTTACACAATCAATTCTTACTACCGTGGTAATTTCTAGGGCTCCAAAGATTTTGTTGATATTATGTGGTGTGGATATAGCATTGCATCCAGGGTTGGTGTCCTGAAAAAATGCCTGAAACTGAAACCAATCATGGTCAAAATAATGGTTGCTGTGGGTAAAACAATGGTTGCTGTGAGTAAAACAATGATTGCTATGGGCAAAACATGGTTGCTGTGGATAAAACAATGGTTATTATGGGCAAAACAATGGTTGATGTGGGTAAAACAATGGTTGCTCTGGGTAAAATAATGGTTGCTGCGGGTAAAACAATGGTTGCTGTGGGTAAAACAATGGTTGCTGTGGTTATTAAAGTGAACTGAAGTTTACTTTTGGATAGTAATTGTCTGGGTGGGTACACTTTTGATGTACGAGTGGTAGGCACAGTGGCTTGATCGACAACCTCCTGGTCTGCTGTAGGTTAGACAACACACAGATTTAACGATCGACTTGCAAGAAAATGGTATAGAGACAATGAATAGGACATTGCATGGCGTGATCTTTGTCTCTAAACTGCTAAAAAAAAACAGGTAGAAAAAAGTAGAAATCTGGAAACTTGACTTTTATATGTAAGATAAAATTAGGGAGAAAAAGCAGAACTGTTAATGGTTTATTAGTGTGTGCCATGCAAAAATGGGTCTACATTTATGTACCATGTTTAACATTGGACCTGCCTGCTATCATAGTTGTGGTACTATTTGGTGTCCAAGATATTTATTTTCACAGTAAGCAATGGGGAATCAAGAAAAAACTTCATCAAGAAGCTTGTGTAAGGCTTTGATGTTCATGTGGTACGTAGTCCCCACAGGCACCGTATCAGATAGATTCTGTGAGTGTGGCAGCTACCCCACGCAGGTCTTGAGGCCATCTGATAGTCTGCTTGTGAAAAGGTCAACTGCCTGTCCTCGCTCAGCTGGAGACACAACTTTTACAGGTTTCACTGCCACAGTGGCAGATCCTTGCTAAATAAATACTGGAATAGGTGGCTTACCTTAGGTAGGTTTTCCATTCGGAAAGCAAAATATGTGTGCAAAAATGTTAAAAAAATTAAGTCCTTGCTTAAGTTCCTAAAAACCTGCAGATAAGTTAGATATTCGCAAGACTGACTGTTTAAATAATTGTAGTAGCATATGTTTTGCTACAGATGTAATTATTAATCGATATGCATTGGTAAATTGTTGATTTGAGTAAATTTCGTAGCATCGATGCTCATTTTCGTGAAGAAAAAAAGCTTTATGTAGAAATGTTTCAAGTGTTAAAATTCTGAAAAACTGCCATTTGCTCATGAGTGATAATAAAGAAATTTCACTTATTTTCCTGCAGGTTCTTGTTAGTAACAAATCAACTTTATTTTGTTAAATATTATAATTATTATATGGAATTACTAATTTTGAAATTTCTAAATATGGGAAATATTTAATGTGGTAATATATATAATCTCGCATCGATATGCATTTTAAGACTACCCGGTATTCTGAAAATGAGAGTACTTTAGAATTGTGACAAAAGTAATTTCCAGTTGACCACATAGTGATATTGCTGCAACATTCTGAATTCAGAGCTACTTTGGGACCAAGACGACCTCGAACTTTACCAGATGCAATGTTAGATACCGAAACAAATGAATTATCCACTAGAAGGGAAGCTTAGCACCAGTATAAGGTAGTTTTCAGAGAAAATAAATTTTAGCACCTTAACCTAAGTTTTTAGAGGAACAAAGTTAAGTGCCTTATTTAACCAGTATAGGGTAGTGTTCAGAGAAAATAAAGTGATTTAAGTGCCTTAAACAGTATCAGGTAGTTTTAAATTCCATGGTTTCCATAAGACACAATGATGGATATAGTATCTTTGACCATTGAATTTAGGAAATACAAATGTAGTCTGCAAACTAGCTGCATGTTAGCATGATAGACAAGTTTACAGCACAAAGAAAAGCCTGTACATCAAATTTGAGAGAAAAAATTTGTAAAAATTCTTGTATGTTTTTATAACTAAATGCCAGCATTAAAACAGTGATTGGTATAGCCAGAGATGGGACATCGCAGAAACATCTGTTAACCAAGAACTTGCCTCTGGGGCCTTGACAAGCCGTTTCAGCGAGATCATCCACATCTTCCCTTGCCCCATTTCAAACATTTTCCTCTTTCCTCCGTGGGTTCAGCTAGGCGATTATAGCTTTATACACACACAACCCTGCCTGAGTAACTCGTATGAAGAACTGCAGTGCCAGTACCAGTCATGGCTGTGCTCAACTCTTAAAGAACAGCGAATGAAGCTCCGGATGTTGCTATCTTTTACTTTGCTTCCGTGGCACCAGGTGGCATTGTCCGCTTCACACGAGATATTCCCAGAGATCCCAACTTCCAATACAAAGAACATAGGGAAAAAAAGGAAAAGTAAAGAAAACTAAAAACATGCATGGAAGAGAGAAGACAAGCAACTTCTGACTGGAGAATCAACACTTTAAGTATTGAGTCTTGGATGGAAAATACATGTAGAAGTAAATAAATTTCAGTAAGCTAAATAATGCTAAAGGCCAATTAATTGAATAAAGTTTACCCTTCAGATGCGATTGAACTTCAACACTACGGTAATGACAGCTTTGTAACATGTCAATTTTGCAGAACTTTACAAAATTCTGGGCAGTAACCATGGTAACAATTTGCCAAAAGTTAGCACCAATTATTTGGAACCCTTTTGTGAGGGAAATAAAAAAAAAAATATGTACATGTATGAATACATGTAATTACACATGTACAGGAGCTGTACATGTCATCCTACAGATGTAGCATTGCAAGATAACCAAAGCAACAACAGTGTACATGTAGCATCAGCTTCAGGATGTTTTCCTTAATTAAAATTATTATTGTTTTTAACTAATTCTTAGCAATTTAGCTTTCTTACAGGTGTCAAGGTTTAGGTACAAGTAGATGGTACATGAATTTATGATCACCTGAAATAGACAGCTTATCTTGGTTCATTCATACAGTAGCCCCTTTATTTTAAGACTACCCATGGGGCCAGGAAAATGTGGTCTTATACTGCAGGTTGTCTTAAAAATGTTATTTAACACAGGGTGGCACTTTGCGGCCAAACCAAGTAGTCTTATAATCAAGGGTTGTCTTAAAATAAATGGTTGTCAAATAGAGGGACTAGTGTACAAGTAGACCCAGCACGGCTTATTGCAGATTGGAGAACTAATGTTATATCTTCAGGGTCAAAATGACTGTAATCGAATATTCATTTCATGATACAGTAGTCCCTCTATTTTACGACCCTCTATTTTAAGAATACATGAACCCTTGATTATAAGACTGCTTGATTTGGTCCCAAAGGCCAATTTTCTGTGTTAAAATGACCTTTATTTTAAGACCCCTGCAACATAAAACCACATTTTCTTGGTCCCATGGGTGGTCTTAAAATAGACGGACCACTGTATTGTAGCAGATCATACATATGTACAGATTGTAC
>JAAUYG010144101.1_pt1 | contig 19149 bp, 7 predicted proteins | sample 7278091 | NCBI WGS metagenome assembly JAAUYG01 (sample SAMN14350201, study PRJNA611818) | marine sediment metagenome | isolation source: surface marine sediment (0.6m) | place: French Polynesia: Moorea | collected 2018-08
AGACGCTAAGCCTCAGAATTTTGTTGGCAAAAGAGACAAAAGCTGATAAGTTTTACATGAAAAAAGTTGAAAGCTGTAATTCATCAGGTCCACTACTACATGTAGTGGACCTGATTAGTTGCATAAATAATATACCTGGTTAGATATTAAGAATAATTCGAAATAATAAGGCAGTATAAGGGAGCAGGCAGGATATAATACAAGAGTCAGAGAAGTGGGAAGATAAACGCTGTACATGACATTGTGGCCAGCCAGCTGTATCTCGCTAATGGCCGTCATTTCCATTTTCCGAGCGTATACAGTTGAAGGACACTCCATTAGGTCGAGATGAATCGAGTCGTGTAAATACCTAAGCTGAACGTTATGCTGAACGTTATGCCACTATCATGAAGACTTGGGGATGATCCGCCTACATATTCAGTATATTCATGTGCTCTTGGCCTTTGGCGATCTGTTGATACCACCCGTTGAAAACGCCTCTCGTCTGCTCATACGGTAACAACCCTATGCAGAGGAACATCATGGATCCGTTATATAGACATTCGTTGTCTTTTAATTTTGAAATGGCTTATTGTTCTGTTAAAGTGGAGGGATGTTTCCCAATAATGTTGTGAGCTGCCTTATGAACTTTCGCCTTGTGTGCTATTGTATGTGGACCTATCGTGATCGCGTACATCAAAAATTCTGTATCACGCTTTAACGTTAGCATCTCAGATTTTCACTATTAAAGCCGCAGCCTTAAGTTTGGCAAGCGGCTTCTCGCCCCCCACGCAGGCCAGCTCAGAACAACAAACATTTCTGACCATACGAAGCAGACCCAACATAATAGAACCGACTCGGTAATTAAACCATACTGTCTGAGGCCGAGAGGTACGAATCAATTAAGGAAATGTAGCCCATGTAGTAGTTTGACCCTAGAAGATTTTATGTCCAATCATCAACTCGGGTGTTCGGTAGGCCGTACATGTTTGTGGTAAAATTGAAGGTTTCTCACACAATGTTGGGTTTCATCTGGCATTATTCCCGTGTATTTCTCGGCTGCCAATCTCATTATTCTGCTTTATGTCACACCTAATATTATTATCACTTAAGGTAAATGGAAAGAAAGAAGAGTCAAGTCCCTTGGCTGCCAACCTGTCTCTCTATGTGCCAGCAGCTCGACTACTACGGAATTTTTGTTATGTGGCCTGCCTGCCGGCGTTTATATCGGAGACAGACGTCAGGAAAGAATGCACTTGTAATCAATATAGGTAGACACAGGCAATCAACAAGCCCCTTTTATAGTCACAGGTTAAGCAACACGTGTGCCACCCTGAGTCAGGCGGCCTGCACGCTCCTACCGTGTTGTCAGCACATTAAACTATAGGCAGTAGCCGGTAGCCTACACAGTCGGCTGCTGGCGAGGGGCGACGGCACGGCCTAGTTGCAGCCTTTAATCGATTCATAATCCGCTATGATTGGCCAACAAAAGGCGATCGATAGATTTTACACCATTGTGACCTTCCCGATAATGTAAAAACCGGGCATACGGTGGTAGTTGGTATTCGGTTGCGTTCGAACGTTCAGCATACACCATTGAGTTACGCCTCTTCAGGAGACACAGACGTTGAGTGTTCTTTGACTCTGTCCGTCATACGGGGGTCTCTCGGCTACGTCACGTTACACGTGCGCGTGCGTTTTTTTTTTTTTTTTTTTTTGAGACTGAGAAATCTACATGTCGACTGGTCGTTGAAAGCCGTGTATAAAGCAGCGAGTTGTGGGTAAAATGTCAGCGCTATGATGTCACGCCAGGTGTCCTCCGTGGTAAATGCTGGTCAAATGGTCGCGCCAGCTGCCGACCACTGGCAATGTGTCCCCTCAGCGTAAATCAGCGTGTCCCCGGCTTTGCTTCACTGAGACCGCCAGTAAGGAGACAGCAGCACCAGCAGCCGCGCTGACGTACGTCGTATTGGACACGGTTACACGTGCACGTCATAATACGTCTTTACCACAGTAGATCTATCTCAGGACAGCAGCGGTCAGTCATCGGGATTCAATCGCGACTTGTAATTAATCGTCAAGTTTCCTTTTTGGCTAGTGATCGATGCTTCGCGTCCGTTCCCCAAGCTTCCAAATGTTGCCAGTTTGTTTACGACGGAGTACCAGCGACTTTTACCGACTTCTCAGGTGAAATTGGCAACATGTCTCAGCCTCGGCGCTATCTCGGGTCTGCTACCTGGTCAGACACCCGACGGCCACGGCCTGGCATTGACGACGTGCTATACACAGTGAGCAGACGATATCCGCCCGATTTTCCCGCCACAGGCACCAGTACCTACTACAGGGCGCTGCAGGGCGTGGCTCCATCGCGTGCTTCCACCCACGGCATCATCAGCGGCGGAGACGGCGGTAACAGTGGAAGACGTGCGTCATGGAATACTAGCTACGATTCCGTTCCTCTCCAAGCCAGCAGAGTCAGAGTCGTCGGCAGTGGCCGGGAAGCCGGAGACCCCCGCCTCCGCTCTCATTACAGTACAGGTAACAGCGGCAGGGCGCCAGCCCGCCTGTCAGCAGGGGGCGACGACACCATGAGGCCTATCACTGACACATTCCGCACGGTGGTGACACTGGCGGCTGACGACTGTGACAGGCCCGAGGCCCGGCGACAGAACGGTTACCAGCACAGCCAGCCTGGCCCAGGGAGCGGTCAGTATATACCAGGTAAGCCAGCAGGTAGACACAGCGAGCGAGTGGACACAGAACAACGTCGGATAGACCCCCGCCGGGATTTGTCTCCCAGGAACCACAACAGGTGGTCCCAGGAGAACGGCAGGTCCTACCCCAGCCTGTCCCCAAAACACCACGCCTCTAGGGACGACACTGGCAGGGAGGGCGTCGGCGGCGACGGCGGTGGGGAGGGAGATGCCAACGGCCAGGTAAGAGTAACACCTGCTGGCCGTGACGTCGACATGATGACGTCAAGGATTGTAGAATTTGATGATCCAGAAGAGGAAGAGGAGCACACGTACACCAACCTCCCCGACAGAGACGGTCACAGTCCACTCAGGGATTATCATCACTATCAGAAACTCCCTCCCGAGGTTGTCACCATAAACGGTCATGGGCGTGGTCCGGACACACGCGACAATGTCGGCGTCACTGGCAACGGCATCCTTCACTCTAGAGACAATCATCACCATGGCAACGGCGTCAACGGCTTCGCGGCTCGTCGCGGGGAGCAGCACGTTCACTTCTCCCCAAGTAACGGCTACGGTGGCGTGACGACCGTTATCCCGAGTCCGCCGGCGTTCAGTTCGGAGGCGTCAGACTCTGTAGACGGTTACAGTGACACGTCGTCGCTACAGTCCGACTCGTCGGCGCTGTTTCCTGGAGAACACTTCCACGTGGATCAGCAGGCCAACCTGCAGCACTGCACGGACGACTGTTACTGTGGGGAAGGGGGAAGGGACAGGGTGGCTGGGGACGACACGGATAGCCCGTTTGCCGGCCGCCGAGATTTGCTACATCCGGTCGTTCTGAACGAGACCAAGATAGTCAGTGCCAAGGGGACAGTTCGGGGATACCGGAACCGGGTGAAGGCAGGGATAGCCACCTTCCTGGAGAACAGACAGGGGACCAAGGTAAGCATGGCCTCACCAAAAACAACCACCCTACTCTACCCCTCAGTCACCCTCCAGGTTAACTCGGTGCACATGCCATTCCCCCCAAACCCCTTGCAACATTACATTACACATTTCATTTGCATTGATTTATGTATTACCATTATCAAGAGCGGCCTCTGCAGATGCCATCCGGTGTTGAGTAGCGCTTTTCTGAGGCCCTAATGCGCAGTGTCGCGCTCATGCGTTAGGTAAAGAGTTTTATTGGGCTGGAATCTGCACGGAACTAATGGAGCGTGGCCAGATTCTCGGTTTGTGGGTTCAAAAAAATCCATAACGTCCCGCCCAACCGAGTCTGATACTGCGCAGTAACGTCAGCTGACCAGTGCCAAGTGATGGATAATTTTGGTGCTGGAGATATTGTTCAATGTTGTTCTCAGGAAGGGGTCAATAACTGGTCGGCTTTCGCTGATTTTATTAGTTCCTTTTTTTAAATGGAACCAGCCACTGTCCCTATACTGATTTCGTCCGTATACAGGTGCAACGACCTTGTCTATGAAAAAAGTAACAGCTTTACCTACTAGTAGTGGCTTTGTTGCCTGGGGGTGTTCCTGGGATATAATCAGGCTGTTACGTGCGACTAATCCCTTGCCAGATGACCTAAACCCACCCACTCCACCCTTGCATGATTAATGTATGTGTATCAACGAAACCCCACTCACCCAGAGTACAATGCGCATGTAGAGTATAACCGTTACGGTACAGTCTTTATTGCCTTTACAGTCGTCCCTCTCTTAAAGGACACTTTCTGGAGGACACCCTCTCTAGAAAGGACACAAACCTTGGCAGCAAGTACAGTACCACGAATGCATTTAGTGTCCTCTATCACAGTCACCAAAAGACACCTCTCTGATATAAGGACAGAATTATTTAGAGTAAAGGGTGTTCTTGTTAGAGGGGACCGAGGTATGGGTAATTTTCCATATACTGGTTCAGCCAGACGTTATCAACGAGCGTCATACGTTGCATGGTGGGGAGGAAGTAACCCGGGGGGAAGTAAACACATGGTACCGTGATATTATGTCGGAGAAACCGGAAAACATTTATTATTGGGGACACATATAATATGGACAACCAGCCACATATACATTTACCTAGAATGACATGTATACCCCATCCCGAAGACGTACTTAGCTATCACCTTATAGTTATTACCAAACAACCTAGTTATTATACCTATACACGCCCTAGCTATTACATATACAACACCCTATAGTTATTACTTATACCACCAGGAAGTCCATTTGTAGCATGACGACCCGTGTTGGTCGGATCGTAGCAGACGTATACCGTAAAATTGGAAATTGTCTCTCACGTCTAAGCTACGTAACAGAAAAACAAACAAAAACAAAGATGTCGATGCACATAAATGTTCCAGGTAAATGTTTATGGGCTCAATGAGCACACTCCCAAACATAACGTTGTGAAATGGCCCCTAATGGGGTTGCACACCATTCCGTCCTGTCATTTGTACCTGCGAGTACAGATTGCGACCTGTCCCCCACACTCCCTGACCCCTGACCCCGAGGACGTACGTAGCAGCTCTGGTCAGCCAGCCGCCCTGACGTCAGGGTCAACCCCGCGGGTCGGGATGACGTAGAGTGTACGTGATAGGACGGCATCAATTATTGCGAGTCTCGGCACAGGCCATGGCAGGCCATCAGCAGAAATGGATGGCTATCTGCTTACAAATGTATATATCGACTGACAGGGGTACGTCTGTGCGAGTATAGGTGTGTGTGCAAACGCTGCTGGTGGGAGACAGAGACAGTGACAGAGCACGCAAATCACTGACGTACTCTACGTTGGCGGACAGACCGCGTGGAACACTGACAGCAGTTGTATTAAAACTTAACGCATTCACAGACCATGAAATATATGCGTCTATTCCTAATGATTTTTTTTTTTTGCTTGCAAAACTGCTCTGTCTCATAATAATGTTATACTCCAAACCAGGCGCACTCAAACGCGTTTTCATCGGTCCGGACAGGTTTGAAATTTATTCCAAATTGAAGAAGCCTCGATCTTTTGACCATGACAAGTGCAGCTGTGTTTATTCGGAGAGGTGACAGTAAAGACAGCTCAGTTGGTGTCTGGGGACCGTGACAATCCGACCCTTGCGACGTTTACCTTGGGCTGTGAACCGATTCGAGAGGCATTGGGGTCACCGTAATAATGTCTTGCTGAACCGTAGGCACTTTGAAAGTTAATGGAGTCCATTCATTTTGTCAGACCTGACTACATGTAAATCTATCTGAACACTGACACAATGCACAGATCTCCCGTGGCTATTTTGGTTCAGCATTTTTTTGCACTGAAGGGGTCAGTATGGTGCATTCAGAATTCATAGCATCCAGTGATTTGTGACATAAATTAAAAGTGAAAACCTTAGCTCTCCCGTTCAGGCATTGTACAGTAGAATCTCTCCTTGTGTCTAACACTGAAGGAATCTCACAGTGAAATTCGAACACAAGTTTCCATTTGTACCAGCGATTCAACCTAACTACATATACGTGTACATGGAGTCCAAGATGCGTCCCACTCACAGTATATCACCCAGAATGCCTTTATATGCAGTTTATATGCCGCAGAAATTTATCATACAGTGGGCCGGTTTCCTCCCAAAAAGTCTTAGGTCTGAAAATAAACAATTTATCTAATCACCTCAGCAACATTATCTTTTACATTTGTGTATATGATGAAGATCAGTAGTGTACATGGCTCATTTTAGGAAACCGGCCAATTAGGGCCTAACTTCTGCCACACCGCTAACATTATTGAGCAAAGGGACAACTTTACATCCGTTCTAGTAGAGTAGACTACACTTACTTACACGTTGCGATATACAGTGTACATGTATATCAGCAGTAAATCTACATCATTAGTCAACATCATTAATAGCATACCGCCGACAAATACATGTATAAATAATCCCCCAAATCATGCGACACATATGTTATCTATCTTCACAAGGTAGATGCCAACCGGTCTGGTGCATGCCGTCGGGAGATTATTAATTAATGCACCACGGGGAAGGGGTTCAACAAGTCTGGTTACCACTCCTACTGCCACAAATAATTCCACCTACTGTCACAAACAATCCGTCATTGTCTTGCTTTATTACGCAGTTAATGAGCCAGTCTGCAACACAAGGACCACTCCCACAGGGTGACTAACAAGGGGGTTATCAGTGTGAAGGCTAGAGAAGTACTAACCACTTCAATATATCGTTTATCACTAAATATTTACCTACTGGTTTAAGTAACGTACATGTATATATCCGTCCAATAAAGACATGGCGGAGTACTTATTATGTACATGTACACGTAACTTGAGGAAGCTGTATTGTATATTATGGAAATGCGGATATTTGTCTCTTTATAATAAAGAGTATGTCACTCTACAATCAATTATTTATTGAGCAAGGAATACCAAGTATTTCCACGCCTAAGCATGTGCTAACTATGGTGCTAACGGTACAATAAATGCATACTAACTGCATGTAACGGGAGAGAAACTGTGGCTCCTCTCTCTCTCTCTCTCTCTCTCTCTCTCTCTCTCTCTCTCTCTCTCTGTCTCTCGCACAGAAGATTTAACCCTGGGAATATCGTGTATATTGTAATGAAGCAACTTAGCTAAACTTCGTCTAACAATGACGTTTTGACAGCCACATGTATGTACATCGCTCGGTATTTGGGTTAATAAATTCCATGACAATAATCACTTGTATAACACCAAGGACCTGTGATAGAGGAAGTTGAGAAACGCAGCTTCCTAGGGTGGATTGTCCCTCTCAAGCTTGAGAGTGAACAAGGGTGCGATAAGTGTACAATGGACTGATTAATATCATTCGTCTTCATGCCGTTGGAATTGTGGGCATAAGACCCTTTTTTTTTAGTAGCCGATGTGAACATGATTAATAACAAACATCATGATCAGGAAGGGTAATCAGGCATTGCAGGATGTGACAATCACGTTCAACAAACTACTAGTAGGATTTGCCAGCCCGGTCTTCAGTTGATGGGATGACTGCCCCGTCGTTCGATCAGACGACAAATACATGTACAAAGCATGTCGATGTCGCTGCTTGCTTCGTTTCAATTGGGCTTCCGCCTTTTCATCGTGACTTGTGTCCTTGTGATACCATCTACAAACCGGTTGAAAGTTTATTATTACTTCTATATCAAACATTTCAACTTTACAAGGGACTGCTCCTCCTCCTACTGCTGTTGCTACTCCTGATTCTTCTTCTTCTTCTTCTTCTTCTTCTTCTTCTTCTTCTTCTTCTTCTTCTTCTTCTTCTTCTTCTTCTTCTACTACTACAGTACTACTACTATAGTAGTAGTAGTAGTAGTAGTAGTAGTAGTAGTAGTAGTAGTAGTAGTAGTAGTAGTAGTAGCAGTAGCAGCAGCAGCAGCAGCACCAGTAGCAGCAGCAGCAGCAGCAGCAGCAGCAGCAGTAGTAGTAGTAGTAGTAGTAGTAGTAGTAGTAGTAGTAGTAGTAGTAGTAGTAGTAGTAGTAATAGTAGCAGTAGTAGTAGTAGCAGTAGTAGCAGCAGCAGCAACAGCAGTAGTATGGACGGCACCAACAAATTAATCCAGGTTTTGGTCTTCTTGGAGTGTCTGTTGCTGGTTCTACAAATCTATATGTAAAATTTTGCAGGAATAATATGGGATGTTTAAAGGCCTTTCTCCTTAAGTTTCAAAACCTCGAATAGAGAATTACATATACATCTACTGCCGTCACAAGAACCCATGATTAAGGAAAGCCATGATGTTAACATACAGTGTAGGTACCAAGTAAATTAATAATATAAAAAAATGGAAGCCAAACATACATTTTGTGATACCAGTCTCTATGAATTTCGCACCTACATGTACATGTACCTGTGTGCTGCATAGTACAGTACTATCTACATGTATATTTAGACAAAGTCACATTCCGGAAAGTCCATGGTAGAAACATATGGATGACGATGTACATGTAGCTATTGTAGTTGTAGTTTTCATGTGCAACCATGGCAAGGGTCAGTAGAAACTGGTGTCAAATAAAAGAGTATGGCAGAGAACACTTCACATACATGTACTTCGCGGTTTAGCATCAAAATGTTACAATGTAAATACATGTATTTTTCTGGTCGCACCATGTACAGTGCAACCTGGGGATTTAAGTTGGGACACCCAATCCATACAATGGACTGAAAAAAACTGTCCTGGATTCTTTGAGGTGGTTTTATTTCTCGGGTCCATTTCTGTGTACTGGATATTACTAGGGACTGAATTAGCTGTCCTTAATATTCCAAATTTGTCCCTATTTCACAGGTTGTCTTAAAGACAGGTGTCATTGCACCTGGGGGAGGTGGGGGTGGGGTGGGGTGGTAATGGGTCTAGGTTTCCATGTTATGTGCAGAAACCAGCATCTTGTGCGATCGTCGATATATAGGCCTACATGTAAGTCGAATATATTGTGCTAACTCTTGCCAGCGGATGCAAGTAATACATTAGGTTACTGTCGTCTCGCCCTTCGGGCTTGTCTCCCCTCTACTGTGACTTGTTGACAGGTCAAAAACCAGGCAGTAATTGCCATAAATAATTTGTCCCAATAAGACGTCGTGAAACACCGTCAGAACACACTTCCCCCAACGGCAAGGCCAGCAAAGCCTAGAATGATGCATCAGCAAGGGGAAATAGAGGCAGCCTTGTTAATAAAATTTTCCATTCAAACCTGTGTTTGTTTGCTTTGAAATGGTCGAGGCACTATCCCTGGGAGGCCTTTAATGGGCAGTTGGCAAAGAAGTCGCCGTTTCAGTCACCCTGGATTGGACACGATCAATCACAACCTACACTGTATCTAGGTACATGTAAGCTGCAGCTAGCGTATGGTCCAGCAGGCCCAGATTTTCCTAGGCGACGCGTGACAGCTGCTGTGCTAGTCAACACCTTTCGACATTTCCGTTACCATGGAAATGACACATGGCCTCTGACGGCGCGCTGTATGCATCAAAGCTTGCCCAGGCGCAACTGGCACGTACTTTCTCGCAAATTTACATGCATTAAATGTTAATCAGGCCATCGCGAATGTATTTATTGGTCAATTAAGGGTCATGTAATATCTTCTGTCAAATCAGATGGGGCAATTATCACGGCTGTACAAGCTCTCGCTTGGTAGAAATGACTCCGTCCCTCCTCGTAGGAATGGAAGTGTGGTTTGGTCATTTCTGCGGCATATACTATCACTACAGATGTGTCTTACGGCTTTTGTATTTAGGTGTCGTCTCCAGCATTGGCTGCAACTGTATGCAGTTGCAATGTATCCATTTTTACCGAACACAATCTCACGTTGGTTCTCGCAGACATTATGGAAGACGCCTTCTCTCGTCCTCTTAGCATACCCTCCTCTTCCATTCCGAAGTGTGCCTCCGAGCTTTCGGTGTAGCAGGTTTCCATATGCTCAACAAATCAATGAATCTCGGATTGACGTAGTTTTGCCATTGTCACAAATATTCATTAACCATAGCACAGATGTATGGTATTTGGGTACAGCTAGTGCATGAATGTACATACACAGCATACCATTCATAGAGAGTGACTAAACAGCGACCTCTGCTTACGAGAATATTTTTAATGAGACAATCATCTCTAAACGTGAAGGTGTGGGGTGCAATTGCATTAGAAACGCAATTAGAAACGCAATGCATACACGTACATGTACAATGTACATGTAGCAGTTGAGCATGCCTAACACTACATGTACGATGTAGGATCCTAAGCTGTGAGAAGAAATGAAGATTACTGTTTTACTCTTGGTGGTTATAAGCGGGACATTTATGCCATTAGGCATACAATGTACCCCCCTCCCCCAAGAAAAAAAAACACCTTTCAAATCTGATAATTTCAGAAAATTACAACCAACAACACGTGGATCTAATGAGATATATTTTGTTCCTTTATTAGGATTATTAGGATGTATTTTTAAAGAAACATCCACGCTTCGATTTTATCATAATGGATTGAAAGGAAGACTCTGCAGTACAATATAGGTGGTTTCAATGGTGATTTCAACATTTGTTACATTACAATGTAGCCAATCAAAAAATAAAAATAATCGTGCATTCTATATACATGTACAGACATGTGCATAGGCTTTGGAAACCAATGAGAATCGATTGTCGGCATGTCACTTTTATCTCTCACAGATTAAAATGATTACAGATTAAAAAGAAGTTTACTTGTCCCTTGATTTTCAATTGCTTTCAGCCCTGCTCTCTGTTTCCTTTCCAGAATTACCGACAGTTGGAAAAAGGCAAGGTTATCCTGTACACGACCAGTATGATGATAATCCGGGATACCCACGAGAAGTGTCTAAGGGTGAAAAACGTCCTGCAGACGCACATGGTGCGATACGAGGAAAGGGACATCTTCATGAGCAGAGAGACTCAGAGGGAACTGGCGGAGCGTCTGGGAACCAAGGGGGACACGTTAGAGGTCCCCCAGGTCTTCGTGGACGGACAGATACTGGGAGTGAGTACCTGTACACTATGTGCAGTGTTACAGATTAAACAGTACCTTGCTCGAGTACAGGTACAAACGTCTCGGAATATAGAAATGAACACCTTTTCCCCCCTTCTATCCTATTTTATTGCTTTGTCATGTTATGTTATCTTAACATAACAAAACAATAAAATAGGATTATTCTCTGTTCTCTTCTAGTCTACATATACATGTAGTTTGCTCTTGTTTAGACTATTCTATTCGATTGACGTTTCTTCGCCACTATTCCATTCTGCATCCTAGACTAGTGGGTTTACTCTATATCCTTATTTTAGTCTTAGCCATTTCTGGTCTAGTCCAGACCATTCTGTTTTGGAGTGAGCACTAAAGCTGTACATTGGGACGACGGACATATACATGTATAACTACACGCGATTGGATTTGAATTAGATAAAAGTCATGATCATTAATAGCATGTGATAGGCCAGCGGGAGGCCACTGGGTATGGCCTGTAACTGACATCCACATGGAGGCAGATGTACATGTACACGTATATGGTGGAGCTACGATTTTACAACACCAACCTGAGCAGTTTGCCATAGATCCGGTGAAAATTCTAAACGCCTTTCCGCACTTCGAACTATTACGTAGACACTGCCAGTAAAGAAAGAGGGCGCTATCGTCTGGGGTTCCGATGCGAATGAAAAAAAGGGAAATTTTGGTGGTTGATATTTTCATGTGTTGTTGGAGATATTAATAGCCGGTATTGCTAACAGGAGTGACCTCACGTTTTTCTGGACATCCATCATCGCTTGAAGAGTCAAGTTAACATTTCTGAAATTGTATATATCCACTCTGCCCTGAGATACATGTACTACGGGTTTTATTTCAACCTAATCCCTCGTACAGACACTTTTTTATTTCAAGGTGTGCGGTATTACAAATACTACAAATGCACGTGCAAAAACAAATAGTGGCAACAAGAACCAGCAATAACGATTACAGGGTCGCCGGCGAGAATGTCGACCTTTGCTGGGCTAATTGTCATTTATATATATAAATGAAGGCCAGGCTGAAGGTCACTGACCATATATGGCTTTTGTAACCGATCTGAGCCATTGTCAGACTGTCAGATGGTAGAGTTATAAGGCTTTTCCTGATCACAGGGTGGTTTCATGCTGCCACAATCAAACCCCGGGGACCTTGATGCCTAAGTACAGTGGAACTGCTACCCCAGCACAGTGTTAACTCGGCGGGAAACAATGCAATCGATCTGATCCACATCGACTCCCCCATCGCCTGATTTGTATTTCTCATGCTGGCTAATTGCCACGCGATCGATCGCTCATCCTGGGCTTACTGCACCGCCCCACCTGCCAAGCACGGCATCACTGCACTGCAAGGACGGAATACATCCACGAGAGAGAGAGAGAGAGAGAGAGAGAGAGAGAGAGACAAGACGAGGCATTGTACATGTTGAAGAAGGCTTATTCAGGTGGACAGTCAACGACCGCTGGGGGAACGTGTTAAGCATGCGTGGCTAGGCGGGACAAGTGGGGAGGAGTTTGGGGGATTTTATCAAATCCCATGATAAATAATACAAGAGTAATCGAATTGGTCTGTAATTGGTCTAGGTCGACATGGGGTGTACAAACATCGGGCCACACCCTTATCGTCGGTAACAATATCAGAGTACTACACTGTATTGTATACAGGAAAAGAGTTGAGACATGGCTAACCGGGTGGAGCCTTTCGCGAGCGATGAGCACTTAGAAACAATGCTATTTGTTATAAGTTATCATAGCTAAAACAGTTTAGACAAAAAATACATTACTGGCATTTCTGACACATAAGCGAAAAGATGATGATGATGATGATGATGATGATGATGATGATGATGATGATGGGTAAGGGGACGAAGGGGATCATTCCTAGGGTTGTGGAAAGAGAACGACAGAAAAAGTATTAAAACGCTTATTTGATAGCTCATAATATACCTGAAAATAAATACCATAGCATACCTGAAAACATCTTCGCGTTATCTGACAAAAACAGTAAAGCGAACGGACTCTTCTAGAGAGATGCATGTACGCCTGTCTTCTTCAAGTACATGTACTTGCACATTCGGCATATAGGAAAGGTCGATATTTCCTATTCAGGGGAAAGACAGAATTCTAAGAACATATGTTGTAACTGACCTTTTCACATTTTTTTTTTTTTTTTGTTGCTTTTACAGAATGCCGAAACGATCGAGAGACTGAACGAAAGTGGGGAACTCAGGCGAATATTCAGACATTTTAAGGTGAGTACATATACATAGAGCTGGAGACATTTTATGAACTGACCTCAGCTTGATAACAGCGAAGCAATAAACCCATATTTCCGACAGAGCTGAACGCGAAGATAAAAAAATCTGCAACCCGGCCTGAGTGCCAGGCATACACCAAGGGGGTAGTCTAGATTGGACCATGAAAGAGTATCTCACTTAGTCGAATACTTCAGTCTATCAGAAACCTGAACCCCCATACCCTATAAGGGTGTAAAGGCCTGGATTCGGGGTGGGTGGGGGTGATAACAGGACAAACTTGCTATCAAAAACGAGCGTCTTCTACCAACGTTAGCATGCACAATACAGGCACGTGTACGTCTAATGTTAAACCACTTTTTGTGTGAGAACATATATTACTGTGCTGTAGGGTATAAAGAAAAAACTGTTGTAAGGAATGACTAAATTTTGGGTTAGTATATACCACTGGCTACTCTGCAAAACACAAGATACATTTAACCACATGATACGCATAGATGTACATGTACCTGTATATCCGTTGTGAATACAATGTAGTTTAAACAAAACTGCGAGGCCTGATTCGCGACATAAAAGACCAGTGTTTATTTTAGTTTCAGCAGGGTTGACAATATCCTTTGCAGCATCCTTAAATTTACCTACCTAAAGTCATTCCATCTGAACATATTTTGTGGTGAAAAAAATTGTAATACATGGATATCACTTAATGTAACCAGAGACACCCCTAATCCAATCACACGACATCGGGGAGTTGGTGGGTCTTTGTCAGGCTCAATATTTATTGTTTTTGATGTACATGCATTGTCACTTTTTTTTTTTTTGAAACGCCAACCAAAGAGTTTGGGTGCAATATGCTCAGTATACCAACATAATGGAAAGTACATGTATATAGCCTGGTGTCGCTAGGATCGATACTCCGCATCTGTGTTTCGTTCTTAAAGCTGTACCATTGTCGATAATGCCAAAGGCATTTGTAATGCAGACGTGTATAGACCTTTTTCCTACATAGATCAATCTTTTCCTACATGAAGCTTAAGATAATCTGATACGTAATAAAAGCATTTTAGCTCCTATGTTTTACTGTCAGTATGATCTAAAACACAAGTGTACATGTACCGGTATGTATCAGAAACAAAAAAAGTGTCATCCATTCCGGTGTTTATCGCAGTGAAGCTATTGAATGAATATTTTATTGGTTATAGTAACATGTTCCATATCCATGTTACAAAAGTAATACAAAAACATTAATATCCGTCATTGGAACCCAGCCCAGTCGGACTTATATGTCACTTTAGACATATTTAACATAAAACTAGATATTTGCAGACAGAAGAACATATACATCATATGCAACAACGCCTATCCATAAGCAATCACCTATACAGTAGGGATTTACGTCAGTTATAAGCATTTTCTAAGTAAATTTTGTTGGTCAGTCCAAAATGGGAAATCGTCGTGAGCCTTCTGCATAATTTTACTCTCATATTATCATTTTCTGTACAAGTCAGAGAAAATGAATCTCATCTTTAACCTTATCGTTTCCACATAACTCACATACACGCTTTTCGACTGGGATACCTCTCCATCTCCCACACTCGATCGCTAATGGCAGCACTCCACCTCGAAACTGGGCCAAGAGAGACCTACCTCTATGCATGAATCCCTGGACGTAATTTCCCGTGCCAAATTCATTTGTAAATTGAACGTATGTTCTTAATTTTGGTTTGAACATCAAGGTGTCTTTCGATGTTAGTTATTTTAGTAAAATATACAAACGTACGTGTGCATCACAATCAATTAGCGGCGGTTTATTATACATACTGAGCTACACTGGCCTTGTTAGATTTAATCTAACAAGGCCAGTGCTTTTATGCAGTACAGTAATCCTAATGATTAGGATTACTGTACTGTATAAAAGCGCTTTCATGCAGTGCGTTTATGCAGTACAGTAATCCTAATCATTAGGATTACTGTACTGTATAAAGCACTGAACACAGCGGATATACTCGCGGGATCTAAACTAAGTTGTATATGTACATTAGACACGTACGACATTGGATTCGATAGAGTTGTGGTATTAATGATATTAATGCTTTGCTCATGTGGTTCTCATAATATTACGTTTATTGCGTTTTATTTCGTATAATTCTAATTATATGGATATCTACTTTTAATCCAAAGTTCCGCTTTGTCTTTCTGACAGTTATTTTCCCGCATTTATAATTATTTATGCTAAACTTCTGTCGATAGAACATTCAATTATAGGTCTTTATGTCATGATGTCCTCGTGTACGGTCTGATCAGGCTAAGGGGTATTATGGCAACAGCTTTCCAGCGGTGACAACGATAACAGGTCCTGACAGCAATAGAACTTACAGAAGTTTAATGACAGTCCCAGTTTTAATACATGTGACTGAGGAAGCTAATATATCAATATCCGGGCGTGCTAAATGGACTCCATAAAAAGATCAGTCAACTCGTGAAAGAGGTGAACTAACTACATGTAGGACGATCCAATTGCTGCGAATATTCTGGCACATGCAAATGCAAATTCGTTGCTTCACAGGACACTGAAGACGAACCGAGATATTCCGCGAAGAAGTAAACTGAACATAAAACATTAACCACTGTGATGCTACGGAAAATGTAGCCTTGAAACAAAAAGATAATGTGTATTTTACGTACCCCTGATGACACTCAAATGAAAACGTAACAAATATTGTAGCCTCCCTTAAATCTTTTTCCACAGAAAGCTGTGCAAACAAAATACACCAGGAGAGGAAAATGAGCATTTACATGTACGTAGAATTCAAATCCAGAAGACGACTTGCATGTGTAGTAGCAATAAATCGGGAATATATTGATATTTTTAGAAGATCAATGGCTTTTCATACTAAAGCGTTGTTATCGTATTGTGCTGTTTTTACAGAAAGTGAGCAAAGTGAGTTCGTGTGAGCTGTGCGGTGGATACCGTTTCGTGCCGTGCACGGCTTGCCACGGCAGCAAGAAATCTCTGCACCGCAATCATTTCACCGAGGAGTTCAGCGCCTTGCGCTGCATCGTCTGTGACGAGAACGGGCTCATCCGCTGCGAACTGTGCGGTTCCGGAGAATCACAGTCCTGATGCCGAACCTGGGAGACTCTGTTGGAGGGACAAAGTGGTGGTTCATGTTAGCTGTTGGCTTGGAGTTTAGCCCGTTGGTCTAACATGTTGTGTTTGCTGTAGTTGAAGACATGTCGCATACGTTGAACAGTCGTTTGAGAAATGTACCGTGATATACAGTGGAGGATTTTGTATGGATGACCAAGGCTTGATCGCCAGTGTTCAGAAACAGCATTGTGATATACAGTGATCGAAGCAAACTTGTGACGGTTGTGATGTATTCTGAGGCTGACAGGATTTACTTATGGTGACAAATCTTGAATATAAACATATAAACGCTTAAAGTCGCAAACTCTTCACTTTTGCTAAACTGGTGGCATTTAGCTGTGCGTGCAGGGGTGAGACGAGCAAGCGTCAGTAGAGTGGACCAAACTCAGAGCGTACAGTGCATATTTTTTCTAATGTAAGCCACAAATATTGCTTTAGCATACACTGATTTACTCGACTCTGTGTTACTACCAATGTTGTCAGTTTTAAACTAATTCACACGGCGTTGTAGGCCTAACGCATTGAAGTGTGGTAGCCTCCTTTTGCATGCAACTGTTACAAGAGACATGATAATACTATAATACAATTGTTTCAAGACTCGCGGTAACAAAGCGTCGGTTACTGATACTTTAAAAGATTTAAGAACCAGAGTGGCCTATCTGGGTCCATGATAGTGCTGAGGTTTGGTTATCGTTTGACCTGTTCAGTTGGCCGGAATCTATCTAATATTTTGAATGTTCAGCCTGTGTTGTTACTTGTTGGCATTAATTTGAAAGTCAATAAACGTGTGATTGAGAAATTGTGATTAGTTCTACTCTTGTCCAATACTGTACTTGGGTATCTGCGGTCTTGATCTCTTACTTTGATCTGTTCCTAGAATTTCCTGCCCCTCAAAATTTATCAAATGTCTTAGTAGCAGTGGTACAATGTAGTAGTAGTAGTAGTAGTAGTAGTAGTAGTAGTAGTAGTAGTAGTAGTAGTAGTGGTGGTGCAGGTGGTGATGGTATATTGCCAGCACCAGGACGAAAATAAAGACAATGTAAGTCAATTTGCCCAATGTAACGACGTCATGTTTAGTCAGTAAACGTGTGATTGAGAAATTGTGATAGTTCTACTTTTGTCCAATACTGTACTTGGGTCTCCGCGGTCTTTGATCTCTTACTTTGATCTGTTCCTAGAATTTCCTGCCCCTCAAAATTTATCAAATGTCTTAGTAGTAGTGGTACAATGTAGTAGTAGTAGTAGTAGCAGCAGCAGTAGTAGTAGTAGTAGTAGTAGTAGTACATGTAGTAGTAGTACATGTAGTACTACATGTAGTAGTAGTAGTAGTACATGTAGTAGTACATGTAGCAGTAGTAGTAGTAGTAGTAGTAGTAGTAGTAGTAGTAGTAGTAGTAGTAGTAGTAGTAGTAGTAGTACATGTAGTAGTACTATATTGTCAATAAAGACTGTTATATTTACGCAACACAACAGAACACGCCTTCACAGTTGAAGAGTTAAATGGCACACACCAAGCCCCAAGCTGTACGCTGCTAGTCTGTCATGGCTGGGTTATGGTATGTCACGCCAGTACGCCAGCAGGAAATATTGATATTGTAAGTATTTAAAATTATCGAGAAGAAGCCAGTACATACCTTTTATCACGAACACGCGGATCCTGGCACATTCATGAGTGCGGATACAACATGCACAGTCCCCTGTCTGTTGGATCCCCGAGAGATCCCCGTCTGAAGTCCGAGCAAGTTGACAGGGTCTCTACAGCCGATGTTATTTTCCTCTGACGCGGCGTACAAATACATTTGGGGCATATTTGCAAGTCAGTTGTCGGCAACGTCACGGGAGAGTGGGTGTGAGGGCGGACGGTATAATATCGGGGGGTGGAATTTGCGTCTGTGCCCAGCCATCCAACTACCAAATATGTGCCACATTTCTATAAACCCATTTATTAAAAGTTCTATTCCATTCCAAAGCTATACGTAAAGCTAGTAGGAAAAGCAAATTAAACTTTAATAAAGTATAAATTAAAGGGAAGGACATTCACAGACTATGAAAAGTTTATTTGAGACAAACCATAACATAGGAAACTGTGTGTTTCGAGAATCCAACTGATTTACCGAAAGGCACGTCTAAGGTCAAAGGCACCCCATACACATGAAAACATTACACCTAACTTACACAAACGTTCGTTCACTCCATTCTGCCACCAATCGTTTTCAAGGTAGCCCCTAAATACAGGGAATGTACTTGAAGCTTTCAACTTAAAAGAACGTAAAGCCAAAAAAGCAGTTACTTTCTGGAAATACCATCTTGCCAAAAGTGGTACGATTTCCTTTTATTTACGCAATATTGTTTTCTCCCCAGAAGCAAGTTCTATTAAATCTGACAACAAAATAATAAAGAAATTGCGTAAAAAGATATTGTAATCAAAAACACTAACAACAACAATGATAATAACAATAATAATAATAATAATAATAATAATAATAATAATAATAATAATAATAATAATAAGAAGAAGAAGAAGAAGAAGAAGAAGAAGAAGAA
>JAAUYG010041999.1_pt1 | contig 19141 bp, 14 predicted proteins | sample 7278091 | NCBI WGS metagenome assembly JAAUYG01 (sample SAMN14350201, study PRJNA611818) | marine sediment metagenome | isolation source: surface marine sediment (0.6m) | place: French Polynesia: Moorea | collected 2018-08
GAGGCGCAGGGCTTCGGAGAGGTTGTGGGTGACATAGACCGCGGTCGCCCGGGTCCGGGCGAAGAGCGCCGCGAACTCCTCGAGCAGGAGGCTGCGGGTCTGGGCGTCCAGGGCCGAGAGCGGCTCGTCCATCAACAGCACCGCGGGCCGCACGGCCAGGGCCCGGGCGATTCCCAGGCGCTGGCGCATGCCGCCGGAAAGCTGCCGGGGATAGGCGGTCCGGAAGTCGGCGAGCCCGGTCAGGGCCAGCACCTCGGAGACCCGCGCGCCTTGCTCGGCCGGCGTCAAGGGCTGGTCCTCCAGCACCAGCCGGACGTTGCCTTCGACGCTGCGCCAGGGCAGCAGGGCGAAGTCCTGGAACACATAGGTCATCGGCACCAGGCAGCCTTCGGGCAGCTCGCCCTCGCGGAAGACCGCCCCGCTGCTGGGCTTGAGCAGGCCGCCCAGGATCGACAGCAGGGTCGACTTGCCGCAGCCCGAAGGCCCGATCAGGGCCAGCACCTCGCCGGCCTCGACCGAGAGCTCTATCCCCTCGAGGACCGCGAGGTCGTCGAAGCGGTGGCCGACCTGGCTGACCTCTAGCCGCATCGCAGGCGGGCCCGCACGCGGGCCGCTACCTCTCGGTCCCCGGCAGGGCGGGCAGGAAGCCGGTATCGATGATCTTCGCCGGATCGACGCCGGCGTCGACCAGGCCCCTGTCCTGGTACCAGCGCACCTGCTCGTGGACGTCGGCGACGTCGAGCCTGGCCTCGGCGTCGATGTACATGGCGCCGTTGCGGATCTTGGGGAAGGCCTTCTCCGGCGGGTTGTCCTTGTAGACGTAGCGGTGGATCAGGGCGACCATCTCCTCGGTCGTCTTCGAGGCGACCGGCTTGCCCTCGGCATCGCGGGCCAGGAAGGCCTCGGCGTAGTCCCCGGCGCCCTTGCGGTAGGCCTCGGCGAAGGCGCGCACCAGCTGCGGCCGCTCGGCGACGTTGCGCGAGGAGGTGAAGAGCCCGCCGACCTGGTAGGGCGCGTAGTCGCGCACCCAGCCGATGATCCTGGCGGCGCCGGCCGCCTCCAGCGGCTTGGCGATGTGCGGCACGATGATCATGGCGTCGACCTGGCCGCTCTTCAGCGCGCCGATCATGTTGGGCACGGCCTGCAGGGGCTTGAGGGTGACCCGCTCGAGCGGGAAGCCGGCGGCTTCCGAGACCCGGCCGATCATGTAGTGGAAGGAGGAGCCGACCTGGGTCATGGCGAAGGAATGGCCGGGGAACTTCTCGACCGAGGTGAAGCCCGCCGCGTGCGCCTTGTTGGAGACCAGGATCGCCGAGCCGTCGTAGCCGGCGCGCTCGTGCAGCTGGGCGCCGATCACCTTGAGCGCGCCCTTGCCCGCCAGGTTGAAGAAGCCGGCGGTGAAGGCGGTGACTCCGAAGTCGGCATCGCCCGCGGCGATGGCGACCGCCACCGGCTGCGCCGCGCGGAAGAACTTGAACTCGACCTCCAGCCCGGCCTCGGCGAAGTAGCCCTTCTCATGGGCGATGAACAGCGGCGAGGAGGAGACGAAGGTCAGCGCCGCGACCGTCACCTTCTCCGCCGCCCGCGCGGCCGTCGCCGGCCCGAGGGCCATCAGTGCCAAGCCGAGGAAAACGCCGAGCAACCGAGATGCCGCGGTCCGTCGTCTCATGTTGTCCATGATCACCTCCCTCTCGGACGGCGCCGGGCCGGCCCTTGTCGCTCGGGCGCTTCCGGTCCTCGGCGCGTCGTGTCAGCAGCAGGTTTAGGCAAAGGGCAAAGGCGGCGCAACGCTTTGTAGGGCCGGCTCCTCCCGCACCCCGGACCCAGGACGGACCACGCCTAGGCCTTGGCCTCCAGTCGGTAGCCGCGGCCGCGGATGGTGGTGATGAGGGGATTGTCGCTGCCGTCGTCGATCTTGGCCCTCAAGCGCCGGATGTAGACCTCGACGATGTTGGTCAGGGGGTCGTTGCTGCTGCCCCAGACGGTCTCCAGGATCTGCGCGCGGCTGACCACCTTGCCGGCGCTGGTCATCAGCAGCTCCAGCAGCGCCAGCTCCTTGGAGGTCAGCTCGATCGCCTGGCCGGCGCGCAGCACCTCGAGGGATTCGCGGTCGAAGGAGATGTCCTGGACCTTGAGGACCGCGGGCCTCACCTCGTAGTCGCCGCCGCGACGCAGCAGCGCCTCCATGCGGGCCAGCAGCTCGCGAAAGGAGAAGGGCTTGGTCATGTAGTCGTCGGCGCCCAGGCGCAGACCGGTGATCACGTCGTCAAGGCCGTCCATCGCGGTCAGCATCAGGATCGGCGTGCGAATCCCGGCCAGGCGCAGCTCCTGGCAGACCTCGTGGCCGTCCATCTCCGGGAGCATGACGTCGAGGATGATCAGGGAGAAGGCGTCCTGGCGGCCCTTCTCCAGCCCTTCCGAACCGGTCATCGCGACCTCGACGGCGTGCCCCTGCTCGCCCAGGCCGCGCTTCAGGAACTCGACGATCCGCTCGTCGTCTTCGATCAGAAGAATGCTCACGCCGCCGCCGCAATCGGTAGGGTTACCGTTACCAGAGTGCCTTGTCCGTCCTTGCTGTCCAGCCCGATCTTGCCGCCGTGGGCATCGACGATCGACTTCGCCAGCGGCAGGCCCAGGCCGGAGCCGTCGGGCGAGGCCTTGCGGCCTGCCGTGCCGCGGTAGAAGCGGTCGAAGACACGATCCAGGTCCTCCTGCGCGATGCCGGGACCGCTGTCCCGGACCCGAATCACGGCGGCGGCGTCGCCGGTGGTCAGGTCGGCGTCGATGCGGTCGCCGGGGCGCCCGTAGCGCACCGCGTTGTCCAGCAGGATGAAGAGGAGCTGGCGCAGACGGCCCCGGTCGCCTAAGACCTTGGTCGGCGCCTCCGTGCTTCGCACCGAGAGCTGCAGGCCCGCCGACTCGGCGACCACCGCCATGTCGTCGCAGGTCTTGCGCAGAAGGTCCGAGACGTCGACCTCCTTGCGCTTCAGATCGGCGACGCCGGCGCTGGAGCGGGCCATGAGAAAGAGGTCGTCGACCAGGCGCGAGAGGTGCTCGGTCTGATCGACCATGCGGGCGATCGAGGCCTTGTAGCTCTCGGCCGGTCTCTCCCCGCCCAGAAGCGAGACCTCGCCCTCGCCGCGCAGGACCGTCAGGGGCGTGCGCAGCTCGTGGCTGATCTCGGCGAAGAAGCGCTGGCGGATGCGGTCGGTCTGCTGCAGTTCCTCGTTGGCCTGGCGCAGCGCCTCGGTCCGTTCCTCGACCTTGGTTTCCAGGGTATTGCGTGCGTCTTCCAACTGCGCGCGCTGGCGCTCCAGATCGGCCGCCATGCTGTTGAAGCGCCGGGCCAGCTGCGCGAACTCGTCGCGTCCGCTGGCCTCGATCCGGTGCGAGAGCTCTCCGGCCGCGAGCTTCTGCGTGCCCCGGGTCAGCTGGTCGATGGGCTGGCTGAGGCGCCGGAGCAGCAGGGTCGCGCCGAGAAGCGCGAAGGCGGCCGCCAGCGCGGCGGCGATCTCCGCGGCTGTCTCGAGCCGCAGGGTCAGGCGGCGCACCTTCTCCTCCGCCACGGCCACCTGGCCGCGCTCGGTGGCCACGGCCGTGTCGATCAGGCCGCGGACCCTTTGGTCGATGCCAACCTCGAGAACCTCGGACAAGAGGGTGACGGCCTCCTCGCGCCGACCGGCCCGAAGCAGCTGCTGCGCACGGCCGACGTCGTCGAGCGCCTGCTGAATCTCCCCGGTCAGCGCGTCCAGGCGCTGCAGCTCGATCCGTTCGGCCCGCAGCTCCCGGTCCGTGGAGACGAAGGCGGTCTCCTCGGCGATCTGCACCCGCAGCCGGCGGATGCGGTCTTCCAGACGGGCCCGATCGTCGGCGACGACATCGATGTCCGCGCTGCCGTCGTCGAGCATGATCCTGCGGAACTGCTTGAACAGCCGGTAGGTCTCAGCCGAAAGCGAGAGGTAGCTCTCGAGCTCGGCGTGCGCCAGCTGGATCCGCGACACCTGATCGTTGGTCTGGTTGACGCTCCAGTAGAGCAAGCCTGCCAGGAGGAAGACGAAGGTCAGAAGGCCGGCGAAGGCCAGCATGAGCCTGGTCTTGAACATGATGGCTATCTATAGCAGGCGTCTGCGCGGCGGCACATTAACGCCAGATTAACAGCGGACTAATGGCGGCTGAACAACACGCTAACAGCGGCTTAAGTCCGTTGTCCCCGCCGCCGCGCCACTCTTAGCTCCTGTGGTGAGACGATGGTCCAAGCAGGTCTTCCGGGGCCGCCGGGCCGCATCCGCCTCATCCGACAAGAAACGCAACCCCAGAGACAAGACAAGAGCCATGAGGAGTGGAGTGAGATGAAACTCAAAGGTCTTGCGGTCGCGACCTCCGTCGCCGCCTTCGCCTTCGGCGCGGCAATCGCGGGATACGCCGCGGAGGAGGCGAAATGGTCCTACGAAGGGCCAGAGAGCCCGGCGCACTGGTCCGAGATCAATCCCGCGTTCGCGGCCTGCGGCGCCGGCCGCGAGCAGTCTCCGATAGACCTCCAGCGGACCCACGCCGCAGAACCGGAGAAGATCGAGATTTCCTGGCAGGCCTTCGAGCCCGAGGTCGTCAACACCGGCCGCACGATCCAGGCCGAGGCCCCGGCCGGCAGCTACACGACCTTCGACGGCAGGCGCTACGACCTGCTGCAGCTGCACTTCCACCACAAGAGCGAACACACCCTGGACGGAGAGCAGCTACCGATGGAAGCCCACTTCGTCCACAAGTCGCCGCAGGGCGACCTCCTTGTCCTCGGCGTCTTCCTCGTGCCCGGCCGGGCGAACGACGCGCTGAAGACGATCCTGGACAGCGCCCCGCGGGGCAAGGGCAGCCAAAGCGCGGAAGCCACCGTCGACCTGAGGTCGCTGGTGCCCGACGACAGCGCCATCTTCCGCTACGCCGGCTCGCTCACCACGCCGCCCTGTTCGGAGGTCGTGAGCTGGGTGGTCTTTGATCGGCCGGTCGAAGTCTCGCCGATCCAGATCGAGGCTTTCGCCGGGCTCTACCCCAGCAATTTCCGGCCGACCCAGCCGATCAACCGCCGCTTCGTTCTGTTCGGGTTTTGAGGACCACCGCGCGCGGTGGATGGCGCCGCGGGCCGCCGGCACCCCTCGGCCCGTGGCGACGCCGGAAGGCAGGCGCCAGGGGGGCGCCTGCCTTCCGAGCCTCCGATGACCGGCCCGGCCATACCCCGCGCCTGTCAGGCCTCCGCTTCCGCCTCGCCCTCGACCGGCACCGTGTAGGCCAGCACGCGGCTGATCTGGCTGAGCGGGCGGCCGCTTTCCTCCATCCAGCCGTTGAAGGCGGCCTGAACCGTCTTGAGCGCGCCCTTGCCGCCCGGCGGCCTGTCGACCACGCCCTCGCGAATCAGGGCCTTGGCGACGTCACCCGAAGTGATAAAGGAGTCCTTGCCCATGAAGCGCAGGAAGTACTGCGCCGTCGTGCCGCCCAGGCGGCTGCCGCGGCTCTTCAGCAGGTCGAGCAGGCCGACATAGTCCTCGCTCGGCCAGTCGGCGAAGACCCTGGCGGCCGAGCCCCGCTCCGCCGCCAGCTCGCAGAGCAGCCTGGCGTTGTCACGCACGGTCACGATCTTCTGCGCATTGCGGACGATGCGCCCGTCCTTGACCAGGCGGTCCAGGTCCTCGTCCGACATCATCTGCCAGCGCCGCGGCTCGAAGCCCTCGAAGGCGGCCTCGAAGCCCGGCCACTTGTCCTCGATCACCCGCCAGACGAAGCCGGCCTGGAAGATCCGTTTGGTCATGCCGGCCAGCCAGCGGTCATCGGGGATCCTGGCCAGGGCCTCCGCGCTCTCGGGCAGGGGCAGCAGCGCTTCCAGGGCCTCGGCCCCGCCCTTGCGCTCGGCGGCGATGTCGAAGAGATCCTGGAACGGTGTCATCTCGGCCTCCTGGAGGATCGCCCCGCGCAGGGCCGCCTCGGGCTGGTCTTCCTGAATGTAGCGCAAGCCGTCGCCGACGAAAGCGGTCTCGATGCTCTCGAGGGTGCCGGCCGGCCAGGAACCTCGGGAAGGGCCGCGCGCTGAGCCGCCGTCTCCTCCGGCGTCAAGTCGCGCCGCCCACAGGCCGACCGAGATGTCATTCAAGCTTCAGACAAACGTCACGGGGACTTGGACATCCGAGCGGCCCACCCGCCCGTAGGAAGTTTCATACTTAACCTATGGGAGGTACGTCATGAAGACTCTTTCAACCCTTGTGATAGCCGCGGCCGGCGTCCTCGCGGTACAGGCCTGGGCGCCGCCCGCGCAGGCCCAGGACGCCAGCGTCCAGGTCATCCACGGCATCAACGGCAGCGACCTCGGCCTGGACGAGGCCCTGACGGTCGACATCGCGGTCAACGGCGGCTGCGCCCTGCCGGGCGTGTCCTTCCGGGACATCGCGCGCAACGTGCCGCTGCCGGCCGGCAGCTATGAGATTGCGGTCTCGCTCGCCGACGAGGCCACCCCCTGCGGTGGCCTGCTCGCCGTCTCCGGCCGTGTCGAGCTCGCGGTCTTCGAGAACGCCAGCATCATCGCCCACCTCAACCAGGGCGGCTCGCCGACCCTGACCAAGGTGACCAACAACGTCTCCACCCTGGGCGCGCACCAGACCCGCCTCGCCTTGGTCCACGCCGCGGTCGCCCCGCCGGTCGACGTCCAGGCGCGGCCGAAGCGCGGCTCCTTCCGCGACAGCATCCGGATCGACGGGCTGGCCAACGGCGAGCAGAGCTTCCCCAGCGACGCCGCCGCGGGCGACTATCAGGTGCGGATCTCGCCGGACACCAGCTTCAGGTCGGTCGCCAAGGTCGACGTCCGCCTGGACGAGCAGGTCGCCTACACGGCCTTCGCGGTCGGCTCGCTGGCCAACGGGACCTTCGACCTGATCCTGCTCGATCAGTCGACGGCCGGCGGCTCCTGAGCCGGTTCCCGGGGCGCCGAAAGGCAAAGGGGCGGCGCCCGCCCGGCCCTCCGTTCTCAAGCGGAAGACGAGCTCTCGGCCACACCCGATCGGGCCGGACGCAGATCCGCGAGGATGGCGTAGAGCGTCGGCACCACGATCAGCACCAGCAGGGTCGAGGCCATCAGCCCGAAGGCCAGCGACACGATCAGGGGCTTCAAGACCTGCGCCTGCTGGCTCTGCTCGAAAAGCAGCGGCACCAGACCGGCAATGGTGGTGAGCGAGGTCAGCAGCACCGCCCGGAAGCGGTCGCGGCTGGCGCGCCGGGCGGCCTCGACGATGCCCAGGCCCTCCTTGGCGCGCAGCTTGATGAAGATCACCAGCAGGATCGAATCGTTGACCACGATCCCGGCCAGGGAGGCGAAGCCGAGCATGCTGGGCATCGAGAGGTCGAAGCCCAGGAGGATATGCCCCCAGATCACGCCGATCAGGGCGAAGGGGATCGCGAGCATGACGATCACCGGTTCGACGTAGTCGCGAAACTGAAAGCTGAGCAGCAGGAAGACGCCGATCAGGCCGAGCAGGAAGCCGCGGAGCATCGAGGCCTGGGTCTTGCCCTGCTCGGCGATCTCGCCTTCCAGGCCGACCTCGACCCCCGGAAAGCGGCTCTTTAGCTCGGGCAGGAAGCGGGCGATGGTGTCGCCCAGGATCTCGTTGACGTTGGCCAGCTGGGTATCGACGTCGCCGCGGATCGTCACCGTGCGGCGGCCGTCGATGCGGCCGATCCGGGAGAAGCCGCGGCCGATCTCGGTCCGCGCCACGGCCGAGAGCGGCACCTGCTCCCCGGTCGGCAGGGTGACGTGGAAGTCGTCAAGGTCGCCCAGGCTGTCCTGGTCGGCGCCGGCGAGCTGGACGTCGATCTCGAAGTCCTCCGCCCCGACCTGGATCTCCGAGGCGGTGGTGCCGTGGAAGGCGCTGCGCAGCTGGCCGCCGACGCTGCGCGCGTCGAGGCCGAGCTGGGTCGCGCCGTCGCGCAGGGTCAGCCAGACCTCGGGCTTGCCCGGGCGCAGGTCGTCGTTGAGGTCGGCGACCCCGCGGTAGCGGCCCAGCCAGTCGAGCAGCTCCCGGGAGGCGGCCTTGAGCTCGGCCAGATCGGGGCCCTGCAGGCGGATCTCGATCGGCGAGCCGCCGGGGCCGATCTGCGGATCCTTGAAGGTCAGGCTGAGGACGTCGGTCAGGCTGCCGACCTCGCGGCGCCAGCGGTCGAGGATCGCGTCGCTGTGGGTCCGGCGCCGGTCGCTCTTCAGGAGGTCGGCGGTCACCGTGGCGACGTGCGGGCCGCTTTCGTAGGCGTCGACGTTGGTGTTGAACTGGACCAGGACGTTGCGGACCAGCGGCGCGCCATCCGGCTGCTCCGGGGTGAAGGCCGCGTTGACCCGCTCCAGCGCGGCGGTGATCCGCTCGCTGGCCTCCACCGTGCGGCTCAGGGGGGTGCCCTGGGGCAGCAGGATACGGGCCTCGACCACGTCGCTGTCCAGGTCCGGGAAGGCGCGGAACTTCAGCAGCCCGCCCGCCATGGCCGAGAGCGAGACCAGGAAGATCATGACCACCAGGCCGGCGGTCAGGTAGCGCCAGCGGACCGCGGCGTCGACCAGCCGGCCCAGGACCTCCTGGCGCAGGGTCTCGAAGCCGCGCTCGAAGGCGCGGCCGAAGCGGCTCGGCCGCGGGTCCGCCGGGGTGTGGCGGATATGGTGCGGCAGGATCAAGAAGGCCTCGATCAGGCTGACCGCCAGGGTCAGGATCAGGACCACGGGCACCACCTTGAGGACCTTGCCGATGTCGCCCTCGAGGAAGGCGAGCGGCCCGAAGACGCAGATCGAGGTGACGAAGGAGGCGGCGACGCCGGGCGCGACCTGCCGTGTGCCCTCGATCGCGGCCTCCAGCGGCGGACGGCCGGCGCGGCGCAGCCGGGCGACGTTCTCGGCGATGACGATGGAGTCGTCCATAATGATGCCGATGGCGATCAGCAGCGCGACCATGGTCAGCATGTTCAGCGAGTAGCCGATCAGCACCATGATCATGAAGGCGCCCAGGAAAGACACCGGCAAGCTCATCGCCGCCCAGAAGGACAGGCGGAAGGAGAAGAAGAGCCACATCACCAGGAAGACCAGGACAAGCCCCTGCAGGCCGTTCCTGACCAGCATGGTCAGGCGGTCGCGGACGATGTCCGAGACGTCGCGGGTCAGCGCGAAGGCGACCCCGGGCGGCGCTTGGCCTCTTTCCGCTTCGAGGAAGCGCGCGACCGCGTCGCGCACGACCAGGGCGTCCTGGTCCTTGGTCTTGCTGACCGCCAGCAGGGCGGCGCGGCGGCCGTTGAAGAGGACCCGGTCCTCCTCCAGCTCGAAGGTGTCGTAGATCCGGGCGACCTGGCCCAGGGTCACCTCGCCGCCGGCCTCGCCCCCCACCAGCACCAGGGAGTCGAAGGCCTCGGGCCGGCGCCGCTCGTCGGCGAAGCGGATGAAGATGTCGCGCTCGCCGGTCTCGATGGTCCCGGCCGGCAGGTCGACGCTCTGGCGGCCGATCTTGTCGGCGATGTCCTGGGCGCTCAGCTCGTACTGGCGCAGCAGGGCGGTGTCCAGGGCGATGCGGATCTGGCGCTGGGAGAAGCCCGTGATGTCCACCAAGCTGACCTCGGGCAAGCGCAGCAGCCGGTCCTTGAGGGCCTCGGCATAGACCTTGAGGTGCGGCTCCGACATCGGCCCGGTGACCGCGATCGAGACCACCTGGTCGGCCAGGTTGATCTGCCGGACCACCGCATCCTCGGTCTGCTCCGGGAAGTCGTCGATGGCGTCGACCTCCGCCTTGACCTCGCGCAGGAAGCGGTTGAGGTCGCCGCCCTCGCGCATCTCGATGGTCGCCGTGCCCAGGCCCTCGCGGGCGTCGCAGCGCAGCTCGCCCAGGTCGGTCAGGCCGTCGACGGCGTCCTCTATGCGCTGGCAGAGCGACTCCTCGACCGTCTCGGCCGCGGCCCCGGGATAGGGCACGCGGACCTCGACCGCGTCGACCGTGAAGTCGGGAAAGGTCTCGCGCAGCAGCTGCGGCAAGGCCAGGGCGCCGAAGGCCAGCAGCAGGATCATGAGAAGATTGGCCGCGGTCGGATGACTCGCGAAGTAGCGGATCACTGCGCGGACCCCGACCCGGCGGCCCCAGAAGCGACCTGCTTCATCAGGGTCTCGTCGAGAACCGGCGCCAGCAGCATGCCCTCGATCGCCGGCACCAGGTCGGTCACCACGACCCGCTCGCCGGGCGCCAAGCCGTCCTCGATCACCACCACGTCGCCCTGCGCCGGTCCCGGGACGACCGGACGCCGGACCAGGCGGTCGTCGGGGCCGGCCAGGTAGACCACCGGCGCCCCGCTGCCGGCGTCATGCAGCGCGATCCGCGGGATCACGATGGTGTCGGCCCGCTCCCGCCCGCTGAGCTCGACCTGGACGAACATGTTCTTGGTCAGCGGCGGCCGCCGGCCGGGCAGGACGCTGCGATAGGGCTCCTCGACCACGACCATCACGCCCAGGGTCCGGGTCTTGGGGTCGACGGTGTCGGAGGTGCGGTCGAAGCGCGCCTCCCAAGGCAGGGTGAACTCGGCCTGCGGCAGGCGGACCAGGGCCCGGAAGCCCATCTTGCGCGCCACCTCGCCGATCTCGGCGATCGACAGCCCCGAGATGTCGAGGTCCTGCGGCACAAGCGGCCGCATCCGCTCCAGCGGGAGCTGGACGGCGATCTCCGCGGAATCGACCGAGTCGGCGACCACCAGCCGGTCGCCGCTGCGCACGAACTGCGCGGTCTCGACCTCGACCTCGGCGATCCGCGCGGCGAAGGGCAGGCGGATCACCGTCCGCTCGAGATCGACCCGCGCCTCGGAGAGCGCCGCGTCCGACTGCCGCTCGCTGGCCTGCAGCACGGCCCGCCGGCTCGGCAGGAGGCCGAGCTGGTTCTCCAGGTCCTGCGCCTTCTGGCGCTGCTGCAGCAGGGCGTTTTCCGACTCGTCGACCCGCGCCTGGCTGACGTTGCCCTTGGTCCGAAGCTGCTTCTGGCGGGCGAGCTCGCGCTCGGCGATGACCAGGGCGCGACGCTCGATCTCCAGCGAGGCCCGGAGGTTCTTCTCCTCCACCTCCAGTTCGGCGAGCTGGGCCCGGATGCTGGCCAGGTCGGCTTCGGCGCGGGCCAGGGCCAGCTCGTAGTCGGTCGGATCGATGCGCAGCAGCTCGGTGCCGGCCTCCAGGATCTGTCCGCGCTCCAGCAGCGGATGCCGCGCGGCGATGCGGCCTTCGACCTGGGCCACGGCGTCCCAGACCCGGTCCGGCTGGACGAAGCCATGGCCCAGCGCCCGGGGCACGAAGGTCGTGGCCCGCACCTCGACGACCCGGACCGCCCGCGCGACCTCGAGCGGCGGGTCCTGCTGCGGCCCCTCGCGCCCGGTGATCTGCCAGACCAGGACCAGAACCCCGATCAGGATCGGCGGCAGGATCATCAAGGGGCGCAGCCGGTCGGAAAGCCGGCGCGCCGCGCCCTGCCCGTCATCCTTTTGCAGCTCGGACATCGACTCGTGGCCTCCCGCTGCGGCTTGGCTGTTGCTTAGATATGCACCCTGCGCACCAGCACCGCCACCCCGGAGTCGCCGATCTCTCCCCCGCCTCAGTCGACCGCGACCTCGGCGTCCTGGTCGTCACGGCCGTGCTCGGGGAAGGTCGGATAGAGCGACAGCCGGCGGCCGAGCTGCTGGACCAGGGCCAGAACGCTGTCGACGTGCGGCGTCTCGACGTCGACCATGCGGCCCATCTCCTGGACCACGGTCAGCAGCGCGTCGATCTCCAGCGGCCGGCCGCGCTCCAGGTCCTGCAGCATCGAGGTGCGGTGCGCGCCGACCTTGGCGGCGCCGTTGATCCGCCGCTCGACGTCGACGCGGAAGTGCACGCCCAGGCGCACGGCGATGCGCTGCGCCTCCAGCATCATCTCCCGCGACAGGGCCCGGGTGCCCGGGTCGGTGGCGACCACGTCCAGGGTCTCGCGGGTCAGGGCCGAGATCGGGTTGAAGCAGAGGTTGCCCCAGAGCTTCAGCCAGATCTCGTTGCGGATGTGCGGCAGGATCGGCGCCTTGAGGCCGCCGGCCAGCAGCGCCTCGGACAGGCGCTGGCAGCGCTCGGAGGTGCTGCCGTCCGGCTCGCCGAGGGCGAACTTGTTGCCGTAGGTGTGCTTGATCACGCCCGGCTCGACGATCTCGGTCGCCGGATAGACCACGCAGCCGATCGCCCGCTCGGGCCCGATGGCGTTCCACTGCCGGTCCTCCGGGTCGACGCTGGCCAGGCGCAGGTCGGCGTACTGGCCGTCCAGGCCGTGGAAGTACCACCAGGGCACGCCGTTCTGGCAGGTCACCACGGCGGTTTCGGGGCCCAGCAGCGGCGCCATCTGCTCGGCGACCTCCCAGGCCTGATGGGCCTTGAGGGCGATGATCACGAAGTCCTGGGGGCCGAGCTCGGCCGGGTCGTCGCTGGCCTGGACCTGGGCGACGCGGGTCTCCTCGCCGATCACCAGCTTCAGGCCCTTCTCGCGCATCGCGGCCAGGTGCCCGCCCCGGGCGATGGCCGAGACCTCGACCCCCGCCACCTGCGCCAGCTCGACCGCGAGGTATCCGCCGATCGCCCCGGCGCCGTAGATACAGACCTTCACCTTGCCACCCTCCCCTTGCTGCAGCGCATAGACGCTACCACCACGGCCCTCAGGCGCCATAGTACCACGGCGCCGACAGCCGGGAGTCCAGCGCGGTCAAGCGGCGGCCCCGCCCGCCGCCTGGGCGCGGAACCAATCGATCAGGGCGGCGCGTCCCGCCTCCTGCCCCGCGGTCCGCGGCAGGATCAAGCTGAGGCTCTTGCCCGTCGGCACCTTCAGGGCGAAGGGCGCGACCAGGTCGCCGCGCGCGATGGCCCGGGCGACCAGCGCTTCGTGGCCCATCAGGACGCCGGCCCCCTCGACCGCCGCCTCCTGGGCCAGGCTGTAGAGGGAGAACCGCGGCCCGGCCGCGCCGTCGACCGTCCTGGCACCGGCCCGGTCGAGCCAGAGCGGCCAGTCACTGCGCCAGGAGGCGTCGTGCAGGAGGACCTGGCCGGCCAGGTCCGCGGGCCGGCGCAGCGGCCCATCACCTTTCAGCAGCGCCGGGCTGCAGACCGGGAAGATCAGGTCCTCCCGTATCGGGATCACCTCGGCGCCGGGCAAGCCGCCCTCGGTGTAGAAGAGCGCAAGATCGTAGAGCTCCCGGCCGAAGTCCGGGGGCGCTTCGAGGGCTGCGATCGAGACGCCACCGCCGGAGCCGAGCGCCGCCACGGCCGCGCGGCGCGGCGAGAGCCAGAGCTGGGCCAGAGCCGGCAGGGCCGCCACCCGCAGCTCGGCCGGCCCGACGGAATCCCGCAGCTCGCGAACCGCCGATCCGAGCGCATCGAAGGCCGCGACAAAAGCCGGCAGCGCCGGGCGGGCAGCCACGGTCAGGCGCAGGCCCTGGCTCAGACGCCGAAACAGCGGGGTCCCGAGCCAGGCCTCGAGCGCCTTGACCTGCTGGGCCACGGCGCCCGGGGTCACGTTCAGCTCCTCCGCGGCCCGCGCGAAGCTCTCGTGCCGGGCCGCCGCCTCGAAGGCGCGCAGCGCGTTCAGGCCCGGCAAGCTGGGGCGGGGCGCTTTGAGCGACATCCGTCAGACCTAGATTTTCTACCCCTGAAGGCCAGACTATCTCGTTTGCCGCCCGGGCGCCAAGCCGGGCATCTTGTCATGAGATCGATGCGACCGAGGACAGCGCCCATGGCCCATAGGATTCCCGCACTCGACCCCATCGCCGAGAAGCCCTGGCTCCCGCCTGGCTGCGCCGCGACCATTGCCGAGATCGAGTCGGGCCTGAACCTGGAGGATCGGGAGGCCGTCGAGGCCCGGCTCTTCGATCTGGTCGAGGACCACGAGCGGCTGATGGACCGGGAGAGCCTTGGCCTCAACGCCGGCACCAACGTCATGAACCCGCGCGCGGCGGCCCTGCTCGGCCGCTCGCTCGGCAACCGGCCGAGCCTGGGCTATCCCGGCGACAAGTACGAGATGGGCATGGAACACGCCGAGCGGATCGAGGTTCTGGCCGAAAGCCTGGCCAGGCGGCTCTTCGGCGCGCCCTACGCCGAGACCCGCGTGCCCTCGGGCGCCCTCGCCAACCTCTACGCCTTCATGGCGACCTGCCGGCCGGGCGACCGGATCCTCGCCTTCAGCGGCGAGATGGGCGGCCACGTGACCCACCACGCCGCCGGCTGCGCCGGTCTCTATGGCCTGGAGGTCCATCCGGTGCCCTACGACGGCGCCCGGATGACCGTCGACCTCGAGCGCCTGCGCGACGAGGCCCGGCGCCTGCGGCCCGAGCTGATCACCCTGGCGGGCAGCCTCTGCCTCTTCCCCTATCCGGTGGCCGAGGTCCGGGCCATCGCCGACGAGGTCGGGGCGCTGGTCCTCTACGACGCCGCCCACATGGCGGGCATGATCGCGGGCAAGCGCTTCCAGGACCCCCTGGCCGAGGGCGCCCAGATCATGACCCTGTCGACCTACAAGGCCTTCGGCGGCCCGCCATCCGGCCTGGTCCTGACCGGCGAGGCAGACCTCGCCGAGAAATTCGACAAGATCGCCTTCCCCGGCATGACCGCCAACTTCGACCTGGGCAAGACCGCGGCCCTGGCGCTCTCGATCCTCGACCTGCTGGAGTTCGGCGAGGCCTACGCCGCGCAGTGCATCGCCAACGCCCAGGCCCTGGGCGCGGCCCTCACGTCCGAAGGCGTCGCGGTGCACGGCGTCGAAGGCCGCGGCCACACGGAGAGCCACCACCTCGCCCTGCCCGCCGCCCCTTACAGCGGCGGCCAGACCGCCGCCAAGCGCCTGGCCAAGGCTCACATCCTGCTCTGCGGAATCGGCCTGCCGCTGCCGCCGGTGGCCGGCGACCTCAACGGCCTGCGCCTCGGCACCCAGGAAGTGACCCGCTGGGGCCTGAAGGAGGCCGAGATGGCGACGCTCGCCCGCTTCATCGCCCGGGTCCTGATCCGGGGCGAGGCGCCGGAGACGCTGGTCCCCGAGGTCATCGCCTTCCGGAAGGACTTCCAGACGCTACAATTCGTACGGTAGCCGCCTCGGCGGCGCGGTCTATCCGGCCAGCGCGGCCTGCACGAGCTGTAGGGGCTTCCCGTCCAGCGGCAGGGCGAGCGCCGCCTGCTGACCCCGCTCCGACATCTTGCGCCAGGTCTTGCGCAGGATGTCGACCAGCTTCGCGTCGTCGTGGCCCTCGGCGAAGGCGGCGAAGTGGTGCGTCAGGAAGACCAGGCAGGCGACGTCCTCCAGGGCCTGGGACTCCGGGTCCTGCTTCAGGCGCTCCTTGCGCAGCAGGGCGCCGACCCGGGCGATGATGGCCTCGTCGAAGCCCAGGTCGCGCAGGATCTCGGCGGCGCGCTCGGCGTGGAAGGCCTTGAGGTCGCGGCGCCAGGTGAGGTAGCCGACCCGGCCCTCGGGATAGCTGTCCCGGGGGGTCCGCCAGCGCTCCAGATGCTGGGCCCGCGCGGCCAGTCGCAGTTCCGTCGAGGCCTCGGGATAGACCTCGGCGAGGCAGGCGCTCATCCGGCGGCCGTAGAGCAGCTCCTTGGGTTGCGGCCCCTCAGCGCCGTCTTCCAGGTGCGGATCGGCGGCGTTGGCGCGGTCGAAGGCGGCGAAGGCGGCCGCCAGGTCGGGCGCCTTCGTCGAGGGATCGCGGGCTAACGGCTGACCAGACATGCGTCCTCCCCTTGTTGCGGCCTCGTCGAATTCACCGGCTCGGCCATTGCGCGCGCGGCCGAATCCAGGATCAAGGTGTCGGTCCAGTCGGCGGCGCCGATCGGCCCGAGGTAGCGGACCTGGCGTCCCGAGGCCGCGATCAGGGCCGGGACGTCCTCGCGGGCGTGGCGGCCCTGCTCGGAAAAGCAGCCGGCGACGACGATCCGCCGCTCGGGGAGCCCCGCCAGGACCTCGTCCAGGGCCGGCGGCTCCTCAAGGAAGGCGCAGGCGACCCGGACCCGCCAGGCGGCGCGGCCGACCTGCCGGGCCAGGCGCTGGGTCGCCTCACGGGAAGCGGGATTGCGGCGCGAGCCGTGGCCGACCAGGACCAGGGCCAGGTCCGGCTCCGTCCAGCCCGCACGGCGCGCCTCCGCCTCGGCGGCGGCCAGGAGGCCGGACGCCAGCCAGGGATGCGTCCCCAGGGGCCGGCTGAGGGCGAAGCGCGCCGGCCCGCCGAGATCCTGCAGGCGATCGCCCAGCGCGGCGAAGGTCGTGCCTTCGGACAGCAGCAGCGGGACCACGCAGACCCGCGCGCTGGTCAGGCCGGCGACCGCCTCCTCCAGGGGCGGGTCGCCGTAGAGCAGCGCGCCGGCGGTCTCGGCGCAACCCAGGCGGCGGCCGAGCGCCGCGGCACGCCGGGCCAGGACCTCGCCACCGCCGGGGCTGCCGTGGGCGCAGAGCAGCAGAGCGGTCGAGGCGGGCGGCACCCTAGTGGCTGGTGCCGTCGGAGAAAGTGATCTTGTTCCAGACATTGTACTTTCCCGAAGGCTTGGACATCGGCAGGCGCTTGACCTCCTCCAAGGTCTCGGCGTCGTAGATCACGATCGCGCCGTCCTGCTCCCAGATCGACAGGACGGCGTGGCTGCCGTCGCGGTCGAACTCGACATGGGCCGCGGTCTTGCCCGGCGCCGGCCGCAGGGTCTTCGCGATCTCCAGGGTCTGCTTGTCGATGACGTGCACTAGGTCGCGGTGCGGCCCGAAGAAGACGTCGGTCCAGGCGTAGCGCGTGTTCTCGTGGCTGCGCAGGAAGAAGCCCGGGCCCTTGGTCTCGATGGTCTTCAAGATCGACCAGTCCTCCAGGTCGATGACGCTGAGCCGGGCCTCCTTGAGGTGCGGCGTCGCCATGACCGGCCGGCCCCGGTAGCGCCAGGCGATGCCCGAGCCCAGGTGCGGCAGGCCGGGCAGGTCGACCCGCGCGATGTCGCGGCCGACGTTGAGGTTGACCACCACCGCGCTCTGGCCGTCGCGGGCCGAGCCGATGAGGTTGCGGTAGTCCGGGGTGAAGAAGAAGTCGTCCAGCGGCTCGGGCGCCTCGATGCGGCGCAGGGCGAAGAGGCCCGACTCGGACGCCAGCGCCTCCTTCATCCCGGTCTCGTGGGAATGGACCAGGCCGGTGAAGACCGGCGGCGCCTCGGGATCGGTGGCGATCTCCCAGATCTCCGGCACGTCCTTGAGCGCGGCGACGAAGCTCTTGCGCGGCCGCGCCTGGTAGACGGCGGAGACCCGCGACGGCTTGCCCCAGCGGTCGACGACCGGGATGACCTTCTCGACCGAAAGGTCCTCGGCGCTGAGCAGCACCAGCGTGTGCGGCAGGTAGTTGGCGACCGCGATGTGCCGGCCGTCCTCCGAGATCGCGATGTTGCGCGAGTTGATCCCGGCGCGGACCTCGGCGACCGTGGCCAGGGCGTAGAGGTCGAACTTGGTCACCCAGCCGTCGCGCGACATGAAGAAGACGTGGCGGCCGTCCGGCGTGAACTTCGGCCCGCCGTGCAGGGCGAAGCGGGTCGGGAAGCGGTGCAGCGGCTCGAAGCGGTCGCCGTCCAGAATGGTCGCGTGATGGTCGCCGGTCTCGACCACGACGAAGAGGTTCAGGGGATCGGCCTCGAAGACCGGCGCCGCGATCCCGGCGGAGGCCTTGTCGAAGCTGCGGCTGGCTTCGATCTCGGCCGCGCCCCAGGTCGGCAGCTCGGGCAGCGGGGTGTAGATCAGGGCGACCAGGGACTCGATCTCGGCCGCGTCCAGGGTCTCCGCAAAGGCCGGCATCTGGGTCGCGGCGCGGCCCTCGGCGATGACCTTTGCCGCCTTGGCCCGCTTCAGCCGGCGCAGGTTCTCGGGCAGCAGGGCCGGCCCGGTGCCGCCCAGGCGCCCGGCGCCGTGGCAGGCGGCGCAATGCGTGGCGTAGAGCGCCTTGCCCGGCTCCCCCGCCGCAGGCGGAGCGCTCCAGCCCAGCAGGGGCAGGAGGAGGCTAAGCGCGCAGGCGAGGCGCTTCATGCTTGCGTCCCCTGTAGGGTGTCACGGTCAGGCGGGCGCCGCCCTGGTCGACGCCGATCTCCTCGTCGCTCAGGTAGCAGGCCGGATCCTCGGCCCAGGGATCGCCGGTGAGCTGCAGGGCACGGACCCGGGTGTTGCCGCCGCAGATGTCGAAGTGCCGGCAGGCGCCGCAGCGCCCCTTGACCCGGCGCGGCCTTTGCTTGAGGCCGGCCAGGATCGGGTCGGAGAGGTCGGTCCAGATCTCCGAGAAGCGCCGCTCCTTCACGTTGCCCAGGCTGTAGTGCCACCAGAAGGTGTCCGGATGGACGTTGCCCAGGTTGTCGATGTTGGCGACGTTGACCCCCGAGGCGTTGCCGCCCCACCGGGCCAGCTTGGCGCCGATGTGCGCGGCCAGATCGGGGAAGCGCCGCCGGACCCAGAACAGCAGATAGACCCCGTCGGCGTCGTTGTTGCCGGTCACGTATTCCTTGTGGCGCCCGGCCTCTGCGTCCGCCCAGGCCCGCTCGAAGAGCAGGTCCATGGCGTCGCGGGTCACCTGCCAGCGGGCGTCGTCGCCGCGGTTCTTGTTGCCGCGGCCGGCGTAGACCAGGTGCGAGAGGTAGAACTTGTCGACGCCCTCGGCCTCCGCCAGGTCGAGCAGGGCCGGAAGCTGGTGGGCGTTGTCCAGGGTCATGGTGAAGCGCAGGCCGACCTTGATCCCCTGCGCGCGGCAGAGCCGCACGGCGGCCAGGGAGTCGGCGAAGGCGCCGTCGCGGCCGCGGAAGCGGTCGTGGGTCTCGCCCAGGCCGTCGAGCGAGATGCCGAGGTAGTCGTAGCCGATGTCCCGGATGCGCCCGATGTTGGTCTCGTCGATCAGGGTCCCGTTGGACGAGAGGCCGACGTAGAAGCCGAGGCCCTTGGCCCGCCGGGAGATCTCGAAGATGTCGGGGCGCAGCAGCGGCTCGCCGCCGGAGAGGATCAGGACCGGCACGCGGAAGGCCTTGAGGTCGTCCATCACGCCGAAGACCTGCTCGGTCGAGAGCTCGCCCGGGAAGTCGACGTCGCCGGAGATCGAGTAGCAGTGCTTGCACAGC
>JAAUYG010014982.1_pt1 | contig 19140 bp, 12 predicted proteins | sample 7278091 | NCBI WGS metagenome assembly JAAUYG01 (sample SAMN14350201, study PRJNA611818) | marine sediment metagenome | isolation source: surface marine sediment (0.6m) | place: French Polynesia: Moorea | collected 2018-08
ACTACTACTACTACTACTACTACTACTACTACTACTACTACTACTACTACTACTACCACTACTACTACTACTACAACTACTACTACTACTACTACTACTACTACTGCTGCTGCTGCTGCTACCGCTAGTGCTACTACTATTACTACTACTACTACTACTACTACTACTACTACTACTACTACTACTACTACTACTACTACTACTACCATGACTACTACTACTACTACTACTACTACTACTACTACTACTACTAAGTTACTACTAATTACAAGTGCTATGGTTAAGGTTACTGTTAGAATCTAAATAAGTCAAATTGTTTAATGGAATTATACATGTTAAACAAGTATAAAAATGTACACAAAAGGATTGCATTATACATTGTCAAGAACGTAAAAGCAGAAAAATGGAGAAAAGCCATCATCTGGTCTGGGTAGTATATGTGCAAGGATGTGAACTGGTAATTAATGACAACTACATGTGTTCAAGTTTCTTTAAATTTAATCCACAAATTGCCGACCAGAATATGTGAAGATTGGGGTTGACAGTAGTTCTTGGGATGATGCTGACCCAGGTTTCTGATGCTCAGGAATATAAAGATATTATGAAAGGCAATAATTATGGGTTTTGTCTCACAATGATGGAATGCTGTGTGATATTTTCTATGGCGGTTTCCCTTCCCAGGTGGCTGGTCACGGCCCAGACAACTTGTTTGTCAACTATCTGTCCAGGATACACAGAGAGGAGGTAAGAAGGACACTCACCACACACACCCCCTACATCCACCACCTTAGGACCATCTGGGAAAAAGACACTTTCTAAGACTTAACATCTTTGCAATCTTTATCATCTAGTAATCTAAATTCACTTTACAGTGGTCCGCCTCTAATAGGGACACCCCTTCTGCCAAACAATTCTGTCCTTATTAGAGAGGTGTCCTTTGGTGAGAGGGAGTATCACATGCATTCATAGTACTTACTGCCAGGAATTAGTGTCCTTTCTAGAGGGGTGTCCTCTCTAGAGAGTGTCCTTTAACAGAGGGACCACTGTACCTTGGTGGTGAACATATGTTGCATGGTTGAGATGAACTTCATGATTACCCTTTTCTATCCCCACCCCCGGCATATCAAGTAAACATCATGAACCTTAGCATGATCAGTGCGCTACTACCCTTCTGATCCCCGATTAAAACTGTTATCTTGATCTTTTATTTATCACCAACGTTTATCTGCTTGAGGTTCTTTAACTTAAAAAGCCTTATCTCAAAAAAGAATTAATTTTGCTGTTGCGACTTTCTACAGAACTCCTTGAGGTGAATTCACGTATATTAAGCCCTGAGTCCGTAATGCTGTACTGTACTCATATATATGATATCGGGAAGCCTTTTCCTTTATGTGATAATCCTCTTTTCCTTCGTCCAGGACTTTGCGTTTGTCCTGAAGGGCCTGACACGACTCCTGAACAACCCCCTGATGCAGACCTACCTGCCAGGGTCCTGTAAGAAGGTCCAGTTTCACCAGGAGCTGCTTGTGCTCTTCTGGAAGATGTGTGACATTAACAAGGTATTACTTTCTGTAGTATGACTACAGCATTGTGTAAGAAAACCGGGAATCTTACATGATTTCTATTTCTTATATCAACAAACATTTCAAATATTTTTTAAAGTATTTTTACTGCGCAGATCTTAATATGTTTAAAAATGCAGGATGGTATTTTCAGCTCAAGTAATGTTAATCGTAGTCAGAAATATTGAAAAATGTCAAAGTTTATGACTGGCAAACCAGCCCTGTTTTGCAAGGGATGCAAAAGTTCCAAATTTACAGGTTTTCACAATGACAGTGACTGTGCCCTTCACTGGTCTGTTGAACATTGATTGGTTCTAGTTCCTTCGATTTGACATTTTTGACATGTTACCAAATTTTTTTTTCCAGAAATTTATGTTTTACGTGTTGAAGAGCAGTGATGTTCTGGATATCTTGGTCCCCATCCTGTACTTCCTAAATGATGCCAGGGCGGATCAGTGTAAGTAAACCATACGCTCCAGAATTTGCTTCAACTTATAGATCCCTTTACTTAGGAAAAGAGTTATGTGGAAGAAAATGGTGTCGATTGATCTCTTCGTCCACCAGAGAACCATGGAATGGTTTTCCAAGAAAATTGTAAACCCCCCCCTCCCCCATTCAGGAAATATTGAATTTGAATGTGTGTTATGTAAAATCATCTATATGTATATTTTGTATGTGTCGACTACTTCAGATATTGTTACTAGTGATCAACCCTTGGAGTTGCTTTTTGATATGCTGAACTTGGCTAGAATAGCAAAATAATATAAATACGAATGGTTTAAAATTGATTGCGGAGGTCTGATTAGGTCCACAAGCCATGTATTTTGTTTGCATGAATATATTGCAAAAAGACCTAACCCTCCTCCAAAATTAAACTGAAGTCACATGACAGGTGGAGAGAGGGGGCATTCTCAATTATGATTCAGTTACTGGAAAAATACAGATGTATTGCCTCTTGTTGCAGCCCGTGTTGGTCTGATGCACATTGGTGTGTTCATTCTACTGTTGTTGAGTGGAGAGAGAAACTTTGGAGTTCGTCTCAACAAACCGTACACTGTGCGGGTGCCAATGGACATTCCGGTCTTTACAGGGACCCACGCGGACTTCCTCATTGTTGTAAGGGGCTCTGGGAATTGTTTTAGCATTTTATTAATACATGTCGGTCCAGGCTTCAAAAGATTTTATACGTGCCTTAAATGGAGCAAACCTTAAGTTTTGTGATCTGCCACTCTCTTGGCGCAAAGAAAGGGAAAAATATTTTAGCACCATGGAAATAAAAATTGATTTAAGGACTGTCACATTGCAACTGCATATCAGCAAATATAAAATTTAATGGCACATTACCAGATATCAGCTAAGCCTTTAATTAGACTGCTACTGCATATCAGAAAATAGTAACTGTAATTAGACAGTTGTTACAGTGGTCCGTCTCTTAAAGGACACTCACCAAAGGACACCTCTCTAATGAGGACGATTATTGGGCAGCATGTACCGTGAATTCGTGTGATGCATGGTTCTTGTCATCAAAAGATCTCGAATAAGGACAAGATTGTTTGGCAGAAGGTGTGTCCCTCTTGGAAAGGGACTACTGTATATGAATTCGTTCTGTATGTCTCTGCACACCTACATTCCGTTGTATCTTAAGTCTAGATATTACCAGTGATTACTATCACTGATCACCTTAATCTTGTCTTATCTATGCTTAAGATTAGCTAAGATTGGTTTGGAACTTTTGGAAACCGGTAATGTAGGCGCAAGGTTCTGGTGAGAATATTGTCTGTGACAGAAATAATTTTACTGTGAGCTCGTTTTCACCATCCACCTTTCTAGGTGTTCCATAAGATAATCACCACTGGTCACCAGAGACTGCAGCCCCTGTTTGACTGTCTTCTGACTATCATAGTCAATGGTAAGTCATGGCTAGCAATAATTGTGAACATTAATCAATACCAGGCTGAATAATAACCAGTAATAGATAGCGTTATACATGGGGTATTAAATCAAGATGTAGAGTTGTATGGTAGGCGGACCCAGTTGGCTATTTTCTGTTATTAATGCAGTTCTCCTGAATTTAAATGTAAAATCTTTTATATTTCTGGAAGCAAATTGTCATAAGAAGTAGTTGGTAGGATTAAATTTCTTTTTGTCCGACTTGACTTTCATTGTACTATCATAAAGATGTTTTTGTGAAAAAAAAACTTAAGCGTGGAAGTGAACTTGAATGTCAAAAGGCAGCTACTGCCTACCGCAGGTCATTACTTTAACAGTAATTATCGGGCTAAGAGTTAGGATTACTCCAGAAAGTGGACTCAAGTTTCTCCTGCTATTCTTTCCAGTTTCACCGTACCTCAAGACATTATCAATGGTTGCCAGCACAAAACTTCTGCACTTACTTGAAGTAAGTTGCCACAATGTTATAAAATTGTAATGAAATAATATTATAAAAATACATTAAGATGTTCGTTTTGGGGTTTAAATGCAGCATTTATCAGTAATATGATAAGTTAAAAAAACAATAGGCTTATAGGTCTACACTTTCACATGGATCTACAAAATAAATTATTGAAAGTTGTAAGTTTTAGAAAATTGAATTATGAACTCAAAAATGAACAATTCTAGCAGAATTAAAATTCTATGATTCTTTTGGTAATAAAGGAATTAAGGATGCAACAGGTCTTCCTTGGTGATTACTGGTTATCATAGGTTACCTCAGAACAGTATAATATTGATCTGGATTTGTTGTAAATCAGCCACTCTGACTTGTCCAAGTTGTTAGGGTGAGGTGGAGATATTGCACCGTGAATGGGCAGGTAAATTGTTCAGGATGATCTTTTACATTTTGTTCCCCACCTCAATGGTGTTTGCAGCTTAAAGGATGGACAATATTGTCTTCTGTATTAGTTAATAACTGATTACTTGTTAATATGTGTACTGTGATAATCAAGAGTCTTTATGAATAATATGTGTTTTTGTCACTCAGGCGTTCAGCACCCCGTGGTTCCTCTACGCCAGTCCTACCAATCACCATCTTGTATTCTTCCTGCTCGAGGTGTTCAACAACATCATTCAGTACCAGTTTGATGGTAGGTGACAGAATACAGTAGAATCTCTCTTGGAAGACCACCCCATTGGCCACAAAAATGTGGTCTGTCAAGACAGGTGGTGTCTCATGACAGTGGTCTCTCAAGCGAGGTTTCACTGTATTATAATACACACCACTCTGTCATCCTTAACACATGGGTGACCTTTATATAGAGGTGGTATTTATATACAGATTGTCTTTATATACAGGTGGTCTGGAGAGCTGTACTACATGTTTAACCGGGTAGAAATAGGTTTCATTCAGTGCCATTCTGATGGTAAGAAGTGACAACTTGGAAAGTAATTAGTTCTATTCAAATGGTGATTGTGAAAAAAATGGCGATTGTGTAGTTTTCAGAATTGTCATAAGTCTTCTATTCCGACAGCTGTCACCACATGTTGTTGCAAGATATGTGAAAGTTGAATGTATCAATACAGTTGAGTATCTTAGTTTAGATAATTTTACTGTGGCCTTAGTTCTGAGAGAAATAGATCTTCCCGTGTTTAATTGTCAGTTTAAATTACAATAAGGGTGGTTTGAATATGGGGCTAGTGTTATCATATTTAATTTTCCAAGTTGACCTGAATGCAGGGTTTCACTGTACAATGTTTGATTTCCAGGCAATTCAAACTTGGTGTATACCATCATACGCAAACGAAACGTGTTCCATCAGCTGGCCAACCTCGCCACTGACCACTCGGCCATCGCCAAGGCGCTAACGAAACGCGGGAAGAAGTTCACCCAGTCTCACACCGAGCCGACTGATGCTCCTTCCATGGAAGGCTCTGTGCCGGCTCAGGAGGCGGAGCCTGGCACGCTGAAGGCGACACTGGCAGCTACTCCAGGTATATAACATAAACATGCTGTGGTAGTGCCACCTGCTGTAGTGTTCACATATTTTACTGCATGGACCGTTGAAAGCAACAAGGTTTGGCTGTCAGTCAGGACTGGAGTTAAAGAAAATGCTTATGTATAACCTTTGACGTAAGTGAAACAATCACATTATTAAAGTAGAGGAGCCCCTCTCTAATACAGCCACCCTATTTGCCAAGAAACTGTAGCCACATTAGAGAGGTGGCCTTTGGTGAGAGGGAGAAGTAAATCCATTCGTAGTAGCAGCATTGGCCACATTAGAGAGGGTGGCCTCTCTTGAAGGTGGCCACTAAGAGAGGGACCACTGAACATGGAGAACTCCAGTTTGGGATTTCTTCTTCAGCTCAAAGAGTTTTGAAAGTTCTATGTACAATCGTGTGACCTACTAGATGACATCTGATCGTGTGACTTTAATAGTCTCCTGATAGGTTGCCAGGACAGGTGGCGGCCCTGGCTGATTGAGACTAACGGCCACCTTAACTATGTGAATAGAGATACTCCATCCCTGACCCCTCCTGTGTGAAACCGCTGAGCCCTCTGATGGAGCAACCGAGACTTTCTCCTGTTCAGGTGAAGCGCTGCCCCTCCAGATAATGGTCTTCAGCAATCCTTTTCTTCAGGTTCCTTTCTGTCATCAGCATCATAATGGGGCATTGCAATCTATACAATTGATGTGGTACAGGTGTTCTAGTATTATCCCGGTCTTCAGGGTGTTGGGGCTGGGTTTTTTGGGTGAACTAAGCAACCTGTGGTGGTGGTGTAGGATTTGAGATGACAGTCACCCCAGCTATCTGACCACCCTTCTGATTGGATTGCCCCTTCGGTATGGTTCAGTCATGTGATCAGATGTCACCTGGTACAAATGTAGGTTAATATGTGACAGTGCGACTCACCACTCTCAGTTGAAAATGGCATTGGGATGACACTGAAACCATGTTACTTTGTTCTATGCAAGCTGTATGTATTGTCTTAAAATTACTTGCGAGAAAGAGAGCATCCATGTCATCACAAAAACAGTTTGCATCACACTATGTCCTTGGCTTCTTAGTCCGCTCATAGTGCTTCTCATGCCTGCATGGCCTAGAATATATGCTGCAATGACTAAATAAAAAGTTTCTGTATTTCCCAATAATATTTTGTTTAGCCTGTTTAGTTCTTGATTGCATACACCTGCAGTATCTCAACCTACAGTCTGTGTCCTTGTACCAATGTCCCTGCTCGGCCTGGTGTCACCAGCTGTAAAAAAAGAGATCCAGAGGCCAGATTGACATTGAGAGGATTAGCTTTTGTTGCTAAATTTCTAAGAGTGATAGGAACCCACAGTCCCCCCCCCCCTCTCTAGTTGGTTAGCAGGAACCTACTGTTAGATAACTGTCCCTATTAGAGAGGTGTCCTTCAGTGGGAAGGAGCATCCACTGCCATCTTGATGCTGCCTAGATTAGTGTTCTGTGGCGTTGGTGTCGTGTCTAGAGAGTGTCCCTTTGGAGCAGGACTGTATGACAGTAATAGGCTGTAGCTCATTCCAGAGTCATTCTGTCAATGCCTGTCAGATTGGCAGGTATTGTTTAAAGTGTTATTCATGCCACATGTGCCATGTGTCAAGACTTTGGGAAATTTACCCTTTCAGGAACAAACTAAACATGCTAATGTTTATAACATAAAAAAAGCAAGTATATAAAGCAACACGAACAAAATGGGTCGAAACTTTTCACAAGTAGGCCTCCACATGAACAAACTTTTCATTTGCATAATCTTTGGTCTGGTATAGAAGTTATTTTGAGCCTTAGGTACTTAATCTTCTTGATCAGAATTTTGTGTTCAGATACCATTAATGTTTTGGGATAACCAAATGTTACTATCATGTGAGTAACAATGTTTAATGTTCAACATACCTTGTTGGAAGTTCACTTTCTTCTTGCTTGGGCTTACTCAGTGTGTTGCTGGCTTACCAAGCATTAAATTTTCTTTTGATCATCAAACAGTAGTAGCCACAGTCAACCAAATTTTGAATTCTGAGGGGTGGTTCTTTCTCACAGAGGAACTGAAGCAGTGCTATTTTCTTACGCACATTAAAGTAAGCAACAATGTCCAGAGCTCATTCAAGCAAAAAACCGCTTTGACGTTTTAATATCCAGGAAGCGCTTGTTCAAGATTTATCAATTTTCACAACAGACTTTACAGATTGACCAGTTACCATGTGAAGAACCAATAACAGTGCCGTGCAAAAGCATCGTTATGTCATAGAATGGGCTTCGTTATGACTCTGTCATGGAATGCCATGTACAGTACTTGATAAAGGCCACTGATTGGAGGAATTATGTGCGGTGTCAAAGGGTAAAAGTATGTAACCATGGTAGCGTTTTAAAACCGACCATGTTGATATTTTCGACATGTTCATACTTAATGATTTTATGGTTTCTGTTGTCTTTATTTACAACACATTCTCTCCCCTCCCATCTTATCCCTTCCGGCCTTTAGTGCAGTTATATGTGAAACATGGTAAGATTAAGTTTTTGCAACTTGTGATTCGGGTTTTAAGCTTTTGTGTTGCTACATATACGTGGTATATGTTGCTTGAATTCGCAGTTTGTTTTGGAAAGAAAAAACATGTGATTGTTACAAAAAGATTTGACGGGATAATAAGGGTGGTTTTCCTTGTCTATTGGTCTATTTTGTTCAAAGTTTTGTGTTCTGCTTTGGGTGCGGTTGTGTGTATCTTGTGCTGGAAGATTTAAGCAAAAGCATCGCAACTGAAAATCAGCTGACAGAAATACAAGCAAGGTGGAAAGAGACCGGTTGTCAGTCAAATTGTCAAATGATACACTAGTACGAATACATTATAATACGTCACTAGTGCAATTAAGATAGAAGTTTTACAAAGTCTGCATTTTAACACAGCAATAATAATAATAATAATAATACAGTGGTCCCCCTCTAATAAGGACACCCCTTCTGCCAAGCAATTCTGTCCTTATTAGAGAGGTGTCCTTTGGTGAGAGGGACCATTCTACACATTCATAGCACTTGCTGCCAGAAATATGTGTCCCTTCTAGAGGGGTGTCCTCTCTAGAGAGTGTCCTTTAAGAGAGGGACCACTGTAATCATAATCATAATCATCATAATGATGATGATAAATCAGTTACTGGGAATACACAGATATAACATGTATAAAGCATTACCTGTGTTCATCAGTGTTTTTGAGCTCATTACCTATAACCATCAATGTTTTGGGGCGCTCCTACACGTAGTTGTATATAGATATCTTGCATATTTCTGTTTGCATTGTTTTTCTTATGAAACTTTTCTTTCTGTATTTTTTGCATCAAGTTTCAACTTTGAACTTTGACCTGTTTGCTTTGCTTTGACCTAATTCCAGCCCCCTCCCTCCCCTTGGCTTTCCATGCCCCTTACCACCTCTACAGTCTACACGAACCGGTTTGTTTAGAACACACCTCTCTCGATTCCCCTTCTGGCGTGTTCACGTTTAATGTGGCAGAGGAATGGGGGAGGAGCTTAGAGCATGATCTCATAGACCTCTCCAGTGGTTTAGGCTTGTCTGGATCCAGAAATCCAGATTTGAATAGTCTTATAGATGATGTCTCCATAGAGAGATCAAGTGACTCCGACCAATGGGATGCATCAAGCCAGCTCTCTGTAGATGATAGTCATATCGTAGACAAAAAGAGCGCAAATGGGAAATATCATAGGGGGCGTTGCAGACGTCACCATAGCTTACCCAGTCCAAGATATGTTGATTGGTTAGCTGAACAAAAACAGAAGTGGTACCAGATACCCCCTCTGCCATCCCCCGAGGTGGGGCTAAAAACCATCCTAGAGTTGTCCGAGATCTCAGAACCAGACAGTTGCCGTAGTAACGATGACGACACAACCAACCACAAGTACCACTTGGCTAAGTTGCTAGGTAAGCATGGTAAGAATGCGACTGGTTCAAATTGGCCGAATCTGGTTTTCTCGCATTTTCTTAGTACATCACTGATTTAACTTCGTTGGAATTGGCTGGTTTCGCTTTCCAACAAGCATGCATCTGGTCTGCAACTGGTTTGCCTCCTTCCCGATTTAAGCATGCAACTCACTAGTTGGACAATGATGCAACTAAACAGGGCTCGGTGTTTGCTTTCTTCTTTTCTTCGTTTTCATGAGCCTGTCTGGTTGATACCTCAGTTGATCAATTTGCTAATACAGCACTTATTTCTCTTTATAGAGCTTGACGTATTGCATCTTTCTGTAGGGGAATTAACATACTTGGTAACCACTGCAGGTTCTCTACAATATACCGTCTGTACATTTGAAGAGTCATATTTAGTTAAGCCTATAAAAACTTAGTCATGTTGTCCTGAGCTTGTGAAAAGGCAGTCTTTTTATACATCATGAATGTTCTTGATCCCCTTAACCATTGTTAACATACGCTTAATTAATCATTATAATAGAAATTGAATGAAAAAAATTTAGTTAACAGTGTAGCGTGGTTAAACTGAAGAAAATACAGACATTTTTGTGAAGTCAAAGAACATTGTCATACATGTCATAGACATTTCTACTTAATGCTAAAATTATTTTATTTTGGGTCGCACCAAATTAATACTCTTGATATGCAAAAGAAAAAAATCATGAGTGAATCAATGTGGAAAACGATCAATTGTTTCTTACTGTTACTTCACACAGAAGAGTGCTTTTAAAACAAAAATCTTAACATGCTTAAAAGAGAAACAAATTTCTGAATTTTAAATTATACATGTGTTATACATTGCAGCACGTTCAGTGGACTATTTCTTGGGTGACTGCTGTATATATATGTGTATCCCTGTCATATTGACAACATGACAAATGCATGATGGAACACTCCGAAGGAAAGAGTAGAAGAAAGATTTAGAACATGTACATGATGTAGAACAAAGAGAATTAGACGAAGAAAAAAACTTAGAGAACATATTAAACAGTGTTAAAGTAGTACATAAGATTGAGCGACGTTCTCCCACACCCCAGTTCTAGCAGAATTTTCAAGAAGATAAATACATGATAAAGATGAACCACTCACTACTAGTACCCCTCTGCTAATCATGTTAATATGGTGGTACTGCAAGAATCACAAGAATACATTGTAGCTGCATAACTCATGACCATATGGCCGTCTTGCCCTTTTTGCTTTCAGGCCTACGTATGGAATATCGTAATGGCGGAATTGGTAAATAATATCAATAAATACGCACTATACATGCTATAGTAGGTGGCACTCACTTCTTCTTGTGGCCAGAAGATACTTAGTACATGAGCAACGTCCTGTTTTGGTCACTGCTGTTAACCATATTATCATGGTTGATAACTGATGCTTGGTTCTATAAAGGGGTTCTGCGTAGTTACTGGTCTCATCATCTAGCTTTTTTCACACATTGGGCATTTCATTTATATTCACATGTAAGTAAACATGGCAGCATATCGAAGCTGGCACGACCATATTAAAACATGCACTGAACATTGCTGAAGTTACTAGGAAATATAGTACACATTAACATGATTAAACAATGTTAACGTGTTAATTTTCTGTAATTACATTAATTTACATATCTAGGACATCTACATGATCTATACTCATACCAAGCAGTCTCTCATCCCTGGGACATTTTCACAACCTGACATAAAATGTTCTACATGCGTGACATTTCCTCGTGCTCCTAGGAAGTTTAATTGCAGTTGATTTTTGTTTTCACATCAATACTAAATTGGACAGGTTAAGAATTGGCTAGAACATGTAGAATTAGTTAAGGATACTTTCATAGCTAAACGTTCTTCAATTATCACTCTTTTTACCTAACTTCAACTTTAAAAGTTCTTTATTTGTCAGTCTCTTTACCTGAAAGTTCAACTTAAAGATTCTTTATTTATCAGTCTTTGTACCTGAAACTTCGAGGCTTTGTATATCGGTTATTTCTTTGCGATATGTCCTAAAAAAATTAAGTTGCTTTGGCCTTCGGTGCCTAATGGGTATGCTATATACATGTAGTGATACTTCTTTGGACGTACCTTACTTCTGTTATGTTTTACTACTTTTTATTGCTGGAACAATAGCTGTTAAGATTTTTGCTATTTATAATGACCATTGTATCAACTTATCAAGCCTTGAGATAAAATTTTCATTATTTTTTTAACAACATGAACAACCAACAGTTCCTTCATATATAGTGGACTTTGATCTGAAACACAGTCTTAAGGTTTCAGACCAATAAATACCGCACATGTGACTTTTGCTACCTAACATGCACTAATACAGTGGTCCCTCTCGTAAAGGACACTCTAGAGAGGACACCTCTCTAGAAGGGACATCATTTCTTGGCAGCTTGTGTTGTGAATATAAATGGTGCTCCCTCTCAACAAAGGACACCTCTAATAAGGACAGTTGTTAGGCAGAAGGGGTGTCCTTATTAGAGGGGGATTACTATGCTAGGAGTCTGTGATAAGGGACCAGCTTGGAATACTCAGTGTTCAACATTAGCTTACATACACAGATACATGTATTCCTTGTTTAGATAGGACAACAAACAACACACTGGCTTGAACATTCTGATAATATGTATATATCCTGATGTCTCACAATGAATAGTCCGACTGGACATAATCTTTGGCGCACAAATGTGTTCATATTTAATCTGTTCATGTTTAATGTACCTACAGGTATTTATCATGCTTTTGCCCGCAAATGCAGACTTGATCATTCCTGGATTAATCAGAGAAAGTTTATTCAGTAGATATTGTTGTAAATTACTAAAATCCGACCCTGTATATTGAACAGATAAAATCCGACTGTGTATATTGAACAGATAATAATACATACATGTACTGCTGTTAGCAGGTTAGTACACATGTGATAGTACCCGGTACTAGTAGTTTTGACTGACAGCTTGGCTTATGATTGGCTACAATGATAAATTATATTCTGATTAGCTAATTGACAATCCAAACGCCTTACTACGGATGGAAGAAATGGCTGCTGAATAGCTTGTGTGTATCTATTAATGTATCCGGGTGACCTGTACTCTGTTCTTTAAAGTTGGTCAGTCAGTTAGACTGTAGACATGGTAGATGCCACATTTCCTATCCAGTGATATTTCAGTAATATTAAGTATGGTGTTGGTGGCACAAAAATGATCACAACATGAACAATATTTAAGACCCGACCTTGGCGAGTAAAATCTTAAATAACATGAATAAAAGCCTTCGCATTCCCATATATGGACCTTTTCACCTTTTATCATGTTTATACATATGTAGTCCTAATTGTGCCACTTTATGTAGTGTCAAGAAATATTGTACCGGGTACATTGTTATAGGGACGTTGAAAAGAATTTATGGCTAATACATCAGTTCATTTGAAGGGAACCTTTGTAGTTCTAGCTTTCTACATACTGCATATTTGAAATTCTTGGATCATTAATCATGCTATGGGTAAATATATTTCTTATTAGGATGACAGCATTTCTCAAAAGATCACATTGTCCTGAGGCCAGGGCCTGCCTGGTACAATCGATTAGATTTGAACCTGTTACCAAAGGGAAGTTGTGTTCTGGCAAGCCATTCTACTGTACCCGTGATACTCAAGTTGTCCAAAAAAAATACAATGTATGTATGTATTAAGCCATTGGTGCTAGGTTACTATGACATGTGTCAGGTGTATCCATTCAGGATTTAACTGAATTTCTGATAAGTCTGTTACCATGGTTACCTTTCTTTTGTTTCTATTTCCAGGTATAGACAAGATGACAGAGAAATCGCCAGCCTCAGCCGCACACACCGAAGGCCCACCGATGATGGTTCCCTTGGCAACGTCGGCAGGGACGGCCAATGTCCAGCCAGGCTCCGGGCCGCTCCACGATATTGATGGACCGGCGCCGATCACAGTGGCAGCCACAGGCACCGTTCCCGTGGGAACAGAAAGACCGCCTCTGGCTAAAACAGCCAGTCTGGTTAGTTAACAATAAACTCTCTATCTTTGTTATACAGGTATCAGATGTCACTAATAAATGATTCTGGAAGAAAGAGCTTGCAAAATTAAGCAAATGTTGTCTGTTGTATTATATTTAGGTAAAATTAGTTGAAATTAGCTATTAGCAAGCGAGCCATCAGAGCTTAGCAATCGATGCCCATGGTGGTTATAACTGTTCTGATTGTGTGATCTTCTTATTGTCATTGAGCATTGTAAATAATGTCAACTGTCGGGAAAATATTTCTTTGAACACGACTCCTTCCTGGTGATGACAGGATAAACAGAATTTGTGGCAGCCTTAATCTTTGCTGTTTTAATCGATTTTTAATCATGTCAATGCGGAATAAGTCCCTGACGCAGTTCATTGAGTAAAATGTGTCTGTTTTCTTGTAAGTGGAAAAATGAAGAGAACTACATTTTGTACTATCACCTTCATCATATTCATGCTGTGGACTTGTCCATGTCATGTAGCAACAAGTTTGCATTACTGTTGTCGTAATGTTAACATGAAATGTGCTACAAAGTAAAAAATGTGTTCTTATACCAGTTTATAATTTTCTTCATGTAGGGAACACCGCCAACCAGCCCAACAGGGTCTGGCCCCCCATCAGTCGTGGGATCAGAGGTCGGGGGTCGTGCCCCCTTCAGGAAGGGTCTGTCTGTGTCCAGTGGGGCTGGGGGCTGGGTCCCCACTCCAGAGTGGGTAAGTGTGTTTGCGTGTTGGGGGGATGGGGATGGGGCTACAAAGGCTACACCTGGTCCTTGTATCACAAAGAGACAACAGAGATTGCATGTGTGGTATGACTTCAATATTAAGACCATGCATGGCATTATACATAAAGTGGTATTCAGAGGTGGTCTAATTTCTGAGATTACCTATCATTGCGGAATATAGTCTTGTTAGTGATGGGAAGCAGTCTGTATTTAGTTGATAATACTCTTAACTTCTGAGGCAGTGGCAGAAGGAGGTTCTACTCTATTAATGTATTTACAGGTACAGGGCTGTGATTTACCTTCAAGACCCCTCAATTTTAATTCTTGCTTTTATTTCAAGACTGACCACTCATATTTTCAGTGTAAATATCATGCAATTTTAAGACCACCTTCAATTTTAGACCGTATTCTTCTGGCTGAATTGGTGGTCTTGGATGCATGGAGCACTGTCTGTACACAGTGTAGCTGGTTTTGTTCTTGCCATTAAAGAAGACTGTACAGTTGTATTCCTTGTGCTGACTCTGTGTGTCTACCCCCCCACCCCACCCCCCACCCCCCAGGTTCAGTCGTGGAAGCAGAAGCTCCCTCTCCAGACCATCATGAGGCTGCTGCAGGTGCTGGTGCCACAGGTGGAAAAGATCTGCATTGACAAGTCAGTGACAGGAAGATAAGCAATACTTGCTGTTACATAATATATACTGCAGAGATTTTAACATGTGTTTAAATAAGACATATAACCCCCCCCCCACCTTCCCCCCCCCAAAAAAAAAGAGAATGTCTAGCATCTTTGCCAAGTATGATAAAAGTACCAAAGAATTGTATGTATAATGAACACCCATGTATAAGAAATAGGCTTGTTTTGCCATGTATATCTGACCGCTGGGTTTGCAATGTGTCTCTGATCAAGGGGCCTTATAACCTAGAATGGGCCCCAAATGAGAGGCTTTAGCCCCCCCCCCCCCTTACCTCAGTCTTCAGCAGCCCAAACATAACCTAGATACATGAACATGGAGCTTCCGTTGCTAAGTATAACCATTCCTCACAGTAAATCCTGCATTTAAAATACATGTAATCTGTTAATTTGGCCATTGTGAGTGGACCAGATTTTAGTATGCTTAAAGCCAGCCTTTTTTGAAGGAGGACCTTGCCCACATAATTACATAATTAAGCAGTTATCTCTTATGATAGTGTTTCACTGTATTTATCTCTTATGACAGGTTTCACTGTACTGACATTTATCTGGATCTTATTTACAGAGGTCTGACTGATGAGTCCGAGATCCTGAAGTTTCTCCAGCACGGCACCCTGGTGGGTCTTCTGCCGGTTCCACATCCCATACTGATCCGGAAGTACCAGGCCAACAGTGGCACCACCATGTGGTTCCGGACGTACATGTGGGGGGTCATCTACCTTAGGTAGGAAACAACGAGATGACCGATACAGTTAGTGTATGAGTGGCTGTGTCTTATATCACTACTGTCTGGGCTAATACCATGCAGAGATCTTGTATGCCAGGGGCTAGATTCCAGAAATATCATCCCAAAGCCCCGAAACTCATTTTGAACTCATCGTTTTTCGAGTTTTTCTAAATATTTTAAATGATAAAGTGTCTTCTAAGTAAGGGGTTTGTACAATAAGAGGACCATAGTATTATCACCATTACATGTAGTTTTGAGTTGGGTTATACTCATGGTCTTCCTTTCTTTGTGATGGCAGTAAGTTGCAGTTAATGGTTGTTACGATTTATGTCAGAGTGGAAAATTTTTAATAAAATAAACTCAAAACTGGGATATAATTTAAATTTGTATACATGTATCAATTTGCATGTGAATAATTATTTTAATGCATGTGATTGCGGGTGGCCTTCATAAATAATGATAAATTATACACCAAAATTATTGACTGTTAGCATCAGTACGTAGTTTATTATCACAATATATGTATGTAGTACTCTGTTTTTAACACATGCCTACTGGCTTCGTTTTTCAGAAACGTGGACCCACCAGTCTGGTACGACACCGATGTCAAGCTCTTTGAGATTCAGCGGGTATAACATTGCTATGGCAATATAATGATTTCTATGGTAACAGACTTGTTGAAACATCACATTTATTAAACATATTCTTCAACTTCTATCATTCCAATTCCAAGGCATATTCTCTGTGTGTGTTTTTTTTTTTTAACTTTTCTGCAAAGGGGTAACATGAGTTTGGTGCATGAGTGTTAGCTTTATCAAGGCGCTTTATCTTCGGAGTAACATTAAACAACTTATTGGGCATTATTGCTTGCCCTTTTCATAGCAAATCCTTTTCTAGTGTGGTTTCAAGTTTCTTCTCTAAGTAGCGCAGAATTTGAGTAAAAAAGGTAAAGAAATTGACATTTGGTAGCAAAAAATCTCTTCTTGCCTTGCTTAGGCCTTTTTGAGTCAGCAATACAGTTGGTTTTAATATGGTCAATGGTTTAATTACATGCAACATTTGCCATTGTGATCAAATGAAATACTAGTCATTATTGTGTGTTTAAAACTTTCTAAGTTGTGTGTATGTGTATAGATATAATGGGAGGGCTTTTGTTACTTTTTGTTAAAAGTATCTGGAAAGGTATGTGTATTGTCCATCACCCAGGCTGTGTGTGTGGGGATGTCATATTGTCAAGTGATAACCATTGTGATACAATTAAATTTGAACTGTGCCAATTCAGTTGTTACTGATCCATTTGGAATCACAAAAGTTGCTACATTTGGGTCCTTATCCAGTGTAGATATATAAATTTTAATATTTTATCTGAAAGTTGCAGTGTGTCAACTGAGCGTTAAAATGTAAGAAAAGTGTACTGCTGGTAAACAAATTTTGGAAGTACCGAACCGGGCCAAAAAATTCTGTTAATATATCACGCTGGCTATATACGTGTACCTTATTGTCCTTTCTTTTAACATTTTGTCTACCACTTTTCCATTATGAGTATTTCTCCCAAGGCATGACCAGGATGACATTGATGTAGGCAGTGTTGATGCATTGAAAAGTTATAATCTGTATAAATGGAGTTTTTCTAAGCACCACTGCGAAAAAGGAATATTTTTCAGGCCCTTTGTCTTGGGTACTGCTATGCCGTTTATCTTTTGTGAAATGTATTTGTACACCAAGGTAGTATATCATGCAAGAGTTGATATACATAATGCATACTTGTGGAGAGGACATCATATATGGTTGTATAATCCTGTTGAAGAAATACATAGACATAGATTGCAACTCTATGCATACATGGCGTGTAAGACTACAGCATTTTTCAGCTACAGAGCTTGTAAACTTGTGTCGAAGAAATTTCGGAGATTCAGATGAATACATAATGTTTATAGGCAAAAACATATTGTATTGAAATAATGTAAAAGGAGAGACAGGCCAAACCTGACCCTCACCTGTCCCAAAGTAGGTTATTTCAAATAACTTCACATTGTTATGAATATCTTTCTACATATGACATAGTGCAGTCAGACTTGGAGAATTATTACATAGCAGTACTTTCCTTTATACCTTCCCCAAGGCCGGAATTAACTTTGTTAGATTATAATATTTGGAGTTTCTTGTAATTTGAGATCTTGAAGTCTTATCTTTTGTATTTATTTCCAATCGCTCCTCAAGTGTAAATGGTGTAGTAACCTCAAGACTGTTTTAGTTATAAATTGTTCTTCTTGTGACGAAACTTTTAGCGTGGAGAGAATGGTGTGTTTTATAGTTTTATAGGGGATAAGTTTGCAGATCTGTGGCATTATTGTGACGCTGTTATTATGTTGTCTGTCTGTTTAGGTTGTTTTGTGTATGCCAGAAAGCATGAATTGTCCCTGTTGCTTTGTGTGAAACATATCTTTATTTATTAGGGATATGAAACCTTCAGAGATACGAAGCTTGTTTTCTTGTTCGATTTTGTATCAGAGCTGTTATTGTAAAGCTTTAAATTGTATTATTTCAGATAAATATTATTTCCATCAGTTCTGACTTCTGAGGGATTTTTTCATGTACATTTGCGAAACATGCAAGTAAACGGTTGGAAATTAACAGTTTGCAAATATTTCTTACCGAATACTAAATACGGAAAATGTTAATAGCTAATGAAAATTTGTCATTGAAACCAGTGTCACACAGTGTATTAAGGCAGTGGAAATTTCCAAACATTGTACTATACATTACAGTGTATTAAAACCAGTGGAAATTTTCAAACATTGTACATGTACTATGCATTACAGTTATTAACCAAGTGGAAATTTCCAGGTTTTTACTGTATGTGTATTAAGCAAGTGGAATTTCGAGTACATATAATGTACTGCAATGGATCAAAGCATGCATCCATCCATACGTGTACATCAGTTTTATTTATAAAGTTATCAGAAAGACTAGAATGAGCTATGACTGTAAAACATGTTCTGGCTGCAGTAATGGTGACTTACAGTCACTATATATCGTCATAATATTCTTGCAGGTGTGTTTTTTGGCAAAAGCGATTTTATATCAACTGCCAAGATTTACTGTGGATGCTACACAAATGGTGAATACTATGTGAGCCTATTGCATATGGATATATAACTATCATACACTTGTAAAATTATATATGGATATTTTCTGTCAGTCCTAGAGGTCAGCTTGTGAGTTGTCATTGTGTATGTTCTCTTCGGGGTGGCAGATGACATATAATTGCACATCCCACCAATAATATCCTTTAATACAGTGGTGTCAAGTCCTCAAATAATGCCCAGGTTTCTATTCAATGCTATGCTATATTTGATGGCAAGGACATTTGTAACTGACTGCCCTGGATGGTGGATGCAGATCGTGGAGTTATTCCTCAAGATGTGTAAATAGGTATACCAAATGTGTATATATATGTGATATATGCAGTCCTGTGTAAATATATTGTACAAG